>Ga0247842_10002102_pt1 | contig 30647 bp, 24 predicted proteins | sample LaCruzMarch2015__3_FD_192411 | JGI IMG/M metagenome (GOLD analysis project Ga0247842, IMG submission 192411) | Freshwater microbial communities from meromictic Lake La Cruz, Castile-La Mancha, Spain - LaCruzMarch2015_19m | ecosystem: Environmental > Aquatic > Freshwater > Lake | place: Spain...
TTAAATAATTTCAATTCTGGTTGTGGAATGCAATCGGAAGTAAAACAAAAACGTGTGGAGGCGTTGCTAGTAAAAGCAAGTCTTAGAAACACGAAACCCAAACATCTTTAGTGTTTGGGTAGTTCATTAAAAGATAATAATTTTAACTTACCACTTGAAGTGTGGAGAGAATTTGTTTTTTCCCATAAGGATTTATATACTATCACTCAGGCCTTAATACATCCAAATTGCCCCAGAAGAGTAGTTGAAGAGATTTTGGATTATTTTATGTCGCCCGTTTTAGAGGGATCTACTGATAATTTTTATAAAGTTTATTCCGCCTTCAATTCACGCAACTACAGCGACGAGTTTCTAAATGGTATGTTTACAAAAATGATTCAGCTTCCTAATTTTTTCAAAGAGTGGGAACTATTCATGCTTTTAGCTAATGCGGCAACAGATGATAGATTAACAACTGAAACCATTAATAAAGCAATACCCTTGTTATCTTATGGGGCTGATACTATTTCTAATTACCGTTTAAATCATAGAAAACACACTCTACTTAAGCAATTAGTAGGCAATCCCAATACCGATCCCGATACGGTTATAGCCATTAGAAGGCAATTTGGGGAAATTACTAAAGAAGATCCTTCTAAACACAAAATAGAATATATTGAAAAGCCAGAACAAAGACAGCAAGGTATTAAGGATCTTGAAGATTTGCTGACGCCTTCCGCTTGTTCTTTTAATTGGTATCGTTTAGCAAAAGATATGGGTAAACAGGTAAAATGATTAATTGTTTAGAAGGATACTCAAGAAACAATAGAAATCGGTGTTAAAATATAGGAAAAATGAAGGAATTTGACATAAAAAATTGCAATAATTGGTATAGGATTTATAGGGAAGCTCAAACAGGCAATAAACCTTATAATATTTTTGCCCAGCCCGGAGGAGGACAAGAAGAGTTTTTGGGTCAAGTATTGGCTGTTTCGGCTCTCCAAGCTAGAAACAATGCCCTGAGAGGTTTTGGAGTTGATAAAGATTTAATGGATAAATGCCGCTCACGAAGAGAAATGGGAATTGAAATCGTTGCGTTATTAGATGATAAGGAATGGAAAAGAATGCAACAGCAACAAGTAGAAATAAACCGTAGGGAAGAGGATAACGTACAAAAGATGTGGTGGAATGATTAAATAGGAGATAAATATGACACAGTTAAGTTCGGATAATATTTTGGTGTATGCAGAAGACGAAAAGAAAGCCAAGAAGGGCGATGGTCTTAAGGCAATATTGGGACTCATGATAGAACTTCGTGATTTTCAAGACAAGGTTAAAAATACAATTGATGCTCAGGATTTAGGAGAAATAAAGTCGAAAATTGAAGCTTTTGATGGCCCAATTATGCAGATGTGGAAAACCCTGAATGCAATTTCTCAATCTGGAATTAAGTCTATTAGAGAAATGGAAAATCCCGCCGTAGCTCCTCAAAACCCAACAGAGGAAGCGTCTAAAGGCATATCCGGCGAAAAGTCTGCTGCCCCACAAGCTCCTCATTCTCCTGTAATGGCAGAACACGTTATTCAAAAATTACCATAATGTCAGAACCATTAACATTATCCGAATTAAGGGAAGTCATTCTGGGATTAAGAATGAATGGCTTCGCTTATATTGATGATGAATCGGTTATGGATGCTGTTCGCTTTGGAATTGAGAAATTACCTTCCGCTGAGGAACTGGACAATTTGAAAGATGCTCCAGAAGCTCTTAAAAATATAGGGGTAGAGGTAGGAAGAATTGCACAATTAATAGAAAAAGGTAGTAAGAAAGATGAAAGTTATAAGGTGCGGAACATGGCTAGAAAAAACCTGCCGCCCAGATATCAAGTATTAGAATGGAGAGATAATATGAAACAACAGACAGCGAATTTAGTTAAGGGAATGGTAAAAACTTCCGCAAGAGCCGATGAACTTGGAAAAACAGAGGCAGCATCACAGCTATTAAAATGTGCCAAACTTATTGTAGAAAATAAAGCCCAAGAAAAAGATATACAGGATGTAATAATTGCCCTTCGTAAGGCAGGAATGGAAAAAGAAGCTGCTGGAATGTGGGATTATATGAAGGGCTTTACTGGTGGAATTGGCAAGGGGATTGGCAACGTATTTAAGGGAGTATGGCAAGCTGGTCAGGCTGGTGGATTAGAGGCAAAGTACAACGCTCTTTATAAACAAATAGTAGATTTCAAAACTAGCGTAGATGCTTTGGCTCAAAAAGCGCAAGATCCTAACGTTCAAACAAGAATGAAAAACTTATCTCAACAAATTGAAATTGGTGTAAATACAATTGCAAAAGCTGCTGAAGCTGTCAAGGCGGCTGAAGTTTCTCCCGCTGCTCCCGCTGGTGCTCCTGCTGCGGCTGCTGCTCCTGCGGCTGCTCCTGCTGGTGGTGCTCCTGTCGCTGCCGCTCCTGCTACTCCTGCCGCTGGTGGAATTGTACAAGTCCCCGGCGAGTTGGCTAAAAATATAAAATCATCTTTGGCCCAAGGGGTTCCGAAACAGGTACTCATAGATTACTTAAATAAATTACCATAATTGCTCATAAATAGTCTACGAAAATGCACCTTTTATTTTATAAAAAGGTGCATTTTTTGTATAATACTATCATTGTAGGGAGAGTTATGCAAGTAGCCATGATTTGTGGAAAATGTGGAAAAATTCATACCGAAGATACGGATGGAGCCAATCTCGTTATCGATTTTAAACAAAGATATTTTAGCTTTATCTGCCAAAATAAACAATGTAAATATGATAATATAATGCATTTTGATACTTGGAAAAAACAACAAGAACATTCACCTTTGCCAAAGATATCAACCATGTGAGGTTTATAAATGGGAAATTATATTCTAAGACCTGAACCGGGACGCTGCATAGGCCGAGAAGAAATTAGGCATGTGATGGTAGAGAAAGTGGTCGAGAAACAAGTTGCCCCACAATTTGACCTTGCTGCCTTAGCTAATGCGGTTGCGAAAGCTATTAATATCAATATACAAAGAGAAGGCGTAATAGTAAATGGAAAGAGTATAGAAGACACCTTTGATGATAGTAAAACCATGGCTAAAATTGCAGACCAAATGACTGTTCAACGTGGCAATAGTGAAACAAACTTTAAGAATTTAGGTAAGATAAAAGAAGTCCACAAAAATAAAAAAGAGACGAATAAAACCATCGATTTGTTAAGTAAATTAGAATAAGGAGAAATAATATGAGTAATGTTGTAGACGATGTGTTAAGCGATGACTTGACCAATAAGAAAGTAGAGACGAAAACAAAAGTAGAAAAAGAAGAAAAATATCTTCCCGGTGTTGGCGTAGATATAGGAACTTGCACTATTGTTTTGTCTCGCAGAACTGTAGATGGAAAATTTGTCAATAAGTTCCATAGAAACATGCTTTATCCCTTGGAGATTTCAGAAGAATCAACGGACTTATTGAGCAAAAGCAACTACCTTTATGTTAAGGTTGATGAAAAGTATTTTATAGTAGGCGATGATGCTCTTAATCTGGTTAATGCCATAGGAAAGGGCGAAGTGATTCGTCCCATGCAGAATGGAATTTTGAATCCGTCTTTGAAAGAATCTGTCAACCTTTTGTTCTACATTATAAAAGCGGTTGTGGGCGATCCGATTATTGAGAATGAGCCGCTTCGTTTTTCACTACCGGCAGATCCCTTAGACTCTAATATGAATAACAAATTTCATCAAATGGTATTACAGGGATTTTTTGACAAGATGGGCTTCGACGCAAAACCTGTTAACGAGGCTATGGCTATTTGCTATGATTGTAACCCTATTTTAAAGTCGGACGAAGGGGATGTTCCTTTAAGCGGGATCATGATTAGTGCTGGAGGGGGAATGTGGAATGTAGCCATGGCATTAAAAGGAATGAGCTTGGTAGAATTCTCCTGTACTAAATCTGGAGATTATCTGGACGAACAAGTGGCCCTAATGACTGGCAGTAAGAAAAGCAAGGTCATTCGTATCAAAGAAAAGCAATTAAACCTTGATAAGCTTGATCCCAACGACAGAATTCAAACGGCACTTTCGGTATATTATGATGAAATGATAGATAGAATGGTTCATCATATTGGCAACAAGTTTCAAAATATTAATAGCGAAGTAGATGGAGAAATAGAAATTGTTGTGGCCGGTGGATCTTCCATGGCTCCGGGCTTTTGCGAAAGATTAAGATCGGCTATCAAAAAGTCCAATATCCCTTTTAAGATTTACAGGATAAGACATTCTACAACGCCATTCTATAGTGTATCGACTGGATGCTGTTTGAGAGCACAAGCCGATTATAGCCGTAAAAACAAATAATTAATATTCAAGGATTTTGGGCTTCTGTTGTTGAAATAATAACAGAAGCCCTTTTCTTTTTATAGGGTAAACATTAAAGGAGAAAAACGTGTATTGTTCTGTCCAAGATATTATTAACTTATTGCCTTCTAATGTGGCTATTTTTGATCAGAATTTGGGGACTCCCTCTCCCGGAAGACCCGATGTTAAACGTGCGGCCATGACTCCTGCTATTGTTACCAGTTATATCACCTACGCTCAGCAGGAAATAGACGGACGACTTAGACCTTATTATGTTGTTCCTCTAAGGCGAGTTAAAACCTACGATACCGAAATATTGAGTGATGTTGCTCCCGGAACCAATGTCCAAATAAGGGTTCATGATAGTGGCCCCTTTGCTAATGGAGATACTATTCGTCTTCAAAATACATCTATTTATGAGGCAACCACAATAAAATCTATTATAGATGCTACTACGGTTCAGGTTACTTCGGTTGTTAATAGTTACAATCCAGAAGATAGTATTATCAGTGTATTGGAATATCCCGATCCTATTCCGTTAATTACTGCAAGATGGGCTATTGTTTATGGTTGGAATCAATTATTTAGTGCTGATCAATCTCCTGCTATTTCTGAATTTGGAAAAGAAAATAGCCGTTTAGCCGTAAACTCATTGGATAGCATTTTATCGGGAGCCGTTCTTTTGTTTGGTCAGGATCATACGGGTAAGAGATTTGCCAGAGGTTCCTTGTTTGATGCCTTCCAAAATCCAACACCTGATTTCCAGTTTGGTAGAGAAAAACAATAATGAATTTGGCAGAATATTTTGCTACGAAAGCCGCTGAGTTGAATGTCTTGGCTAGCGACATGAATCGTATTGTTCATGCCAAGAAAACAGGGGAAAAGAAATACTCTAGAAAATCTTTGGAACATGTAACCAAGCTCAGAGAAAGTGAGCAAGAGCTTAAAGAAGCGGATGCAAGGGATAAGGACGAGCAATTTGTTTTAGATCAAATAGATAAGATTTTTGGTGGATAAATATGCCCATAGAACCCATAGTAGATGGTATTATTGATATGATCGATCAGAATATGATTGCCAGAACCAATGTAACTTCTAATGTTTTGACTGGCGATATCATTATCAATGTCGAGGACAGTTTCCGATATCGAGACAATGAGGAAATTGTTTTAATCGACTATAATTACAATGTGCCCGGAACCGACCACTACAATATTTTTGAGTATGCAAAAATAGACACGGTAAATAATACCCGATCTATCACCCTACAAGATCCGGTAGAAGGGAATTGGACATTGGCTGATAAATCGTTTATACAAAAAACAATTGGGCATTCACCTCTTTATACCGATCAGATTTATTACGGAGATCGAGAAGTCATTCCTTTTGATCAAATGGCAATTACCGTTGAGCCCCAGTCTTTAGGGAACGAGTGGATCTATATTCAAGGTGGTCTTTCTGAAGAATACAGGATCATGATCACAATTTATGGCAAAGACATAAAGTTTGAAGAAGGGAGAAGAATATTGGATAGGTATTCTGATTCTGTTTATCAGTTGCTTAATGACAACCTCCACTTTGATGTTAATAATTATGAAACTCCTTTGATGCAAAATGTTGTTACGGGAAGTAATGTAGTGGTAGTTGAAGATACACCGGAAAACGAACAATATTTTACTTTATCGCCTACTAATCCTCCGGTAGCCGAATATCAGTTACAGGATAATAATGGGGCTTCTTGTTTTGCCAGTATTATTAATAGAGTTATAGCGGGTGGATTTATCACTTTGACGCTAGACATAGATGCGGGGCAAGATTATACCAAGTCAGAATTTGGTGTTTTCAGGAAAATAGGGACATATATCTATGATTCTAGGGTAGATGCAGTTACTTACGGAGAGGTTTCTAAGGGAAGTGCTTATTTAAGGGCTTCTCAGTTGAGTTGGTTTGGTAAATTGGTCAATCGGTTCAGGTTTCCTCAGCGTTCTAGGGGGGTGGATGACTTTACTAAAATACCTTAAAAAAATAGTTAGTATTATTGAAAGGTATTTAGCAGGAAGAATAAGAATAATTTAGGGTAGATCAAATACGATTAGATTTATGTAATGTATAAGGAGAAGCTATGGCAACAGTAAAAATTTTTAACGACGAAACCAATACTTATGTCTCGGTAACGTTTGATATAAGACAGTCGGTTTTGGACGATACAGCAGATGGAGCATTAAAATATTATCTTCTTATTACGACTTCTAGAAGATTAAGTGGGGGAGGGGCATATCCTACTTTCAGAGTGAAATCTTTGCTTGATGTTGCTCCGGGATATCCATCGGCTACAAACTTTACTGATCTTTGCAAGGGGTATATAGATTATTTCACTACGGACTTGGTAGAGTCTTCGTCTAGTTCTTCCAGTATGTCAAGTTCGAGTTCGAGTTCTTCCAGTATGTCAAGTTCGAGCAGTTCAAGTGTTTCTAGTAGTTCTTCTTCTTCTTCAAGTAGCTCAAGCAGTTCTTCTAGTTCAAGCAGTTCAAGCAGTTCAAGCAGTTCAAGCAGTTCTTCTAGTGTTTCTAGCAGTTCAAGTAGTTCTATGAGTTCGAGCAGTTCAAGTAGTTCAAGCAGCACTAGTAGTTTAGATGATTGGTTCATGGGGGAAAATGGAGAAACTTGGACAGAAGGAAACTATAATTTAATTATGACTAAAGTTGGCGATTATAACAACAAGCCTGTTTATGGTAATGGATTTAAATGGTGTTATAACAATGGATCTGTATGGATAATAGGATTCTTTTATGCCATTCCTCCGGGGCCGGGTGAAATTTATAGATATACTTATCCTTCGACAGATGTCCCCCCATTATTTAATAACTGGCTCTATGCGTCTAATGGAGCCTCTAGTGCTTATGATACGGTAAGACCATGATAACAAGTTGGACAATTACAGGTGGATTTATTCAAGGCGATGTAGCTATTGCCCTTGAAAGATCCAAAGTCTATGCCGATTATGTTGAATTTAATATAACCGGGTATAGCGAGAAATGGTCCAAATACGATATCTCTTTCGAGTACCGCAAAGATCCTAGAGATGAATGGAAAAACGATTCTTCCATTATTTTTGCTCAATCCGATTATATTTCTGGCAATAAAATATTTGGTCTTGATGCCTCTATTAATGGGGAAATAAGATCGTTCAAGTGGAAATATGTTGATAATGCAGTATTTTATGGAGAATTGCCGGAAGTAAGAGTAAATGTTTTGCCTAGAGTAAGATCATTTTCAACAGCTAATAGTGGACATATAGTTTCCGAAGCGTTTTCCGATAGTAAAGCGGATGTTATTACTTATTCGCCCAACTATAGAATAATGGGATCAAATAACCAAGGTAATTATATTTGCACTTCTATGCCCAATCAAGATACTTTGGAAATTCGTAACAAGTCAGATTTCTCTATTATTTCTTCTTACAACGATGTATCAAAACCAGAATATGTTTTACAGATTTTTTCGGGGAGATACATTATAGCCGATACCCTAAACAATCGGGTTATTGAAATGGATGAAGGACTAACTACCATTCTTAAAACCTATATAATTGGATTACCTAGTTTTGTAGATTATTCCGAAGAAAATGAATCCATATTAATTACCAGCAGGGATACAGGATATATTTATGAATTTACATGGTCCGATTTAACTTATTTAAGATTTTTGTGGCAAAGTTATGTTGTTCTAGATAATCCCAGTTGTGCGACTTATGCCGAAGATGATGCTATGATTATTGTTGCTGCTTCTACCGATGATAACAAGATAGCTGTTTTTGATAAAACCTTGGGGACTACACAGCTTATTAATGGGGCTGATTTGGGACAGAGTGAAAGTCTTAGTTTTTACAAGCCATTTAGGGTTTATCGATTAAATGACGGAACTATCTGCGTCATAGAAAAACAGGGAAGAAGAATTGATTTCTCTGCTGCAGAAAGTAGTTCTTCAAGCTCCAGCAGCATAGGGTTTAGCTCTAGCTCTAGCAGTTCTGAAAGTTCTTCCAGTAGTTCTAGCAGTTCAAGTGTTTCTAGTAGTTCTTCTTCTTCTTCAAGTAGCTCAAGCAGTTCTTCTAGTTCAAGCAGTTCAAGCAGTTCAAGCAGTTCAAGTGTTTCAAGTAGTTCTTCTTCTTCAAGTAGTTCAAGTAGTTCAAGTAGTTCAAGTAGTTCAAGTAGTTCTTCTAGTGTTTCAAGCAGTTCAAGCAGTTCAAGCAGTTCTTCTAGTGTTTCTAGCAGTTCAAGTAGTTCTTCTTTAAGCTCTGAAAGTAGTTCAAGTAGTTCTACCGAAATTAGAAGTAGTTCCAGTTCTTCAAGTAGTTCAGAAGATTTATTGTATGTTTCTGGAGAATTAAATCCTGCTGCAAATGGCGAATATCAATTAAGTGGTACTATATTCGGGAAGCCTTATTATACCCGTTTAGATTCCGCTTATTTCATTCAATATACTTATGCTGGATTTTGCTATGAGATTTCTGATACGTATGGCGGACCAAATACTTATTCTTGGAAAAATTGGGCCGGACGCGGCAATCCAATTGGAGATTATACACCTGTTAATCCATCAACAGGAATTGCTACCGTATCTCAAACCCCAATAGGAGAATATAGTTCTTCTAGTAGTTCTTCTCTATCAAGTGAAAGCAGTTCTAGCTCTAGTAGTATGAGTTCAGAAAGTAGTTCTAGCAGTTCAAGTGTTTCTAGTAGTTCTAGCTCAAGTTCGTTAAATGATTAAATAAAGGGAAACAAGAATTTAGGTAGAAAACAGTAAATAGGAGATGGTTTATGGCAATCAACACGATTATTTATAGCAATGCGAACACAAGCAGCAAAACGGTTTCTCTTGATTTTCAGGCGGACCTATTAGCTTCTAGTTCGAATGCTGTTTCCGACGAATTGAGATATTTCTTCAAGTTTAATACTACGGCCAAGGATGAAGATGGCTATAATTATCAAATCAGGGTAGTGGAAAGTTTGACGGATTTGGTTTTGAACAAACAAAAACAGAAGATAGTTAATACTGCCGATCCATATGCAGATATTAATTCCATGGTTTTAGACTATATCTATGATTATATTTATGGTCATGTGGCGGGAGAATATAGCACAAGTGTTACTAAAAAAGCCCCTATGGATTTTAGCGTATAAATAAAGGAATAACAAAATAAATTTTGAAATACTAAGAAAAGGAGAAATGCTATGGCAGTGGGAGATGTAAATCCGGGATATATGGGGTATGCGGAAATCGAAGGCTTAACACATAAGTTAAGATTTACCGATGCCAGTATTAACGCAAGACAGGATATCAATGCTCCTGATTTAGTTATGGGACATTGGGATCATAATGCTTATGTGTTTCAAAAGATCGAGATTGGTGGAACTATTTCAGGGCCAGTCACCGAGAATTTTGCTTTGTCAACAGAAAGCGTATGGGCATGGGCTGTTAAAAGATCGGGAGATTGCGGAACGTTAGACGCCAATGATGTAGGACTTTTTTATTATTGCGGTTCTGGTTCTACGGGTTCTCCTTCTAATAGATTGTTCCCAAATATGAGAGTTAATAGTTTAACCTTCTCTTGTGCGGCAGGAGATCTTGCACAATTTTCACTTGATGTTCTTGGTGCTGAAACTCCTACATGGGGTGGAGCTGGATCTTGGTCAGAGGATATTGAGGAAGAGAAATTAATGACATGGGATCAAACGGCTGTATCGGTAACGGCTGGAGATGAGGAAATAGGAGCTTTAGGGTCTTCTGCATTTAGTAATTTTACTTTTACCATTGCTAATAATATTCAGACTATTTATGCTATTGGATCGGGTGTTGCCCTAAACAACCTATATCCATTTGATTTGGTTCCGGGAATGAGAACGATTACGGGTTCGCTTTCCGCATATAATGTCCCGCAAGTTGACGGCGCAGAGAGATGGACGGATTATGCAGCCGACCAGATGGGAACGATTACTTTCAATATTGGATCTACCGCTTTCACAATGAAGGTAAGATTCCATAGGGTTGAAGCGGCATCGTCAGTTACACCAATTATCTCAACAATAGCGTTTACGGGTGTTGGTCACCAGACAGGTTTAGACGCTTAAGTTTTCAATTTTCTAGCGGGGTGGGTTAAAATCCATCCCGCCTAGCATTTCTTTTGAATCTTCACTTTCATCATTCTTTTTTCGAAGAGTGATGTATAATAGAACCATGCCGAAACATTAAGGAGGTGCTATGTTTATAGACGAAAAAGAATTAATTGAGTTCAAAATATACTACAAGAAAGTAAATCGACATTATGTTGCTTTTAATGAGGAAGACTTTCAAGATTTAGAAGTTCCATCCATTGAAAAATTAACAGAGGAGGCGAAAAAGAGGCTTTCTGAAGAAGAAAAAAACAAAATGAAGGAAGAAGAAAAAGCTAAATTCAAGGTAGTAACCATTAAAGCAAGGCCACTTACTTGGGGTCTTTATAATGAGCTTCAAGAAGAGGCTGTTATAAAAGACAATCTGGGAAACAGGCAATGGAATTATAAGCGTTACAAAGAAGTTAAGCTTAGAAGAATTATTGCGGAATGGGATGTTAAAATAGCAAGAGAAAACGATGGGCAAATGATTACGGCTCCTGTTAGTCCAAATATTATTGCTAGTCTTTCTCCCGATGTTGCCGAAGTTATTTTGAATGCTTATGATAAAATTATGATAATGGATGAGGCTGAAGAAAAAAAATAGTGGAGCAGGTGTATAATTATTGCATGGGGTCTAAAAAAACATGTGCATCTGCTCTGATGAGAAAAATAATCGAGACCGAATTGATAAACGAACATCATTGGTTGCCTCAAGATATCGCACAAATACCCTACAGAGATTTACAAATGTATAGTGTTATCAGAAGACAGATGGATGAGGCAGCACATCAACGGCCTCAGGTAGAAGCAATCAAATCTCAAAATCAGGCAATAGCAAAATCAAGTTCGAGTGGGCAAACTAAGAGATTTACAAAAATAACAAAATTAACACCCTAAAGGAGATAAAAATGACAGAGGAAATAAAAGAAGTATCTAATGCGGTTAGTATAGTTGACACAACAAATGTAACCAGTATAGCTGTTTTGCCCGAAATAAAAGACGTTAATGATGATCTTTTTATTACGGAGGATGACACGTTTACTATAACCGTGAGATGGTATAAAGACAATGGGAAATTAAAAGTGGAAAAAGTAAGTGATGATTTTGATATTAACAATAAAGAAATCAATAGTTTTACCGTTACGTTTAAGTATCCTAGTCAAGGGGATTACGAGGGATTGATGAGCACTAATTTTTATAAATCCCCCGATCAGATGAAACTATCGGATATTGTTCAGGTAGAAGTTGGAAGAATGGTGAATTTGGTTAGAAAATGGTCGTTAAAGCAAGATATGGCAAAAATGATAGATTTAGATCCCGATATCATAAAAGCCATGGTGAATCTGGTTAGAGACGAAATCGGACTTAAGGGAATTCTATAAAGGTATTTTGGGGTTTTTCTGGGAAATATTATTAGAGGATTCCCAGTAAAAATGAACTCAAGAATATTATTTAATTTAGCTAAAGATGTTTTGCATCTTTATAGCTACACCCATGATCGTCGTTTAGAAAATGTCTTTTTGCGGTTATCTCAAAGTTTCGAAGGAACCCTATCGGATTGGCTGAAAAACTCTTCTAAAATGTCCGACCTTAGGAAGAGGGTTAGAAGCACTGTTATTCTGGATGCTATTTTGTTCCTTCAAAAAGTTAAGAACGATTATCCGTCTGGAATAAGCAAAAGCGATTTAGTAACAAAGTATTTTGTTGGAAAGAGTTCTGATAGTTTAATTCATATTATTAAGGGGTTTATTCCTCTGCTTAGCCATCCCGAAGTATCGGATATACTGGCTCCTTTTGCACACATTATTCAATTATTTGATGTATTTAGTATAACCAATCCAGATAATCCTTCAGCATTGGTGGATGATTTAAAAGTCATATTATCTGATTTTAATGAATATAGATCAGAAATGGTTAATAAGCCTTTTGACGAAGAGCCTTTGTTAAAATCCCAGAAGCTTACCAAGAAACAGAAGCAAGAGGGCTTACTTAATTATTTGACATTTAAATTTAGTGAAGAAATAGCAAAATCATTTGAGGAAGTAAATAGACAAGATATTGCTGATGCGATACGAATTGGGCCGGGAGAAGCTGCTGGTGGCTCGATGTTGCTTGACCCCAAGGCGATATATGGATTGTTTCCCAATAAGGTTGGAAGTCCCATGGCTTTAGAAAATAGTGCTAGAAAAAATGTTAAGGAAGCACTGAAGAATATTGAGCCGTCATCTTACGAAAAAACCTATAATGATATTCGTAACTCTATTTTGACATCTTCGGGCATGATTACTTTTGAGCAAAATCAAGAGTTTTATTACAAACAAATGCTTAATAGAAGCCAACAGGGGACGGCTGATCAACCTATGGAATCGATACCAGTTGAAGCAATTAAATGGATATACCCCAGCCCTTCAGCTCTTAAGCTTTTGTCTCTAATTTTATTTTCGATGAGTGCTCGTATTTACATGTAATGGTTAGTTAAGGAATTTAAGATGCCAGATCCTATTCAACAAGCTAGTATAAATATGCAAGATGCAGCTATCAATGCTGCTTTGCTAAGAAGTAGCACTGATAAATTAGCCCAAACAATAGGTTCTTTAATTGATCAGGAAATAGAACTTAATGCTATAGTTGATAAAACTAGCAAAGAATACGAGGATGCCGACAAAGTACTTAAGAAAACTAGAGAAAATGCCGAAAAATATGCCGATGTCCTTAGGAAATCTACTGCAGCATCAAAACAGATAGAAACTGCAACGAAGGCAATGACTGAGCAGTATGGTAAGCTTACAGAAAAAATGACAAAGCTTACTACTCATACGAAATCATTTTTTGCATTAATGGGGGCAAGCGGATATACTTTGATGAAAGTCAAAGATATAACCATGAAGTATAATCAGGATCTCTTTAATCTATCCAGAACGATGCAATTAGCTGGTAGAACAGGAGGAGAAAGTTTTAATCAAACGTTAAAGAGAGTAACTGAAAATTCTATTATATCAAAGGCTGCTTTTGCTGATTTGGCCTCAACTTTTGCCAAGGGATATCAAGGGGTAGTTCCTACTACTGGTGCAATTGGCGATTTAGCCATTACTCTCCAAAGACAACTGGGGCCAAATATTGAGAATATAAAATCTGGTATGAATTCATTGATGGGATTAATGAAACAATATCCTGCATTGGCAAAAGGGATCATAAACGCATCAGAAAATCTGGCGAAGCCCGGTTCAGGTAAAGGTGCCGAAGACGAAGCAAAGAAATGGCAAGCGTTATTAGCATTAAGAGCCAGAGTAACCGACATGGATAGCGAAAACTATGACAATCTTAGTAAAATGTTAGAAAAAACTACGTCCAAACAAGAAGAGCAGGTTAGTGCTAATGAGGCAATGTTGAAAGTGACTCAAAAACTAGAAGATGCCATGGTCTCGTTGGGTAAAACTTTAGAATCCATTGCTAAAGTTCTTGCCGGTTTTTCTTCTGGATTTTTAGGGTTAGTAGAGAAAAGTCCAATGGCAATTATGGGGGTTGTTGCCGCTCTTAAGATATGGGAAATGCAGGTGGTGAGAATGCAAGCACTTAGTCTTAGTGGAGCAGTTTCACCCGGAATTTTGGGAGTAGGTGGTGCAGCAGGAGCAGGTGGTGCGGCAGGAGCAGGTGGTGCAGTGGTGGCGGGAGCAGGAATTGCTGGTGTAAAAAAAGGAGCTTTTATGCCGGGGATGAGGGCTGGCTTACCTATGGCGGCTATTTATGGGGGATTTTCTGGATATGGAGAATATCAACAAAGAAAAGCACAAGGTGATACTCATGCTCTAGGAGGTGGAATTGCTAAAGGAGTTGGAGTTACTGGTAGTGCAATTGCTGGAGCTGGAATCGGAGCCGCAATTGGTAGCGTAGTTCCGATTATAGGGACTGCAATTGGGGGGCTGGTAGGCGGAATAATTGGTGGTTTTGCTGGTGGTCCAGTTGGAGACTTTATATCTAAATCTCTCTATCCTCAGGTTAAAAAGGCATCCGACGCTGCCGACGACTTAGGGGCAGGAATAGTAAAAGCCAAAGACAAGGTAGTAGCCATGAATAAAGAATTAATGGCTACGAAAAAAGATTTTGACTATATTTTTGAAGCGGCCCAAAAAAATTACGAAATTTTACAGGCAGAAGTCGATTTACTATCTCAAGCTTCACTATTGCGTTTCGACAATACAAAAGAATTGTCTAAGGGTATGGTTCAAGAAATGAAAGTGTCAATAAATGCAGCTAGAGAATATTTTGATCTTTTGGTTTCGGGGCAAGGTACATTTAAGCAACTTTCTATAGCAGGAGTAGATTTCGGTCAACAAGTTAAAAATGCTATGCGAGAAGCAGAGGCAACTGGCGACATTGGTATCTTTATGAAGAAAGGTCTTAAGATGGCATTAGAAGATATCGAAAAATTTAAGTCGAAAAAAGAAAACTTAATGAGAGAAAAGTCTGATGAAAAAAGAGTTGCCGAATCAACTGGAGATTTAGACGCCATCAATAGAGTGAACAATGAAATTTACGAGATTACAGTTCAGAGACAGATTGCAGAAGACGCCATAAATGAAATTAGAAGTAATAGCTTAAGAATATTAACTGGGGAATCTAAAGTTGTTGATACCGTAAGAAATATAACCAATAGAACCGCATCTGATGTTGAAAGACTTAATAGTGCTTTTCAGGAAAGACTAGATACCGAAAGAAAACTTATGGAATCGGCGCAGTTTGGTATGGGGGCAAGCTTGTCTATGATGCAAAAGCAAGTAGATATGGCTTATGAATTAATAAAAGTAGAAAATAAAAGAGTAAGGCAGAGAGAAGACGAAACAGTGGTGTTGGTTGCAAATTTAGGTTTAGGCGAAAAAGCTGCACAGGCCGCTGTTGATCAAATAAAGCTTGCAAAAACAGGTATGGAGGCTCAAGTTATTGCCAATAATGCTACTAAAAATGCCATTGCAAATGATAGTAAGAGGATAGCTGCGCAAAAAGCACTTGTTGCTTTGGCCGAAGATCAGGCTGATGCTGGGAATAAAATTATGCAACAACAGCAAAAGATATATGATCTTACCAAGGAAATACGAGAAGGATATCTTGACGCCATTAGAGAGATGGGAGTTGGTGCTGGGGAATTTGAGAAGATTGTTGGAAAGCAAGATATGGGAGTTACTCAGTTAATGGGTGCTGTTGATAAATATACGACTACTGGTAACAAACAAATACTAAATACTTTTAAAACGGGTGGTATGCAATCTGTGGAAGAGACAACAGCAGGCGTAAGAACAGGAATAACAGGCCGATATCAGGCAGGAGCGGGGGTGCCATTGTTGGGGTTTATTGACCAATACGAACAAGAAAGAAGAAATAGCGGAATCACCGGGTATGCTAAAAGTATTAGTCAGTATAATGCCATGCAAACGGGGGCGCAGGCGGGATCTACAGTTGGAACCGCATCAGGTGGAGATCAATATCTTGACGCAGTAAGAATACAAGAAGAAGGCAATAAAGGTGTAGAAGAAAAATTAGATGAAATGATTGTTCTAACCCGAAAAATGGTAGAAGGTGCTGTTGGCTATTCAGGTGGAAACAGAAATATAAATGGGGCTGTAAATTATGGAGTAAGGCAAAATGCAGGATTTGGGAATGATGAAAGAATGAATGTTGTATCAGGATGGGCTGGAACTTTGCCTGCACTAACTCAACCTTCAACGCCAGCAGATTTAACGGGGGTTTTGGCTCCGGGGGTTGGTGCTAGGGGGGCTGCTGCAAGACAAGGTATAGACACTTATCATGCTACCCCCATGTCTATGTGGAATAATAAAACTCAAGCTTGGGAAGAAGCTCCTGAAGGAACATTAACTAAAAAGCAAACCAAAGATTTAGAAAAGAAAGCCGAAGAAGAACAACAAGCCAATTTTAGCGTGGCATTAGCAAGTTTTAAGGAAAGTACCGAAGCTAGTATTAGAAAAAGCCAAGCAGAAGCCGCCGAAATAGAAAAAGAGGCTAAAGATCCTAACTTTAGGAAGATAAGGCCTAGTGCAGAAATAAAACGAGAAAGGGAAGAGTCCGAGAAAAAGTATTTTCAACTTGCCAAGGAAAAAAGCGAAGAGATGGCATTAAATAAAATGCCATCTAGACTTGCAACTGTTGGTTCGATGATTAAACAAAGAGGCATAGATACATATAAAAATACGATACAATCAAAGATGATTGGGGGATTAGAATCAGTAAGTAGGGGAATTGGAGCCCTAGAGTATGGCGAGTTGGATTTCATGAAGGATTTTTTATTAGGAGAAACCGTTGAAGAACAAAATAGGGCTTCTTTAGGTGGTTTTTTCGGATCAGTTAAAAAAAGATATCAATCTGTTGGGCAAAGTGTAGAAGGTGCTCCAAGCGAAGAAGAGTTGCAAGAAGGAAATAAATCGGCTCAAATTTCATTTGCACAAAGAAGAGTAAGATCTTTGAGGAAAGAAGAAAGCGAAGCCAAAGCAAGAGAAGCCAAAGAAGCACACGATGAACAGATGGCTATTCAAGAAAGAAATTCCAGAGCTTACAACCTAACTAGACAAAAAATGATAGCAGAAAGTGAAGGAATAGCGGCAAAAGCAGGATTGGATCAAGAAGCAGTTGCAAATATGGCAGCAGCATCTTCTATCCCATCGGTAGGAGGTTCTGTAGCGGGTAAAGTTGGGGTTGGAGGTAAAGCCGGTCAAATTACATCTTCTGCAACCCGATCTATTATGTCTGAAGATGAAAAAAATGAACGAGCACAAGCAAACAGAAACGCAGTAGGCACATTCCCTAGACGAAAGGGAGAATCTAAAAGGTCTTATGAAGAAAGATTATATAAGGCATTAGATCAACAACTTCTTTCGTCTAAGGGATTTGAAACGATGAGTCGATCAGAGTATCAAAAAAATATTGAGTTAAATCAAATGTCCTCAAAATTAAAACCAACAAACCAAAAATCATATAAGTTTCTACAAAATCAAATGGTGGAGAGTTTGGCTAAAAGTAAAGGCCCAAACGAAGGCAAAGTTCAAGAATTAAGTGCTGCGGCTCAGGCTGATAAAGAAATTAAGTTTGGGACAAGAGGAGATTCTGGTGGTGGTGTTGGTGGTGGTGGCACGGTAAGAGTTGAAATTTATTTAGCTGATGGGCTGGAGGCAAAGGTAGATGCCGCAGGAGATGTTGCTGTCCAATTAAGGAAGAAAACCTAAAACGGGTAATAATGAAGGAAAATAAATGGCGGTTGTTAAAAATGTTGCGGGGTGGGAGCCTTGGTATTATCTAAAAACACTAATGGGAGAAACAATAATCCCCTATGCTTCTTTCCCCACTTCTTATTTGCCTGCAAGGGGATTTAAAGCTGAATCTTTTGCTACCAATTGCGCAATAGGTACTCCTTGGGGAAATTATGTAGATCCATTTTCTGTTTTTTTAGAAGCAGGTGGTGCTGGATCTATAGCTGAAACCATAACGGGAATACAAGCAGCCCAACAAGCCATTTCTGTTCCAAACAGTATGAATTTTTCCATAGCTAGTACTTCCTCGAATGACCCTCCTGTAATAGGTTTTTGTATTGGCGATAAATATAAAGAACATACATATTTTTATTTAGACGTAACAAATGTAGGTTTAAACGAACTAGCGTGGAATAGTTTTATAGATGTTTTTCAAAGGTCTAGGATGCGTCGTCTTTATTTAAACTATGGGTCTGTAACTCGATATGAAAAAGATGCTACAGGAAAAAACATATTAACTATTGATATGGTTGGCAGCGTACCGAAAGGCGTGGCTAGCATAATTGTAGGATCAACTATCCGTTTTACTAGAAAATCTGATGGCAAACAAATTAGTGTAAAAGTAGAGGCGGTTAGGGATAATTGGGATTTGGTTATTTCTGATCCCGGAACAGATATCCCATCTACAGGTGATTTCTATATTTTTGATAGAATTTTTTGCCTACAAGATCCGCTAAGACTATGTGGAACTTGGTTGGGAACAGAGCAAGATAAACAATCTAATCATCCTGATAGCGGTAAAAATTTACATGTTACAAATCAAAATTACTTTTATGATGATGTGGTCTTTACTGGAACCTATGTTTATTTTAATAAGATAACAAATACCATACAATATGCTTCTGCTGGATCACCAATGATAGATTCTGGTGATTATGAATGGCGATGGGTCAAATCAAACAATTATAGTAAGTCAAATATTTTCAAGTCAAATCCTGATCGATATAAAGAAACAGAAGAAATTAAAGATGGTGCTACCGGGGCAACAACTTACGGTGTTGCAAAACGGTCAACGGCAACTGATATAGATGTAACAGCTTGGGTGACTCTTCCGGAAGCTAGTTATATAAGACTTGAAATCAATGTCAGTGGGAGTTCAACCTCTCATAATTGGCATGCACCTATTTTGAAAAATTCTTGGTTAAAACAAGGCAATAATTATTTTCAAATACTTAGCCAAGTGGACGGATGTACCATTGATGTTTCCCTAATCGATTCCACAGGAAAAAACAAGTTGGATTATAAGACCGGCGGCTCGATATTTAACCAATACGGATGGTTTATTAGTGAACATTTTATGGATGAAACTGCCAATGGAATATTTGGGGGAAATAATTGGACTGGAACTTATGATGGGATTATAAATGGCGTGGCGTCTAGCACTATTGTAATTAATACGGATGGCGAGAATTTAGATACCATTAATAGTCTTAGTAGGACTTATAACCCTATTTATTTAAACGGGGTTAATAGTTTTTACAACAGATTTCGTCTTGATGCTCCTATGGGAGGAACCATAAAAGCGTTCAACAAAAACGATGGATGGATGTTGGTATGCGATACAGGCCAGTCGTTCTTAATCAATACAATATCTTATTCCGCTTTCCCTACTGCGGCAAATCAGGCTTATAAAGTGACAATAAAAATTAATGGTGATATATCGGTAGTAGAATTGGGTAGAGAATTATGGGTTACATTTGATAACCCTTATAAACTTATGACCAATGAGCTTAATGGGGTTTATCAGCCATCTAGTATCTCGTTGGTGCAGAGTAATTTATGTATTGACTTTTTTTGGTCTTCGTCTTTTGCAGAAATTGATATTCCTCAAAATACTATTGTTGGCATATGTGGGGGCAAATGGTGGGGATTATCCGATGTGGTGGCTAATTCTAGTAACGGATTAGATCTTTTTGTTAGCACTCCTACTGTATCTACAGGTATTGCTTCTGCTTATCACAATTTATATCAACAAGACTTGGTTGCATATAGAGATTATTACTCTAGAAAGCTTACGGTTAGAAGAGGAGATTTAGATTACAGAGAATATCCGCAGAAGGTAGAAATAAGTATCGGTATATCTAACGCTTACGGAACAGCAACAACATTTCCGGTTCAATTAGATCAAGGAGAAGAAAGGCTTAAGTCGATAAAAATGAAAATGCCAGATGGGAATGGGTCTGCATGCACTTTCCAAATAGGAAGTGCCTCAGATTATTTTGGATTTTTGATTAATGGTGGCGGAGAGGTTGATTTACAGGCTTTAAGGCGGTTGGGACATCCTCCGGGAACGGTTCCGCCCAGTGATTTTAAGTTCAAGGGGGATTATGTTTCTCCGGTATATCTTTATAATTCTGCTGAGGGTATTAGTCCATCCCGATTTAAAAAAGCTTATATGGGGATGTCTGTTAAGGATGGTCCTATATATGTCAAATCCAACTCTGGTGGCTCAGATCCAACAGACATTAATTTACAATACGTTAATGAAAACCAGACTTTGGAAAACATGGGATTCTATGACCTATTTATTTTGCCTGATGGGGAACAGATTATAGTATGTGGAAATCAGGTTGGAAGTTTTACGCTTGATGGAGAAACATATAACTCAGGGCCTAATTCTTGGATTACAAATAACGGTGTTTTTATTATAGGAGATGCTGGTACTAATGGGTACGATTGGGGGTGTCCGATAGTCAAAAATCTTAAATATAATGGCGACAGCAAATATCAGTATTCTCTTATGGTGCTAAATAACGTAGATTATTTAACTTCTTCATATTTTGAGGTTGGAAGCAATCTCTACATATTCGCAAAGTGCTACCATAACCAATCAACGACATTTTTGGGATTACTATCACTGAATGTGTTTAAGATTCCCAACAACGCAAAGCTATGTTCCGCCGCAAATGGTAGACAGGACTTTTTATGGAAAGCACCTGAATTGAATAGTAGGGTCGTTAATAGTCCGACAGAATCTTATACTCCGAAAGAATATCTTATTGGTGGATCTCCCACTACGCCCCCATCAATAACATCCGACAAGTTTATTAGAGTTATGGGGGGTGCGTCCACGAAAAGTTCAATAGAAAGTTCGCAAACTGATTTTGGCATAATAAGCTCGTATGTTCTTGTTGATGGGACTCTTGTGGTAATATACGATGACCCTAGTGGAATAGGGATTATATTTTCTAACAATGGCGGTGCATCTTGGGCAAAATCAAAAATAATATTAGCTAGAGATGCTTTTTCTGGATTAATAATTGGAGATAACGTATTGTGCTATATAACCCATAACGGTATAGAAGTTAAAAATCTTATGGATATGGATATTAAAAAAACGACCTATGCTGTTGAAGGAATTAGCACGACATCTATAGAAAGAATACAAGAGTACTTTGATGCTATTAAGCCTATTCCAGTTGGTTCTGGACGCATTCCCGTTCAAAAGCTTTCGGGATACAAAAGTATTATAGGCATTTACAAAATTTACTATTACGACCAAAATAATTTTCTTACATGCGTTCAAAGTCCAAACAGAAAAAATTGGTCAATAGCGTGGAACTTCTAATATGGCAATAGATATAACAAATTTAGGTATTGCAACTCCCAAAGTAGAACTAGTTGGGGATTTACCTAATTGGGGAGGCATGTACAATAAGACAAATTTTGACGTAAGTGCTCATAATTTTAATGAAATAAACAATTCTCCATATTTTCCACCATTATTAACCGAGTGTATGGTTGATCCTGAAGGTACTATAGCTGCATGTTTCCCGGCCAAGAGACATTTTTGGATACCTAATTTTATGGAGGGATCATCTGAAGCTGGTAGTTATACCGGAGAGGACCCTTATATTACATGGAGACCTTTAGATAAGGGTGCGGCTGATGGGTCAATAGTTGAAAAAATTATACCCAAATATTTACCTTATACACTAATAAACGAAAGCGCAGGCTATACTGTAGTTAGCCCCGTAGAAACCAATCCTGAGCAAGTAGGGCCAAGTTGGAAAGACCTTGATATGACTGGTATGAAAACGACAGATGATGAGGTTATTATCGCAAATTTCTATAGTAGTTTAAGTTTGCCACCTCCAGTTCCTCCTTCTGATTCTACTACTGCTACTCCTCCATTATCTACTACCAATCCGCAAGATGTAGATGTTCCTAGTACTCCATCTATTTTACAGGAAGACGTAAAAGATGGATTATGGTGGGGTATCGAATCTTCGCCATTCTTGCAAGAAAATATGCCGTTTTGGATACAAATAAATCGTACTGTGGCCCCAACTACAAAAAATTATGACTCTATACTGGTTATTAGTTTAGGACTTACGGATACCAAAAATAGATTTGATATATATTTATCTTCCAATAATGTTCCTAGATTATTTGACTATCTTCCGGGAAGTAACAATGCTACGGTTGATAAACCTTGGGATTCGGACAAATCAAGAGTTCTTCATACCAATCGAAATATTGAAATAGAAGTAATGGTTATAGCCGGTAGACTAGTGATAGCGGTTAATAAAGAAGTAATGGTCTATAATAGAATAAATAGAGGACAGGATGGAGCAGGAGATTCTGTTGGAGCATTATTCGAGGCTAAAATAGCCAAAGGACCAATTAGAATATGGGGATTCAATGTTTCTGGCACTTTTAATGTTCATCCAATGTGTTTTGCGCCACAAGCGTTAATGGCTTTACCGATTCCTGTTATAGTTACTCCTCCCGGCCCATCAACAACAATTAGTGATGCTGCTGCAGCCGGGTATACAGGGATGAGTAATACTGGAGAAGCAAATACATCACCTATTTACTTAACCACTCAACCGGGATCTAATAAGTTAAGGTATGGGTGCGATTGCAGGACATTTAAGGATAATGAAGCTACTATTAAACCAGATCCCACTCGCTCCGATTATCTTCAATGTAAAGGGTATATATTGTTTAAGCCAGCTAATAATACACCGGGTTCTTTATCAGCCATGCCAAATTTGAATTTTTATTTGTTGGGGATGTTGCCTGAGAATTCCACGATTAATGATAAAATAATACCTAATGGAAGATGTCCTTTTTTCTTTAGATTGGCAGGAATAAACATAACAAATAAACCTATCCCTACTGCCGCAACTCCCGGAGATGTCAGCAATTATGTAATTAGCGTAGATGAAACCTGTACTGCCCCAGACTATTTTCATGTTAGACGATCAATAAGTATAACGTTTTATGATCCGGCTGCTGTTATTTCAGGGCAAATCATAGCTAAACAAACAGGAGTAAAACTTTCTTGGGGATGGAATGGAAGCGTGTTGCAAAGTTTTATTGGACTATCGACTAATATTTCTACAACGTTAGTAGCAGGTAAAGAGACATGCACGGTTACGTTTGAAGATTACACGTTTATTTTAAAAAATACGCCTATTGTTAACAGCCCTTTTTATGATGGAATGATAGGGTATTATGCTATAAAAGATTTGGCTGTTAGGGCTGGCTGTACTAGTTTCGTTAACGATTGGGTTTCTCCTAGTGATTACTTCTTACCCTCCGGTTTTTCGTTCTCCAAGCCTGCTATTAGGTGGGATTCTTCTAAAATGATTTTCGACTGTATAATGGAAGTGGTAAGGAGATTTGAAGCTTTTGTTTATTTTGATGAATTGGGTAGATATCATATCGCCAAATTGCCCGGCGGATTGTTTTCGGAACCAACAGATATATCTGCTTATTTCACAACCTCTCCTTTTGAAGCCGACACTCAATTTTTAGTAGGAGAAAAAACATTAGATATAAGTTATGAAAGCACCGTAAACCTAATTTCTATTATGTCGTTAGAAAGAGATACCAGAAATGCTATTTTCTATAATAGACCTGCACGTGGATCTGAAAATCATCTTCTTTATAAGAGAGTATATCTTAAAAACGAAGCGGCTTTAGGAGAAATTGAAGTCGTAAGGGGTTGGGCCGAAGATCTTGCGTTAAGAGTATTTTGTCCGATTTTAAAAATACGATTCCAGTGCGTAGGCAATAGTACTACAGTTCTTCCTCTTAGTTTTGTAATGGTGGATGGTCAACCTTTTAGAGTAATGTCTTATAAAAGATCTTATAAAGCCGATACAAATGACTTTACCAGTTCATACGAGTGCGAATGGCTTGGCGGAGGATGTTAAAAAATGGCTATTCCTAATTTTGGTACAGTAAGAACATTAGTAGATAACGTTGGGATAGTTGTGTCGGAAAGATTAACAGGACCAATGGCAAATAGCAATATAACATTTGCAGATCAACCAGTAGGAGATGCACTTTTTAGTAATTACTTGGAGCAAACCACTTTTAAAACGGCTAAGCAATTTGTATGGGGTTGTGGAAGATGGGGAAATAAAACGGATGTGGTAACATGAAAAGAACAAATCAATATGGCATGGTCTATTTCGAGAAGGATGATTACACTAACGCTCAATATGAAATGCAGCGTTGGGAAACCCTAGATGCTCAATTAGCTGCCCTTTTTAACATTATGGGCAATGGCGTTTTGAGCGGATGGGATATTCTGGCAGGCGAAGGACTTTCTGCTACTATTACCGCTGGTTCTGGCCACGTTTCATTTGTTTCAACCGCTACTACCGAAAGCGTATTGTTAACCAATCTTACTCCTTCAACAAGGAACTATATTTATGCCCAATTAACCCCAGATAGTTATTGGACACAAAATGTTTCATTTGTTGCGTTTGTCTACCAACTTACAGATCCCGATGTTAACCTTTATCTGGGCTATGTTGATACGGATTTGAATTCTGTTACCGATGTTAATACAGATGGAAGAAAAGAACTGGGATTTGTCGCTCTTATTAATTCTGCTGTTGCCGCCCACAAACATACAGGCGGTACAGATAATCCATCACCCATCAACCTAGCAACAGAGGTTCAAGGAATTTTGGGGCAAGAACATTTTCCTGAACTTGATGCGGAACTGATTAAAACAGGAACCCTAGATCCCAATAGAATACCACTTATTGACCATACCACAGGTCTTAATAACGTAGGAACGCTCACCCATGCTCAACTGGATGCGTTTATAGAAACCCTTTCTATTAGCGGACAACAGGCGATGGGAGAAGTTTCAACCACAGACTTACTACAGCTTATTCTTGCTTTAAAACATGCTTACCCCGATATAGACAAATATTTAGTAAATGAACTTGCCTTTATTCCGGGTATTAGCCCTGATGAAATGATCGATACGGTTAATACCACGGCTATAGTTGATACGAGAACTGCTTTGGAAGGTGGGCAACATACAATTACAGGTACGCCATCTACGGGCTTTAAGGCTTATACAAGGATATGGAATACGGAAGACGACTATAGTACGGCAGATAAATACAATGTTCTTGTTGATGGTGATTCGGTTAGTTTGTCGGCACTAGAAGATACGATTATTGTTGACGACTTTGCATCTTTAGGATCTTGGACAGTTAGCACCAATGACCTAAGTTCTATACCGGCTAATCTTTCCGAAGATCCAACAACTTATGTAGATCCTCCCTATAGCGCAAAATTAGCTATTGGTTCAGAAGAGATAGAAATAAAGCTCCTTGTAAAGAAAACATTTAATGCTCAGGATTGGAGTAATTATGATTATCTTACGTTTTATATAAAAACAGATAGTGTTGAGCATGGCGACTTATTCTTCTATTTGACGGATGCAAATTATGGAACACAAAATTCTTATACCAAGGTTCTTAATAGAAACTCGCCAACCATTAATGTCGATACCCAACAGAACGGATGGCAAGAAGTTTCTGTGGATATCAGGAGTTTTCAAAGAAGTAATGTTAATATAATCGGCTTCTATTTAAGCACACAAGAAGGATGGGATACCACTAAACCCTTTGTCCTAAATATTGATAGAATATCTCTTACTACTGGAAACGTATATAAAGAAAATGGTTATGCAAGGGTTATTTTTGGTAGCGACATGTTCTATAATTTCTGGAGGTTAAGATGGGATGTTGTTCTCCCTAGCTCTCCAGAAGGTGATGGGGCCAGTATAGAATTTAGAACCAGAGTAGCTAATACGCAGTCCGATTTGTTAACTGCGCCATGGTCTCCTTATATGTCTGTAAGCGGGTCGGATATTGTTCTTCCTACTGAATCTTTGTATAAATACATTCAAATTGAGGCTTATTTTACCGCTTCAACCAATCTGAATCGAACTCCATTTCTACGAAAAATATATCTTGATTTTTACGTAGTAGATGTTGATAATAGTTTCACTTTTAATACTCAAGACGATTGGGAAACAGGTAACTTGTTTAATATTGACACCAAAACTTATCCTAACTCTATTGTTATTAAGGGTACGGATGATGTCGGAAGCACAATTTTTGGAACCGATAAGAATATTTATCAACTTGATTCTAACCTACAGGGAATGTATAAGGTTTCCGGCTCATTAATTCCAAAGAGTACCAATCAAGCAATAAACGCAACTACTCCTGCTCTTGGATTGGTTACGGGTGTTTCAAGAGGTAATGATGGCAACATATGGGTTTCGGATACAGATAACGATAGGGTTCTTGAACTAACAAAAAATGGTGGCTTGGTAAGAGGCTTTTTTGGTAGTTTTCTTAACGAGCCTAGCGATCCTTATGGCATAGAAGATAATGGGCCGGGTTCCAATATAACGGATACAACCGATACAACTACGGATACGGCAACGATAACCTCTCCATTAGAAGTTTTACAAAGTGTTTATAACCCAAATACAGGAATTCTTTACATTGTCTTTAATCAAAATATAGAAAATATTTACGCATCGGATTCTCTATTGGACATTAATAGAATCTATTTGAAAATTGGAGCACAAAAATTTAGATTAAACGATTCGACACTTGAAATTTTAGGAGTAGATGAAACCAAGTATGCGTTATGGTTTGCCACTTCGCAAAGTACCCAATCTTATGTCAAATTTTTACAACAATTTGCGTTTGTAGGGCATGTACTTAAAATAACTATATTGGGTGCTGATAGAACCGCATTAGATTATATGGTCAATCAGGAACAACCATCTCTTGTCGTATGGTCTCCGCTTCAACAAGAAAGATTACCTAATGGGGATGTAACCCTTAAGTTCCTAGTTTATAATTTTGATATTGGTGTTGGTAATGGAAAAATAAAGGTAACTATTGATGGAACAACTGAATACACAGTTTATTCCCAAGAACTGACCATTAGCGGACTGAGTGCAGGAGAACATACTTACGAAGCCCAGTTGATCAATTCTGACAATACTCCAAATATCAATATAGAAGCTATTGCCGATGGATCATTTGTTTTGAATTCGTCTAGTTATACGCTTCCCTATATTACGTTCCAAAACCCTACTCCCAATCAGATTTACTCATGTCAGCCTGTAACGGTAGAATTTAAGATAGAGAATTTCCCCGTAATACCTAGTGGACAACATATTAGATACCAACTAGATACAGAGTCTCCATTTGATTATTATTCGACAGAAAATATTGTTATAAGTGATGTTTCTAATGGAAAACATAGCGTTTCTATATGTGTTGTTGATGAGAATGGGACTGCGCTAAGTTATCCGTATGGGTCCGCTTCTGTTGAGTTTATTATAGGAACAAATTCGCAGGCCGCAGTGAAACTTTATGTAGAAGATAAATCGATTTACAATAGCGGCATGACAATCCCGGTTGTAAAATCAATATCTTATGTTGATGTTGGCAATGTTGTATTTCAAAATATTTATTCTCCGATAGATGTTCAGCTTATTCCAAATGAGGCTAGTGTACTTAATGATGGATCTCCTACGGTTCTAGTAGCCAAGTTACGTTCTCCTTCTTGGACGAATGGCTTGGCGAATCAGACTGCGGTAACAGAACTAATGGCAAGGTTATCTAATATAGCATCTAATGTATCAAGTCAAGTTTTGTCAATCAATCCTGTATTTGAAGGAGTTCAGACGGATGAATTAATTTACGGAACAAAGTATTTAGATGGTCATAGTGTGGTTCAAATGAATATGAATGGGAGCGTGATTTTCTCCAATAATGCTGCTAAATTTGCTGAAGATAGAACTTCTGCAAAAGATCTATTGGGAAGCGCAGATAAATTAGGCGATAATGAATTGTTAATAGGAGATTCTATAAATAAGAGGGCTATGGTTACAGTTACGGATTTATCAACTAAAGTCCCATCAATTATATGGCAATATGATAGTGATCGTTATATTCCAGACTTCCATATGTTTATAGAAGATCAAATTACAATTAACATCAATAACGGCAGTATCGATCAGCCTCTATTGCTTGTCCGAGAAGGATCAGTTGTTGAATGGATAAATAATTCGTCTGCCCCGGTTTCAATTTATTCGGGAACCACTACTTATGATGAATTCCAATCAAATCCAAATTTGAATTTATACGGCGACATTTTTTCAAGTGGAGTTTTAGAGCCGGGGGAGAGTTATACCTACAAGTTCATAAACATCTCAACTTATAATTGGTTTGTTTATCCAAATATTTTAACTGCTTCGGTAATGGTTACAAAAAACAGAATATCTTCGCAAGACAAGTATTTAGTACTGGAAAATGATGGGTTAGAAAGTCCATTCTCCAGTAGGGCAATACAAGTTGATTCTTGGGGAAATACGTTATGGTCATTTGGAGAAGGATACTTAGTAAAGCCTAGGGATGCTAGACCAATGTTAAACGATAAGGTTCTAATTAGCACATAATAGCACTTAATGTATAATATGCGAGTATGTCTTACAAAACAGAATATATTATTTGGGATGTCGAAGATGTTCAAGTTGGAATCCCGGTTGGTTTTGACGTAGAACTATCACAAAAGCTTTCTTTTACCCCTGTTATTTATAGCCTTAATACCTATAAAGAAAACCAAACCGCTCTGGGAGAAGGTTTTGAATATAGCGTAGATGACGGAACCACATGGCTTTCCTATCCTTTGGGCGAAACTGGAATGACTTTTTATTCCCCTTTCAAAATGCGTCTTAAATTGAATGCTGCCTATGCGGGTTGCCTTCTTCTAGAAAATAATGGAATAGTCTATAAGATTAGAAGTGATGGTGTTGCTACCGTAGAAACTTATGATACAGGAAATAGAGAATTGATTTCCGATATTGATATGGATGAAAAGAATGGAATCCTATATCTAATGGGAACGTCTACTATTTTTCGCCTTAATACTAAAATCCAACTTAGCCCTTATGATAATTCTTTGCCTATATCTGCCGAGGATGACGTTTTAGGAATTGTTGTAGATGGACAAAGAAGTTCGTTTTGGCAAATTAACAGAAAGTCGGTTTGTCTTAGGGATTTATACGGCGAAGAACAATTTTGTCTTCCTTTGCCGGATATAGATGTTGAGTGGAGTTCATCAAGCAGTTCTTCTTCGTTCAGTTCAAGTAGCTCTAGTTCTAGCTCTAGTAGTGAATCTAGTTCAAGTTCTAGTTCTATCGATTCTAGTTCTTCAAGCAGTTCAAATAGCTCTAGTTCTTCAAGCAGTTCTAGTGTGTCTTCGGGAAGCAGTTCTAGTAGTTCTTCGTTGGATTCCTCTAGTAGTTCTTCGTTGGATTCCTCTAGTAGTTCAAGCGGAGATAATTTGATAGTTACAGGTAGTCCAAGTCCAAACTCCACAGGTAATTATTCTCAATACGGATATTACGATTCTCATCCAACTTATAGGAGAGATGATGGGTCTTTCTATATCTGGTTTTATTACGATAGATATATATGTAGTATTGGCGTAGGACAATCTACTAATTACTGGAGTAAGGCTTTGTCTTCCGAGGATGTAACGGGTTTTTATAATTCAATTGCTGGTTACTTTAATCCAATATGGGTTAACTATACATAAAATGAAAAGATTGATAAAAACTTTAAACAAGTATAATGGAAATGTTTGTTTCGTAGGTGGAACAGAATCTTTCGATTATGTTTTTGTTTGCGATAGGGAGGCCAGAACTATAACCCAAGCTCAATCGACTCAATGGGTATCTAGCCTTTGCGTTCTATCTTCAGCGGAATATTTGGTCTCTTTTTCTACAAGTTGGCTAGGTAGACTCCTTAATGGAACACTTAATGAAGGCTTTGTTAATACCACCATTAATTCTATTGATCAAGTTATTTCCAGTTCAGAAGGACTTTTTTATGCTTTGGACAGAAAACTAGGCATCCTTTATAAATTTAGTCTTTATCCGTTTACAATACAATGGCAATTATCCGTAAATCCTAATCTTAATGGAGAAATTCTAATAAGGGAATCAGATAATGCAGTGATTTATTATGACAATCAGTATTTAAGCGTTATTTTGGATGCTAATACCTATGCGGAAGTAATTGATAGAATGGAAATAGAAAACAATTCTATGGTCACAATATCTCCGGAACATAAACCCGAATATTCATTTTTGAGATGGAGACAGGTAACCGGATCAAATATAGAACAAAGTAGTTCCTCTTCTAGCTATAGTTCGTCAAGTTCTAGTCTGTCAAGTTTATCTAGTAGTTCATCAAGCTCGATTTCATCTAGTAGTTCTAGTTATATTGTTAATTGGAGCAGTAGTTCTAGTTCGTCATCTGTTTCTAGTTCTAGTTCGTCATCCAGTTCTAGTTTTTCTTCTTCTAGTTCGTCATCCAGTTCTAGTGAATCAAGCAGTTCAAGTAGTTCTTCTAGTGTTTCTAGCAGTTCAAGTAGTTCTTCTTTAAGCTCTGAAAGTAGTTCAAGTAGTTCTACCGAAATTAGAAGTAGTTCCAGTTCTTCAAGTAGTTCAGAAGATTTATTGTAT
>Ga0247842_10002107_pt1 | contig 30558 bp, 56 predicted proteins | sample LaCruzMarch2015__3_FD_192411 | JGI IMG/M metagenome (GOLD analysis project Ga0247842, IMG submission 192411) | Freshwater microbial communities from meromictic Lake La Cruz, Castile-La Mancha, Spain - LaCruzMarch2015_19m | ecosystem: Environmental > Aquatic > Freshwater > Lake | place: Spain...
TGAAATTCCACTAAATCCTGATAATCCGCTTACACCACTAAATCCTGATAATCCGCTTAATCCAATTATTCCAGAGTAACCATATTGCCCACTGTAACCACTCTCTCCACTTATTCCCGAATAACCAGAAGCTCCATATTGCCCGCTGTAACCACTTCTCCCTGAATAACCACTTCTACCCGAATAACCAGAACTTCCATAACCACTCCCACCGCCTTGAATATTATCAATTATATATTTTGAATCTATATTTCTTATTCTTGTTTGAAGGCTTTCACTTATTTTTGTAAAAGCTTGTGTAGGAACTTCAGATAAACGATATCTCGGTGTTGGTCTACAAATTGCTCCCTGACAAACTGCCGGTCCATTTACATCAGAAGAACCATCGTCATCCCATACGACAATACATGTTAAATTCACACCTGATGCAGAAACAATTTCAGTTACTACCCATCTTCCCGTTGTTCCAAACCAAAGACTTTCATCAAAAACTAAATCACCAACTTGTGCATCAGTTGCGGAATACCCCTGCAAACTGTCATCTCGAACGCGTCCTTGAATTTGCCAGGATCCCGAACCTAAGTCAGTAGAAACTAATATTTCAAATCTTGAAGTAAAAACATTAGACACAATATTTTCTCCGTGATATCAGCTTCAGAAAGCCAATTTTATAAAATTAGTTGATGAGGGAACTAAATTATTTACTTGAAAAATATCATATTGGTCTTCATAAGGCATTGTTACCGTAATTGGTAACATGCTTCCCAAGTCTTCTCTCCAAGCTTGAACATTTGGTTGCCATCTGTCTGCCCAGCCTGTTGCATTTCTTCCTGTGTTTACAATAAGAGAATTTTCACCAGAAAATCTTATTGTTGCAGAAAGCATTCTAACATTCACTGGTGTTGTAAATGTTAATATATTTCCACTGAGATCGGCTGTTATACCAACATTAGTTGCACACACATAAACTTCTTCATCAGAAACATCTCTTGCTAAATATTCACATATTGAACTAGTTCCACTGTGTCCTGAATACCCAGAAAGCCCAACTAGCCCCTGCAATCCAATATGACCAGAATAACCAGAAGTTCCTCTTAATCCTGAATACCCAGAAGTTCCTTGTGCCCCAATCTCACCAGATTGACCTGACATACCAGAATAACCAGACGCACTGAATTGTCCTTCTAATCCACTATACCCAGACAGTCCTCTATCTCCTTTATATCCTGAAGTTCCCAGTATTCCAGAATAACCAGAAATTCCACTAATTCCAGAATACCCAGAAACACCATAATAGCCAGAAATTCCTGATCGCCCTGAGTAGCCAGATGAACCATTGATTCCAGAAATTCCAGAATAACCAGATGCTCCTCTAGTACCACTAATTCCAGAATATCCGCTAGTTCCAGAAATTCCAGAATATCCTGAGGATGAAAATGCACCAGTCATTCCTGAGTAACCAGAAACGCCTCTGGGGCCAATAGATCCCCCACCTCCACCGCTAGATGGATCCAATGGTTTAATTCTTTCGGTAGCCATTTATATTTATATCTCCAAAAAAAGGTGAGATTGTTTGATGCTTGTTTCTAAAATTGATAATACCAGTAATTTTTACATTAATTTATATTTAGTCAAAAATTTGTCAAAAAAAGAAATTATTTTGTTTATGGTCTTGATAAGAAATTCTTCAAATTTTGAATTGACGACTTTTTCATCTTTCTTAAAAGAATATTCATACAATAAGTTAAGATCTTTCTGAAGTTTTGTAAAATCAAAATTAATATTGTTGAGGTCTCTATTCATCTTCTTTTCGATGTTTTTCATATATCTTATAATAAAAAAATCTACTACAAATAGCCCCCCAAACATTAGTACCAAAAGTAAAAGAATAATCCATGTATTCATTTGTATCTCCTTTTAATTTTAGACCCCCTTTTTATAAAATAAAAAAGGAGGTCTAAACCTAGACTAACTGTTGATTTTGTCTTTTAATTCTTTTCCAGGCCTAAATTTAACACTCTTTGATGCTGCGATTTGAATCTTTTCACCTGTCTTTGGATTGACACCATTTCTCGCATTCCTTGTTGTTGCATTAAAAATTCCAAATCCACTGATTGAAACTTTTCCTCCACCTACTAGTTCACTACTAATAGTTTCAAAAATGAGTTCAACCAAATCCGCTGCTGAAACGAGGGTAATCTTTTTTGCTTCAGCAATAACTTTAATTAGTTCACCTTTTGTCATAAATTTTCTCCTTCTAAATTGTTTTGTTTTTTATTTTTACTAAATTAATCTTTTCCCTTTTTAGCACTTTCTTCCATTTGCTTTAATAATGTGTAGTAATTTTTTATTTCTGAGAGATGATCTTTTGCAATTTCTTTACATATTTCTGGATTATCTGAATGTTCTGATTCGATTTTTATCCCCATAGCTAATTCGTTTGGATCAAATTCTGAATCTGGTGAATCTTTATGTTTTCCAATCTTTAAATAATCTGAAAGAATTGCATAGATTTGTGTTTCCAAATTATCAGGTTCCATTCCAAGTTCACCTGCAAAATTATGAACAACTGAATCTTTGGGGTTTGGATTTTTCAGAAAGAAGTCTATAATTTTTTGTCGGAGGGAAGAATCATCTTCATAAATAATTTTTGTTCTTTGAATTGTTCTTTTTAGAATGTTGAGATAGTCATTATCCGAAATCATGTGACATTTGATCCTCCAACATGTTTTTATTTTGTTCTTAATAATAGAAGAGGAAAACTTTCCCTCTTGAATATTAGTTCTTTTTTATCTCTTTTATCAGTTTTCTAACTTCTTTAATAACCATACTGGGTCTTATTGCAGTCATACATGGTCTTCCCGGGCAAACCCAAGGTCTTGAAACTCCTCTAAACAATTCGGAATCCCCAAAATATCCCTGTGGTCTTCCACAATGCATATCGTCAAATGGACAAGATCCTTCTACCCACAAATTCTTGTTCATTGCATGCCCTGCAATATAAGGGTTAGATCTTCCAAATAGAGCAACTCCTGGTTTTCCTACAGATGGCCCCATATGATTTGCTAAACTATCAATACCGATCCATGTTAAACAATTTTTCAATAGAGCAGCAGTTTGTCTCATACTGGTTCTTCCCATTATATATGTTGTAATATTAGGAATACCTTCTTCTTCAGGGCCTCCCATTTGAACAACATCATAATCCCTTATCAAATCTTTAACAACTTCTGCCCAATATTCTATAAACCAATCTTTATTGGGGGTAATTTGATTTCCATTCCAAGTTAATCTGCCACCACTAGGATGAATCACAATAACAGGTCTAGGAAATGTTTTCAAAAAATCTTTAGCTTCATTGTCTTCAGCCTCAGTCAAAAACATTTTTATGTTATCGCCAAGATAAGGAACCCCATAGAAATGACACCAAATCATTGATAAAGGTCCAGGAAACAATTTATGAGCACATGCATTATAAATATCTCTTTTAACAACTGAACCATAATGTTTAAGAGGTTTAACCCATTTTTCAAATAAATCACCAGGAGACCCAAGAGCATATAACTGATCTATGTTTGGATTATTAATTAAAACATCATGATGTGAAGAACCAACAATGATTTTCTTTCCAACGTAAAATTTTTTTGCAGATTCAATCATAGCTGAGGCGCAAATTGCGTCACCCGTTCCGCCATCTTGAATTATTACAAAAGCTTCATCATCATTTGGTCTTGGTTTCCCCATTAGTTCATCGATTGTCATACCGTCATGAACATACCTTGCATGTGAAATGGGAGGTTCTTTTTCATTTTCGTATTTTATATCAAAAATTTCAGTTCTCAAATTAACATCATCAGCAGCGGTTATCTCATCATTTTCGATAAAAACCATTTTCTTTTCTTCAACAACTTCAGCATTAGCACTCTCTTCCATAAAAAACTCCTTTATCTTTTTTTAATTTTGTTATGTTTTTAATTTTTTTAAACTCTATTTCATAGCTAAACAATCACCATTCGTGTTATACTCATCCCAAGAAAATTTACATGCAATCTTATCGAAACATTTGTTGCAAGTATATATTTCTTTTTCATTCTTTAAATCAACTAAATGCTTATAAATTTTTTTCTTAAAATCAGAAACTGGATCCGAATAAAAATTTTTAAAACATTTTGAGCACAATATTATTTTTTCTTTATCTTCTTTAACATATCTGACTCCTTCACCTTCACACAATTCACATTTTTGTTTTTCAGAATAAAAAAGTTTCTTTCTCATCCTCTTTCTCCTTTTTTTCTATTAACTCCAATTTTTTGTCTTTCCAGTATACATTCCATCTTCTATTTTCAATAAGATGTTGTTCTCTACCTCTGTCTCCAAATAAAGTATCGACTGTTTGACACCCAAAATGAATTGCAGAATTATTTGTAATCTGAACAACTTTATATCCAAGAGTTCTAACAGCCTCAAAATAATAAGTATCCCCCATAAATGTCTTAAAATCTTCTGAAATTGGGCCGATATATTCAAGAAGACTTCTTCTCATTGTGTATGCCCAACCTTCAATATATACGGAGTCTTCAACAATAGGATCTTCAAGAATATTATCTTGTTCTAAACTACCTTCTACAGCAGCATTTCTTCTAGATCTTATTGGAATACATATTCCAACAGTTGGGTCTTCCATACATCTAAATATTTTATAAAAAAAATATTTATTTAAAATAACATCATTATTTAAAAAACAGACATACGGATTTTCCTTATTTGAAATACTAACCCCTTCGTTCCAAGCATAATTTACACCAATATTTTCTTCATGTCTTATATATTTTATATTTAAAGAACTAAACTCATCAACAATTCCATTGTATTCTTCTTCAGGACTTCCATTATCAATCAAAATGATTTCGTCTATTTGAGTAACACCAAGTTCGATACTCTTTAGACATTTTCTTGTTAGGTCAACTTTTCCGAGAACAGGAATTATGACGGATATCATTGTGATGCTCCAAAATCAAAAATCGGGTCTGTTGATATTTTATCTTTCCATCTATCTAAATATTTTTTCCAATTTCCCCAAAAAGCTTCAGTGTATTTGCTTCTTTCATTTCTATGACTAGCATTTACAGCATGTTCAACTTCTGCTCTAGGTTCATACAAAATTGGATATCCCATTGCATTTAATCTTGTTTGAAGGTCTGATTCTTCAAAATATGCTGGGGTGAAGTTCAAATCAAAATTCAAATTTCTTTTTCTTAAAACATCCAAATTATACATAGCACTACATCCATGTGCCCACAATCTTCTTTCAACTTTCATTGTTTTAGGATCTAATCTATCTAGCCCACAGTAAGGATTGCCAACATTATTTTCGCATGAATGATCGACAATTGTACCAGTATGTTGAATTGTATCAGATTCATAATTTAAAACTTTTGCTCCAACTACTGCAATATTTGCATTAGACATTATTCTTTTTGTCATGGCATGAATAGATGCTGGTCTAAATTTGATATCGCTATTTGTCAGCAATAAATAATCAATTCTAGGATCAGCTTTAAATGTTTCGAAGATATCAAAACAAGTTTTTGTATATCCCTGGTTATTATGTTTTATTATCATAATTCCTGGATTTGATTTTTGAATATGATTATATAATCCTAACAAATCTGCTTCCACACTTCCATCATCCCAAAAAATAGCACTCCATGTAAATCCTGATATGTATAAAGTTTTAAAACTATCAATTAAATTTATACAATAATCAACTGCCCCTTTGAAGGGAACAACTACTAAAACATGTGGTTGTTTCATTTCAGATATTAACTCCTTTCTCTTTTAAGATATTTTTAACAAATAGAAGGTTTGGATAATTATGCAAGAACATTATTATTTTCATATTCTAACCACGCCCAACTTCTTTTTTTATCAATATCACGAATAGTTGTTGGGCTAATTTTAAATATTTTAGCTATTTCTTTAAAAGGAATATCGTTATTAATCATCTTTCTTATTTCTATAACTTTTTCTTCATTGAGTTTTGCAAAATGTGATTTAGTTCCTCTTGTTGTTTTTCCTTGAATTATAGAATCCTCTCCATTCTCTTTATATGTTCCCCATTGAAGATTGCTAAGTTTATTATTGTATCCGTTTGCATCTGGAAAATGACGACAAACATATCCTTTTGGTCTTGGACCAACAAAAGTTTCTAACATCAAATTGTGGACTCTTTTATTATATCCTTTTCTATCTCTACTGAGTGTAACTTGTAGATACCCGTATCTAGGAATAGGTTTGACTATATTCCATTCAGTTCCTTTCTTCCCCCTCTTCCTAACTAGAAACTGACTATATATGTTTCCATCTTCATCTATTTCATAATCTGGAAAAGTTACTATAGGTTTTCTCATCATAAAAACTCCTTATTATTTTTAATAAATTATCTGCCTGTTGACCCCACGAAAAAATTAAATCCTCCACATTGTTTCTGGGTAAATTTTTTTCTAATAATAGTTCAACAGATTTTTCAATAAATTGTTTTTGATAATCTATGGATCTAGAATCCCCCCTAATTGTGTATCCATTAATATTATCTTTAACTTGTTCATTTAGAGCTCCAAGATCTGTAGTCACTATCCAATTTCCGCATGCTATCGCTTCTAATACGCTCATAGCTCCGGTCTCTAGAAAATGATTTGGATATAGCATAACCTTACTCTGTTTCAGATATTCATATAAATCTTTCTGACAAACAGAACCATAAACTTTTACATTTGGTAGTGTTCTTAAGTAACTGAATAGGCCTTCAAAATCTTTATTATCCCAACCATAAAGAGTCATATCACCAAAAACCCAAAGTTCTGGTGTTACTCCTCTAGAAATACATTTATCATAAATCTTTGGCCAAATGCCAGCTAATACATCTAACCCACGGTACGGCGTACTTGTATAAATTCCTATAGGATTTCTTGGAAATAAAAGATCTTTAGTTAAATCTTGATTGTATCCATTTCTTTGCAAATATACAGTTTTATCAGGAAACATTCTTTGAATGCTACCTTTTGCATATTCGCTTATTGCTAAAAAGGAATCTATATTTTCTTTAATATATGGCATTCGTCTTAATTCTTGGAGTTCTTTCTGATTTTCATCGTCCTGAGACCACAAAATTTTTAATTTAGCATCAATATATGGTAAAGTAAATGGGTGTACTTCTCTTAATGAAATAAAAACATCAGCATCAAAATATTTACAATCTGAATAAAAATCAATTGCTGATTTGTATATTATTCCATAATATTCAGTTTGCCTTCTCCATCCATTATAGACAATTATTTCTGTATTTGGATATAACTCTTTAATATTACGAGTTAAGTTTATTAAGGCTGACTCACTACCACCTAATCCTTTTCTCTCAAGATAATCCCCATCAAAATATGTATTGTTAGACCAAAATATTATTTTAGACATATTTATTTCCTCGCATCAATTCTTATTGCTTCGAATCTTGTGGATGTCATTTCAATTGGCATTTTTTGAATTCGTGTAAATCCAGCGGTTTTTAACATCTCTTCAATTTTTTGTGTTGTAAATGATGATAGGTGTTTTTGATATGGCATATTTGGTTCGCCTTTTGTAAATACATCATAATCATGTTGCGACAAGTTTCCATTTTTTAATCTTTCTTCAATATTGTCACAATCTGGAACTTCAATTATTACTTCCCCACCAGGAGATATCATTTCATAAAAATCAATAATTAATTTTCTAGCATCATCTTCAGAAATATGTTCAAGACATTGTGAAATTAAAATAACTGAAACAGAATTTCTTCCATAATATTTTTTAATATCTCTGATGTCACAAACAAGATCTGGGTTAACCAATTCTTGCGCGTCAACATTCACAAACTGGTCTATATACATGTAATAACACCCTAGATTCAATTTTGTTCCTGGTAGTTCAATTTGTCTAGGAGTAAAAGGATAATTTGTTCTACAAACTTTATTTACTAATTGGTCTTTGTATTTATCCAGAAGAAGTGGATATGATTTTTCCAATCCTTTGACTACCCATTCTGGTTTCTTTTTTCCAGTTGTATTTTCATGGTAAAAAGGAAAATTATTAATTTCAACACCTCGTAATTTAAATCCTGCTGATTCACATCTATAACTCCAGTCTGTATCTTCATACCCCCATGTTTCCCTTGCCCTATTTCCAAAGACTGGATCGAACCCACCAACAATATCCCAAACTCTTTTTGACGTAAACATACATGCGACAGAAACACAATGGCACTGGAGTGCTTCAAAATATGTGTATATGGGCGAAATAGCACCTATATCTGGTTCTTTTGTGAACAGGTTATACATGAAGTCAAGCCAGTCTGTCGTTTGATTATACCTACCTAAAATGATAGCATCGTCATCTATGAAACAAATATATTTTTTAGACGAAGACATTTTTACACCCATGTTTCTTGCTTCGCCAACTGATTTTTCTTCTTCTACTTCTATGATTTTCAATTTAGGAACTCTGTCATGAAATTCGTCAGCAAACAATTTTATATCTTTTTTAGATTCTTCACTTATATCATTATTTACAACAACGAGTTCATATGGATGAGTTGTATATGTAGTAATTCCACCTACAAGTTCTCTTAATCCTTCATGTTTTTCACCATGTGTCAACACAACAACTGATACAAACTTTTCTTTATTTATATTGGGATCCATAGGAAGCCATTTTTTCATTCTTTCTAAGAACAATTTTTCATCGTGATCCCAATTATCTTTTGCATGAAAATGACCTTGTGTTTCTCTTATTCCACCAGACATAGGATGCAGGTGAAAAATTATTGCTGATGGCACTACAAATAGGTCATGACCAGCTAGAAACATTCTATAGGAAAATGAACTTTCTTCTCTATGCCCCGCAACGGATAAATCTTTGTCATACCCCCCAATTTCTATACCCACTTCTCTTCTATATAAAAACCCAGAATTTAAATGCTGACTTTTTATTTTGGTTAAATCTTTATGAATAATATTTTGTATCCATCCATTTAAATGAAGAATATCTCCTTCCCAATAAATTTTACATATTCTTTCTTTTTCTTCCATTGGAATATCAGGACAAATCTGTTCAGAGAAGGGCTTATGTGGGTTTATATATGTGGGGCCGCAGCAAGCAATTTTGGGGGAACTTTCTATTACAGCCATTAAATTCTCTAAGCAATATTTGTCTAGTAATGTATCGTCGTCCAGGCGAAAAATAAATTCTGTTTTAGCGTTTTCAAGAATTTTCTGACCAGCTTTATGGGGGCCAAGTCTATCACCAGTAAAAACACTAACTTCGTGCCCCATTTCACGAAGAATATTAAATACTCCTTGTAGAGTAGAATTGTTCATACAATCTGTAAAACAGTCATTAATTATGATAACATCAAAATCTTGAAATGTCTGATGAATTAATGATGTCAAACAAATTACTAATTCACACAAACGATCTTTTGTCGGGATACCCACTACCAACTTCTTCATATTAACTCCTTTTCTTGTTTTTTATTTTCCCAGTATTTTTTACTTTTTTCACACATCTTTTTTAGAGTTTCTTCAGAATAGATTCCTTTTCTTCCTTTATTCCACGGAATTCTTCCTTGTAATTTATGACTCATTATTTTTTTAGATTCATCAGAATGTTTTCTACCAAACATTCCATTTTTTTCTCCTACCAACTTTCCAGTAACTTGTTTCTTAATTTTATCTCTAGTTTCTTTAGTATGAGATTTTCCAGACATTCCATTTAAATACCCAACATTATTTGCTAATTCTTTATGTATTTCACTCAACTTTTGTTTTGTTTCATTTGTGTGTTTTCTACCAAACCATGGGTGTTTCTCACCACAGATTATTCCTTTTCTAGCTTCACTTAGCTTTTTTCTTGTCTCATCCGTAAAATGTGTTCCCAATCTTGTTCCTGGTTTTCCATATCGTGGATGATTTTCACCTCTATAGAATTCAAAATATTGTTTTTTTAATATTTGATACATTCTTGAATTTTTAATTCTTTTTCCAAGATCTTCTTCATGAATATTACACATCATTAAATATGCAAGTTTCAATCCATAATGTTCCGGATATATTTTGCACAGAAGAGAATGACAAACATAATGTTCTCTCAACAATAGATGAACAACTTCACCTTTCGAACCTCCCATACATCGAGGAATCACATGATGAATCTCTCTATCACCACTAGGAAGTTTTCCACGAACTCTAGCTTTTTCTATAATTGCTTCATATAATAAATTATAATTCATCTCTCTTCTCTCCATACTTCTTGAAAAGGAGATTCAAAGCTTCTGCTAGCAACTCTTTAATTTTTCTACCACATTTAGCAGATAAAATTTTTAATCTTTTGTGTGTTTCTTCATCAATGATTAGTGATTTCATAATGAGTCTCCAAATTTATAAAAATGTTATTTTATAATTTGTTCTCATTAGATTTGGATGTTAGAATTTTTACTATTTCTGGAATTTTAAATTTAATATCAGATTTGCTCTTAAAATGTTCTTCTTCTACTTTCTCTAAAAATGGAACTAAATATTTCTTAGTAACACTTTCCCAAGAGAATTCTTCTTGTATTATTTTTCCATCTGTATATGCTTTTTCTGATAATTCATCATAATTATCTATAGAAAATTTTATTTTGTTTACAAGATCTTCATGATTTGGAACATTGAAGTTTCCTTTGAGGTATGGATGTCTATTTCCTATGGGATCTTTATGATGAGGTACTGAAATTATATAATCATGCAAAAATTCATAATATCCGTTTGTATCAGTAGCTATTGTTGGTAAAGAAGAAACTAGAGATTCAAAAACCCCCATATTAAACCAATCCGCGTAACTAGGAGCAATATAAACATGTCCTCTATCCATAAAAGAAGCAATATCTTCTTGACCTTTATTTTGGTAAACCATCTCAATATTATTTGTTGAATTAATTAAATCTTTAATGCGTTTTGATTCTTCTGCTAAATATAACATATCTGTATTAGCACGAAGCAAAAGTTTATAATCAGAATTATTTCTGAATAATTCTAAAAATGCATCTAGCAAAGAAAAAATTCCCTTTCTAGTTGTGCATTCTCCTGTATATACAAAAGTGAAAGGAAAAGATTTACTTCGTTTTTTAGATTTAAAAATTGAATTATCAACACCATGTGGAAAGAGATAAATTGGTTTTGTAACACCAAGATTCTCTGCTATTTTTTTTGAATAACCTGAAGGAGTTAAAAAATAATCTGCATATTCATTAACTAATTGTGCTGGTGTTGAAGGATTTCCAGATGTTTGATATCCCCCATCAGAATCAAATCCTGAATAACAAACATTCACTTTGAATTTTCTTGTTGTTGGAATTGTATCGGGATACGCAAAAGTAATGTTTATAGAATTCACATCAGGAATTTTATTTAAACATTGTTGTATTACTGGTGAATAATCACTAAGATTTATTTCATTTTTATTAAAGACATTTATTGCAACATCATATCCTAATTTTACAAGCTCTTCACAGACATGAATACATATTTGCCCCATACTTGAATGTTTCACTAACCAACAGGAGTAGACAATTTTCATATTTTTTCCTTTTTTAATTAACACTTGCTAATGTTTTTACTGGTCTTTCAATATGAATATGTGATCTGCTTATAATTTTTGGGTTTTCAGGAATATCTTCTTCAGTGAATTTTGATGATACCTTATCAATCCATGTTATAATATGAGAAGGAGGAAGATTATCACAATCAAAAATGTTAAAAAATATATAAGGAAGATTGTGATTTATTTTATCGTAATCAGATGAGGCAATATATATTCCAACTAGATTATGTGAAAGCGCCTCTTTATCAATCTTATAATCTTTTCCAATTGGAATTCCTATATAACATCTAACAAGAGTTTTATTACTTCCAACAACAAAGACTGGCCCAAGATCATATTGCCAATCTACACTATCATACATTATACAAACGAGATGATCTCGATCAAAATCTTTACTCATATCCATTTCAAACATAGATTTTTCCTTTTTCACCTAGAATATTTATTCAATGTACTCAAAGCTTTGTATAAGGTTGAAGCTTCAATAGGTTTAACCTCACGATTAAGAATTTTTCTTAATGTTTTTTTATCAACATCCATAATTGAGCACATTTCATTTTTTGACAAATTGTAAAGATGCATAATCTTTTCAGTCCACTCACTTAATGTTACACTAAAAAGAGCAGCAGCTGCGTCTTCTTTATCTTCTGCTAGTAAAGCTTTTGACATTTCAACAGATATTTCAAGAATTTGTTCTTCATTTAACGGTCTCATTAAGTGTCTCCTCATCAAATAAAGCTAATCTAGAAAGAGCATAGGCATCAGCCAAATCATCACAAGAAAAATCAACCCCCCACTTTTTATACACCTCTTTCAACATCATACTTTTCTTACAATTTCCTTTATCTGTAGCAAATTTCTTTACTTTTGTTGGAGGTATTATTTTATAAAAAAGTCCTTTTTCAAAAAATGATATCCTTATAAGATAAGCAATACCAGCTTGTTGAACAACGCCTCGTCCTCGAGATGCAAAAGAAAGTCCTTCAATATAAATAATACACCCTTCATCAAAACAATCTGAAATGAAATCAATGATACCATCTCTTATATGTATCATTCTAGTTTCATCACCAAATGTATCTAATGATGGCTTTGTTGGAAAAGTCTTAGATTTATAAAGACTGCCATCCTCTTTTAATACGCAACACCCTGTATTCGTTAGAGAAAGATCCAACCCAATGTAAAACATTAACAATTTCCTTTTCTATAAAATTCTATAACTTTTTTCAAATCATAATCTTCTGACATAATGAATTTCCTTATACTATTGTTATAAAATCTATCGATTAAAAATCTTTCTATATACGTTGCTTCAATCGTTTCTATTAATTTTCTACCAAATGTGATGACGAAAGCATCAACCATTTTGAATTGTGGTTTCCACATTTCATCCAGTAATAACAGACGTGAAGCATAAATTATTGGAAGATAAATTATGTTCACGTCATTGTTTGTCTCCTATGTATTTTTTGTTTTTTCTTTTTCCAATACCTGAGCCCGTTTAGTCTTCTTTTTTTCCCTCTTCTTTTTATTTTTATCCTTCGCCATTTATAACATCACCCCCCTTCTTTTCATCTTTTTTAGTATTTTTTCTTTTTTGTTCTACCTGTTTCATATGTTGTCTCAATTGTTTTCTATTCATTCCTGAAAATGGTTTAATTACAGTTCCCTTAAGATATGTTCTTAATTCTTTGCACTGTTGTTTTCTTCTGAATACATAATCATTAAAAGACTCATCTTTTACTCTTTTTGCAGAGACTTTCTCAGGTATTGCATTTTTTATATAAGGTGGAACTTCTTCAACTGTTTTAACATTTTCTTCAACACTTGTTTCAACTTCTTGTGCAGAATTTTCTTCTTGCATATAAACTCCTTTAGAAATTTAATAATCTTAATAAACAACCAATGGTTTTAAAGATTGCAGTCCATCCGAAATACGAAAATAATGAAAACAATAGAAAAGCAGTCATTGCTATAGATTGTTTTTCTCTTCTCATTAATTAATCCTCTATCAACTTTTCTGTGAAATCTTCATCAATTTCAATTAACCCATCGAACCCCTCCTCTTTATAATTTATTTTTTCAAAGTTTTTTTTCATTTTGTCTATAACTTCAGTCCATACATCTTCACCAATTCCTTTTGCATCAAACATTCTAAAAAAAAGATTTTTGTGGTTTTCTTTGAAATAAACTGCAATGATTTTAAGATGATCAGATGGTTCTTCATAACCTCTTATGTATTCTATCAAATCCTTTCTATTTAATGATGTTATGTTGCATTCATCAATAATCATATCCATTCCTTCACACAATCCATCAACAATCATTGCATGAGTCATTCGTTTAATCATTGGTTCGTAAAGTTCATCAAATGTATAAACACCTTTAATCATCTCACGAATATTATCTCTTGAGATAATTATTGTGTTTTCATCTTTTGCTTTTTGCATTGCCCATGCAGATTTTCCTGATCCTGGTAAACCTATAGTGACAAAAATGTTCACGATAGTTCTCCTTTCTCTTTTAATTTTTTACTAAGTAAATTTCATCAATATCTAATTCTTCTATAACATATTCAAAATAATTTGGATCTTCAAATTTTGATGTTTGTATTTTTATTGCTTCATATGCTTTTTCATCAGTTGAAAAAACACCGAGAAGTTCATATGTATGTTCATTTTCTGCAAAAACTGCATAAAATTTATCTTCTCGTAATATGTTAGCTAAATCATTAAAAACATCGTAATCAGCAGTTAGTTCTAACGATATAGAAACTTCATTTTCTGGGGCGTGTGTTGATGTAAACTTTGATTTAATTAGTTCATATTTCAAAGCTTTATCATATTCTTTTTCAAACTCTAGCATCTTTTTTGATAAGGGAATATCATCAACGATACACTGCAATATTTTCATAACCGCATTTACAACAATTCTTTCAGAATCCATCATTTCACATTCCTCCATTTTGAGATTATACTAATAGCTTTCCAATCTGATCCTTCAATTATATCTTTTTCATTTAACCAAACAGTTTTTGCAGCTGCTTCAACATTGTTTTCTGGGTGTCTCCCAACTTTTTCATCATCAGAAACGAGTATCAGAAATAAATAACAATATTGATTCATTTGTGTTGACACAAAACATTTTTCAAGACTGATTACCGAGGCTGAATTTTTAATTTCATATCCAGCCTCTTCATAGCATTCTTTAATAACCAAATCAGTTGGTTTTATTTTTTCATCAAATGACCCACCAAATGCTCTATTCATAAATGTATCCACCGAAGGAGTATATTCATGATTTAAAAGAAATAAGTTTTTTGTTCGGTCATAGCATATAAAGGCAACTGAATTGATACCTTTTCGTTCAGCGTATTGATAGTTGATCCCTTTTTCTGGGTATGTTATTTGATAAACATTTAACCAACTATTATCCGTTAATTTTTTGATTTGCTTCATAATGATCTCCTTTTTTAAAAAATCCGGGTTTTGTTTATAGTCAGACCCGGAAAAAAGTAATAACTGACCCAGGAGTGAAACAATGAAAACCTTTACCTATATACAATAATATGTTATAAATAAGGCAAAAAAAATCTCATACATAAACGTTTTTATTTTGTTCTATTAAAAAAATTAAGAAAAAAATAAGGATCACAAATTATATGTGATCCTTTAAGGGGAGTTTAAGAAACCATATCTAAAGTTACATTTCTTTCTTGCATCAATTCGTGTAGTTTATCTCTGATAGGTTGATACTCATCTTTATTTTGATATTTTATTTCATTTCTTAAAAATTGGTCTAGATCCCAGAGAACAAGATAAAAATCAGTTCCATGCATAGCTAATTTAAAATCATCATTGTCTTCAGGTTTTGAACTATCAAATTTTAGTTCCATTATCATTTTTTACACCTCCTCTTTATCTTTAGGCATAATATATGTTTCACTTCCTGCTGAATTGTTACTTGTGGTAAAAACTGCATAATAACAAGTTACATAAGGAGTTACACCATACATGAGTATATTTGGTGATGTGTTCGGACTGGGACTGGGATAAGTTACAGCATAAACAGGAGTAACTGCATATGCATATGTTCCCGTTCCTGGAGGATATGGGGATACCCCATATAAAGTTACAATTGGAGGTTGGCATGGTTGCACATAAGGTTCCAATTTTATATCTTTATTTGATTTTCTTTCGAAACATCTATTTTTACAAGTGTCTTTACAACAAAAGAATGGTCCAAATCTCTGTCTTTTAAACTCATTCTCCCAAATAGTTTCTAAAGGTTCATTCAACATATTTGGGCAATCTTTATCAAAATTACTTGACCAACTTCTCATGGATAGGCAAGGAATTACATCGCCGTTACTTAAAATTCCAATTGAATAAATTCCAGCCGAGCATCTCCCATTATTCATATTGTCTGCTATTACAATTTTATTATAAACATCCATTGCATTATTAAGTTTATCAAATAAATATTCTGATGTTTCTTCATTCTCATACAGAGCTAATGGGTGTTCTTCAAAAACTTTAGGTTTATATACTGTGTATTGAATCTGCCAGATTACATTCAAATTCTTTACATACTCAAATATTTTATCAAACAAGAATATATTTGATAGGTTGAAGTTTGTTATTATTGTCATGTTGGGTATCATGAGTTCTTTTGCTAGCTCGAGTTCTTCTTTTGTATTTATTGAAATTCCAACCCAATCATAAATATCACATATTGTTAGAAACTTTCGTTTTCCTGCTTCCAAAATACTTTTTGGGTTTAGTAAAACTTTAACTTTTACCCCAGCATTACTTAGAACATCCTTGATGTATTTATGTGTACCAATAGAAATTAAAGAAGGATCCCCACCAGAAATATCTATCTGTTCGGGAGGGAACTTTGAAATTTCATCAACAATAAGTTTTATTTTATTTTCGTCTGTTTTTTCTTTCCAAACATCTGAACTACCACAATATGCACATCCGTTGTGGCACTCCGATGTAGCCTCAAATAGTATTTCTTTTAATTTAATCATTGGTTCTTGCATTATTATTCTCCTTCTATATCGTCTTCAAATAATCCATCTGTAAGATCTTCTCCTTGATATACCTCCAAGCAACATTCATGCATTCTGCATGCTATAATTGTTGCTACTTCTTCTGTGTTTAATCCAGGTTTAAAATGTTTTTTAAGAGATTCAATTTTGTAATTACTAAAAAAAGAGTTATTTCTTTCCTCTTTGGGGCTGGAATTAATCTGTTTTAATATTTCTTCAGCTTCTTCTAATTTCTCATAATATGATTCTGGGTACATTGTTCCGTTTCCTTTAAGGGGTACAAAATAATATAGCATTTTTTTCTCCTTTATACTTTAGTGTTTTCTATTTTACAAATTGGAAGTGAGGTCACTGTAATTTTTCCATCAGTAATGTCTATCTCTTTTGCAAAATGTTTTCCTGAAGAATTATCTGAAGCAAGTATATGTTTAATACCCCATACATTTTCCCATTGTTTCATTTCGTGTTTGTGTCCAAACAACATTACATCAACTTTATTAAATATCACTCTAGCTAATTCTTTAGCATCTTTCAATTCCATAAAAGGATTATTCACCATGAAAGGATGATGATGGAAAAATAATATTTTAGTAAAATCAGGATTTGTTGAAAGAATTGTGTGTAGAGATTCCAATTGTTTTTCACCAATATCCCCGCAGAAAAAATCAAAAGGTGTCTGTGTTTCTAGATTAGAATCCAATGCAATAATCATAACTTCATCATTATTTTCACGAATTATGTTTACAACTGGTGTATTGTCACCTTTGAATGTTCCTCCCTGTGATAATTGTTCTGCTAATTTATCAAATCTTATTGCTCTTTCTAAACTGTAGAAATGGCCTGTTGCACCAAAATCATGATTACCAGGACATATAAAAAGTTCTCCTTTAAATCTATAAAGAAGTTCTAGTGCTTGTTTATATTGTTCTGGCGAACCATCGTCTGTAATATCTCCAGTAATTATAATTTTGTGAAATGGAAAATTTTCATCAACAAAATCAAGAGTTTTACAAACATCCTCATTGAAACAATTATCTCCATGAATATGTAAATCTGATAAGTGTAGGAATTTCATTTTATGTTTTCTCCCTTATATAAACTTTCATTTTTATTCTCCTTCAATTTTAGTTTCGATTAAGTAAACATATTTTAGTCTATTGCTGTGGCTATTTTTAGCTAAATTTACATTCACTGGTATTTTTGCTTCATCTAATAAATCATTTATCGTTTTAATTACCATTTCAGTTTCATCACAATTATATACAACTTTTCCTGGAAGCTCAGTAAAGTTTAACTCAGTGTCTTCAAGATATTTGATGTATTCAGTTACTGGTGTTGGGAGCCACATATCGTTTAATATTTTGTCAATGTTCCACCCTTTTTCTTCCGTAAATTTTTGTTTTAACTTTTCAAGGGCTCTACCCACTTTTATTTTTCTCCTTTTCTTTTAACTATTATAGCATCTGGAATAGCAGTTTCAATCATTTCAGAAATTACCTCCCAATTACCTCCACCCAATCCACACCCTATTTTGTAGGGAAAATAAATTTGTATATCTTCAGATAGAGAATCTTTTATAATAGACAAACACTGAGCAAACGCATAATAATTTGTATGTCTTTTATCTGTTCCATAATTATTTTGAGCAAACATGTTACATATAATTTTATTTTTAAATCCAATTTGATGATCTATTACTTGTGTTTGGTGTTCTGCTAAATACCAAGAACAATCCCCCAAAATAAATTTATCTTCCATACAATCTTTACAGTATTCCTCAAACCATTTTGGGTATTTATCTCTAATCTGTTTAGCAAGACCACCACCAGCAACACCTTTTAAATTTACCTGATGACAAATCCATCCTTCTTTTATATCTAAAATATCACCACAAATTTCTTTCATTTTTCACCTCCAAAGTAATTTGCTTGGGGCGAGGAGCGGGATTCGAACCCGCGATTGCAGGAGCCACAATCCTGCGTCCTTGACCACTAGACAATCCACGCCATAATCCTCGCTTTTTATTTCCCTATTAGTTTTAACATGAAAATATTTCTGACTTTGAATCTACTTTGTGGTCTTTTTTAAGTTTTTCTTCTTTGTATTCCCAACCATCCCATTGTTGAGACCATTCTCCCAGAGCTTCTTTCATTTTAACAATGAACTCTTCTCTTTTTTCATCTGATACGAATGTAGCAATAGCCCATTCTTTATCTAATGTTCTCTGGTTTCCTCGTAAAAAGAGTTTAGGATTATTTCCCCACGGGTATATTGAAAGCGAAGCATGTGAATATACCATAAAACCATTTTTACATTGAAATTTAACCTCCCCTTGGGATCTAAATCTTTCATCCATCTCTAAAATTCTCACTGCAACCGCTTTATCAATTCTTATAATTTCCATAACTATCTTATTGTTTTTCACTGTTTCCTCCTTTGTCCATTTTCCCTTACCATATTCTACAACCCAACCATAGGTACCTACTAGTCTTAGATCCTCTTCTCTTTCTCGTGTTGGTTCTGTTGGCTCAGTCACATCCCAAATAATTTTATAATAAATTTTACCATTATCTACTACTTCCACACTAGAGATATGCCCTGAATAACGTGGAGGAAAAATAGATCGAACTATGTCTCCAACCCGAAACTTGGGATATATATTTATTTTGGTTTCTTGAATATTTTCTGAGTCTGCGATTAGATCAACCTCGCATTCTGAGGTAAAATAAGATTTTGCTAAAGTTGTGGGACTATCATTGGGCCAACAAACATCATAGTAAGGTTCTGGTGTTCCTTTGAATATATTTGTGATTATTCCTGGGGATTTAGTCTTTCTGTGCCCCCATACTTTCTGCCCAAGTTGAAATTTGGGTTCTTTAATATATTTTTCAATTCTCTGGAATTCAAATTTTGAAGGGAATAGTTCTAAACAGTGACTTTCTATCCACCTCAACCAACTTGGGTCGGGGCACCTCTTATAAATTTCAGTAAGAGAAATTTCTTTGAAATACTCATCCATACTTATTTTACCACCATAAAACTCACGACAGAACCAATCTCTTGCTGGAGCACATGCATTGTAGCTAATAAGCATTTGATAGCTAAGTCCTCTTTCCATTTTTATTCTCCTTTTATTCTGCTAAAATAATTAATATCTTCGCAAGTGTGTTATGTAACACAATAACATTAAAGGCCGTATAACACACAAGAAAAGAAATAGTAAATAACCATAAAGGTGGCCCCTCTTTATGCTTGACGTAATAACACATTATTATAAAGAAATTTACCCCCAATGCCCACCAAATCGATGCTTCACTCATTTATTTTCTCCTCTTCCTCTGTTGGAATTCTCCACCCAAATATAGACATCCATTTAGACTTGTGGGCTTCCTTGTCGTGATTTTCACTATTTGCAACAGCGTCCTTCCAAGTTGGGGCAATCTGTTCTCCAATTTTACATTTGTTGCATTTCCAGAAATTTATTACTTTCATTTCAATTCTCCTCTCTATATAAAGTAGCCTGAAATGCAGCCAAATAAGAAGTCATGTCATTTACATATGTTTTAAATCTTATTGAAATATCTTCCACATTTTTTGAGGTTTCCACATCATTAATACTTCTCATCATGCTTTCAGCCTGATTAAAAATTGAAGATTTAATAAATCTTCTAGCATCTTCTTTATTCTTTAAAAGTCTAATAGCAGCGTCTGAGATCATTTGTTTCCTCCTTGTAATTCTCGATTAACCTTTCTTAATTACAACATCATATTCCCCAACTTTCCCCACGATTTCTGGTTCAGTTTTAGAAAGTTTTTTTAGATTTTCAACTTCTTGACAAAGTTTAATGATTGTTAACACTGCATCTCTTAAAATACAAGTATCAGTCGATCCCCAATAAAGGCCTTGTTCCTCTTCATGGGGGGAAATATAATCTAAATCTTTATATAGTGTTTTAATATATTCTTTCATTTTATTCCTCCTATATGGATGACAGAGCATGCCCTTCAATCAAATCATTCAATAAATCTTGAACTTTTGGTGGTAAAGGTCTGTTGATGTCCGTAATAGGGTAACCATCTTTATGATGTCTATATATGTGAATTACATAAATCTCCCCATCTATTTCAACTTCTAATCTTATTCTATTCATTTTTCATTCTCCTTTTGCTTCTCAGGCTAGCTTTGTTTTAAAATATTTTGCATGTGTTTTTTTGTTGCTTCTTGCCTAATTTCAAGTGTTATTTTTTCCAGTAATTTTTTTTCTTTTTCTTTCCATTCTTTTGAGTGTTTTCTCTTCATTTTTCATTCTCCTACTTCTTTGGATATATTTATTTCTGGATATGGGGGGTATATCTTGTCTGTCATATCTACCCCCCATTCTTTTCTACACACATCCATAGTTTCTGTGCAAGCATTCCAATGAACTGTTTCTATTTTTTTAATCAACCAATCAATATAAGCATCTGTATAAAAACCACATCGAAATTGAAAAGGAATTGGATATTCAATATTGTGTTCCTTAAAATATTCTTCTTGTAAATTACATGGTGTTATTTCCATCATTTTTCCTCCTTATATTTAAGAACTCATTCTACTCCAACCATGTAAAAACTCATTCCCACTTTTAACAGTCTTAGGTATACAACTTGGCCATCCATCACATAATACAGATGGATCAATTTGTTGTGAAATTATATTACCACTTGTAAAATATATTCTTTCCTCATCTGGATCATATAGAACTTCCATACCATGTAATTTGTGGTATGGTTGTAGATTTGATGGTTGGTTTACCCATTTTCTAACAATTTTCATTTGCTGTCTCCTTTTTTAATTTTTTTATTAGTCTGTATTATCCAATAAATCACCAATAATATCTGCTACATTTTCATACTTTTCAAAAGCACAAACCCAACCAAAACCTACATCATTGCTTATAGTTACTAAAGTCCTTAATGCTTTTTCCAATAAATCTATTCTTGTTTGTAATTCCTCAATCTTTCCCCAAAGTTCTTCTATCATAATTATTTTTCTCCTTTACGTCTTAAAAGTACCCAATAGCTATTGTCAACTAATTGTCTAGCAGATAAAATTAAATTCTTTAAATCATTTATTTCATCTCCCCAAAGTTCTTCTTCATCAAAATTGTCTTCATCTGCAAAACTAGATTTAGATAATTTTTCAATTAAATTTAAAGAAGAATTAATTAAATCTCCTTTTTCTTTTGCTATACTTAGTTCTATATTTTCATTCATCTTTATTCTCCTTTTAAATAATTATTTTTCTCCAACCATACTTTTTTGCCATATCCTCTTTAACACAATCACTAATTATATTTTGAACATCAATTATTTTATTTAGTTGTAAAATATCTTCACGACGATCAGTTATCCATTTCCACGTTTTCGTTCCTGCCCAATTTATATAATGTTTTTTAATTCTAAAAGTTAAACCATCAGTCCGTATTTCATAATTATTTCTGATTGATTTAGCTTCCCTTGCCAATCTTAGAATTTGGCCTGCTACTTCAGTTGTTTTACAAGCATCAACACCACAAGATTCTGCTAACCACAATGCCTTTTCCGCAGTTAATTCATCAAGTAAATAACTTATATATTTATCAAAAATTAAATATAGAGGTTCGGCTTTTTGTATATCTTTTATTGTTGGTTTAGTACAAAATAAGTTTATCTCATCCATCTCGTTCATCTCCTTCTTCATTTCTTTATTGCCTCTATTTCAAGATCTACAAACCTTCTATTTGCTACAATTATCATATTCACATTTTCAAGACAGGTTTTATGCCCATATATAATAAGAGGCATTCCTGTATTTCTAACAGCTGCATTTATTGACCAATTCCATCCAGCAGTTCCTTGTGCTTCTGTGACTTCTTTTTCACAGATAGTACATATGTCTTTTTTCATTTCTATTCTCCTTTCATATTTGAAGCGCCAGACGAGATTCGAACTCGTACAGACGTGGTGTTAGAGGCCACCGCTCTAACCATTGAGCTACTGGCGCATAATTATTATTTAGTCTGCCGAATCCAAATCTCTGTCTGTTTCATCATCTTCCCAAATTTGTTCTCCATCATCTGTGGTTCTTGATGCAAAAGATATTGCATGATTGAGTAAATAATTATCAGAAACCAAATCCAAGAGTTGTTCTAATTGTTCATTTGATAATGAAGATAAACTGCTGTGTATTTTACTTAAAGCTTTATCTCTTGTTATATAAAATGTTCTACTTGCTCCCATACTATTCTCCTTGTATTATTTCTTTTGGATTATATTCTATAAGTTGACCCACTTTTCCCATATCGTGACCTGCCCATCCAAGATGTGACCCCCCAGTAAATGTTTCTTCATTTTCATAACATACTCTAGCAGCTGCTAGAGATGATTTTATATTATTTAATAATCCTCTTTCCGCTTCTGGGTTATTGGATTGTGGGAATTTATCTTCAAGTTCTTGCAAATGTAGTTCTGATCTTTTAACATATCTCATCATATCACCAGCAGATCCGATATTAGGATTTATTTCTTTTACTAGATGTTCATACTTTCCAGTCCATCCACATTTACATTTTAGGTCACATTGGGGGCTATATGATGGACTCGGGTCAAAAAATATTACCATAGTATTTTTAGATGCACCACACATCGGGCAATACTGACACTTCTCTTCAAATTCTTTCATAGTCATTTCGTATTCCTCCTATTCTCTGAAATCATCATATATTTCTATTTCAGGAATTGTTTCATCTTTAGCTCCCTGACTTTTTGGTGATATAATAATATTATTTTTGCTTGTTTCTATAATTTTCATCAGGTCTTCTATTGAATTAACTTCAATGAACCATCCCATTCTCTTAATATCTTTTTCCATCCAAAGTCCATTAATTCTATAATTTTCTCCGGTTTCTTTCCACCCTGAATCATCTCTAATATATGCGTTATCATAATATTCTTTTCTTACACAGTCTACGTATACAAATTGTTCTTTAAATGCGCCTGGGTATGGAGATTCATCGTCTTCTAACCATGTAGTTCTTCTTATAAAAAATTTCATATAGTTCTCCTATCCTTGTAGGACTAAAAAGGAAATACAAGAACCCAAAAATAGTCCGAGTATGTAAGCAATAATTCCCATAATATTGCTATTTAATCCTGTTATCACGGCAACAATTAACATCATTATAAATACTATTATAAGTGTCATTGACTGTTTCTCCTTTCTTTGAAAGGGAGACTTTTACATCTTCTTGCACGTTCTTTACAGAATTCCTTTTTCAATTCTTCGACTGTCATAACTAATCCTCATTTTCTACCCAGCAGCAACAGTTATAATTGCAACGATTACAGTCAACGCAACATTGATCCATGCCAACCATGCCCCAACTGTGTCAGCATGTTCCAATCTTTTCTGTTTCTCTTCTTCAGATATGTTTGGAGCATTTGCGGAATCTAGAAAACACACCCAGATCATACCAATGATTCCGAGAGCTAAAAACCATCTGAGAAAATGAAACCCTTTGTTATAAGCTACGATAGTTGCAATGATACCAAAAATTAATCCTAAAATCATAATGACTCTCCTTTTATTTTTAATTCTGAATTTAGTTTCTTTTGAAAGCTCTTGTCAGAGTGTATTCTTCGTGCCATTTAGCCCCACAACTTTCACATTCTAAATCATAAACAGTATGCCCAGATAAGTATTCATCTTGATCTATTAACGAAAAAATTCCATATTCATTTTCTTCGTCCTTACAAAAAGGACACATGCCAGGATTTTCCCTAATGTACTGAATCTGTTCATTCGATAAATCAATTTCTTTCATAAACATATTTTTTAACCTCCCGTTTTTATTATACATTCCTGTTTTAAACAGTAATTTCCTAGCTTCATCAACAGATGAAGAAATCTTTTTAGCATATTTCTTCATACCTTTTATCAGTTTTTTCTTATCCTTCTCTATCATATTTTTCACCTTTCAATAACTTCTCAGTTATTTCATTTACTACATTTTCATGCATAATGTTAGCTGTGTCATCGGAATCTAATTTTTCTATTTGCCACTTTGAATCAAAATAAATTTGTTTTGAAACATCTATATCATGATATCTTGTATCCCCTTTTTTTGAATGAAAAGCCATAGTTTCATAATATCTCTCATATCCTATTGTTTCAAATTTAAATTTGCTTGGATATTTTTCTCCATGAATATCTATCATCGCCCCTACAGTTGATACAACAATTTTAATATCATTGTATTCAAGTAGTGTATTTCTTCTGAATAAACACCTCTCAGAACAAATAAAATGTCCTGCCCATCCCCTTTCACTTCTTTTTACTTCCTCCATTTTATCTCCTTTTTTGTATGTTATGTGGACTAATAAAAATATCCTTAAAATAAAATTCATGTTGCTGCAAGAAAAACCCATCGTAATGACTGGGTTAGTTTTAGTTAGAATGAATTTATATCTAACTTATCACCCAGGATTTGGTATCCTTCCGATATTTCCAGAACTTGTCCATCTTTTAATTTTATTCTACAGGCATTGATGCCAACTGCTCCTGGAGTAATTGTTACAATGTAATCTGTATTCACTACAACTGGTTCCTCCGAAAATTTAATTCTCTGCATCAGTCTTACAAACATATTAGTCTCCTTATGTGTTTTATTTTATCAACAATTAATATATATAACCCAGGACAATTATAATTGAGAAAGGAATTATTAATTCCTAATAATTATATATAGCTAATAAAAATAAAAAATTATTTTAAATTTCAATTTTTCTATATATATTAATTTTTGTAAACATGAATCTATCCACGCTTTAACCTCCTTGGGTTGTTCTCCTCGAAAGAGGTTGCGGTGGATTTTCATAGCTCTAAGATCCCACAAAAGTGGGGTGGTTGGCCACAATGCTAAGAGTGGTATTAAGACTCCACCACAGAAAATTTCTGGTCTTAAAACCAAAATCTCGAATCGGTGTAGACGCCGATAAAATTGTGGTACGTCTACAAATATTGGGTGGGTGAGTAGTTGCAACTACTCGCTCGCTATCCCAATATTTTTAAACAGTGTATTTTTAAAAATCAAAATAAGCATCACGAAGGAGGTGAGTCTATGCAAGGTATTTTAGCAAAAGCATTAGTAGCATCCGCAACAACAGCCGTTGTTGATCCGGAACCATTTTCTAAAACTGTTGCCGCTACTGTAACACTAACAGTTGCAACAACATTAGCAGCAGTTGTTACAACAGAAATTGCAATGCGTGGGTTCAGATGGGTATTTGACAGAAACAAGAAGTAGAAATGTGTCAGTGAGTATTGAATTTAAAAAACATTTAATACTCACTGATTTCATCAAAAACAAAAATACGATGGAGGCAACATGAATAAACAACCGCAACATGAAGGTAGTAAGGTTAACAAACCAACGGAAAAGCCACCAATTAAGAGTAGTGGTGGTAGAAACCCCATAGTTGGCAATGCAATAGACATAGCAATATCAACAGCCGTATCTATTGCCATTGCAAAAGGGGCGGAAGCATTAGATTCTTATCTGAAGAAACGGAAGGAACAGAAACAGCTTGTTATTACTAATCAAAATAATAATCGGAGGGGCGCAGAAATGCGTCTCTAACGCTTTAAAGAAAATGGAGCTAAAAGCTCCTTTTCTTGTTATTTTTTTTTGCTCAAAAACGCTACATATATAATAATAGGAATATATAATATTCCTTTCCAGTATAGAGATTAGTCATTATATATATTAATTATTAGTAAAATAAAACAGTAGAGACTGCGATTAAAAATCGCAAAAGGAGAAAACATGAAAAAATACACATCTACGATCATGTCACTTGTCTTCATGCTTGTCCTTTCAGCATGTGGCGGTGGCGGCGGAAGCGGCGGCAGTAGTGATTCTCAATCCAAAGACCCAGTAGACACTTATTCGGCTACAGGGTTTGTACAAAAGGGACCGTTTATAAGTGGTTCCTCAATTACAATTCAGGAACTAGATAACAACAACTTGGACCCTACTGGAATTTCGTACCAGACAGAAACCATTGATGATTTCGGTTCTTTCTCAATGGGCAGCAAAATTAAAACAAAGTACGTTGAGGTTATTGCTGAGGGTTATTATTATAATGAGGTCAGTGGAACATTCTCAGAGGGGCCTTTAACATTGAGAACAATTGCAAATCTGTCATCTGATGTTGATGTCAATGTTAATCTGCTAACGTCAATAGAAAGCAGAAGAATTAAAAAGTTGATGGTTAATGGGAAGACTTTTGCAGCAGCTCGTGCCCAGGCTGAAATTGAGGTTTTGAATGTTTTTAAGATCAGCCAGGAAGGTCTAACTTCATTCAGTAACATGGACATTAGCCAATCTGGAGATAGCAACGCTATATTGCTTGCAGTATCTTCAATTTTGCAAGCTAACGCATCAGTAGCAGAGCTATCGCAGACACTTTCAAAAATCAGTTTAGACATTGAAAGTGATGGGGTACTAGGTAATCAGACAATCATTGATACAATTAAAAACAAATCAATGATTATAAATACCGGTTCAATTCAATCTAATCTAGAGAACTGGTATCTTGAATTGGGGCTTACACTGGTAACAGTTCCAGATGCAAATCAATTTGTGGATTCGGACGGTGACGGGATAATTAACAAAAATGACCCTACACCAAATCCTCCCCCTGCAACATGTACAGTTACATTTAATAGTGATGGGGGATCACCAGTAATTGGTGGGTCACATATTGTAGGAACAGGAATTGAATCGCCATATGCGACAAAAGAATACTGTTCATTGATTGGTTGGTACGACGATAATTCGATTGTTATTGATGAGTCGTATATCGTTCAAGGAGACGTAACATTTACGGCAAGATGGGATTGTTTATACCCGTCTCCAGACCCTAATCCGGTACCAACGCCTAACCCCGACCCTAATCCAGTTCCAACCCCTGACCCTAATCCAGTTCCAACCCCTGACCCTAATCCAGTTCCAACCCCTGACCCGGTTCCAACACCGGATCCTATTCCCGACCCAGTTCCGGAACCTGATCCTATTCCAGTTGTGACACCAGAAATTGAAGCTGTCCTAACTGAAATTTTAAACACAATGGTTCCAGTTCCTGCAGGTTCTTATATGATGGGAACTACGGACGATGAGCAGGGGCATGCTTATCTCTTAACTCCTCATGAAGTAACACTACAAGCTTTTGAAATTGGGGCTTATGAGGTGACACAGAAACAATACACAACGATTATGGGAACTAACCCTTCATGGTTCCAAGGGGAAGATTATCCGAATCATGAAAATAATCCGGTTGATAGTGCAGACTGGTTTGACAGCAGGAAGTTCTGTAGGATATTATCAGTGCTTACGGGGCGCAATTTCAGCCTGCCAAGCGAATCACAATGGGAATACGCCTGCAGGGCAGGAACCACCACCAGCTATTACTTCGGTGATGACAATTCTGTTCTTGGGGATTACGCTTGGTTCGGGGAATATTTACCCCATAAAGTGTCTGCCAATAAATGGATGTATTATGGAACCTACCCAGTTGGAATGAAAATTCCGAATGCCTGGGGATTATATGACATCTCAGGAAATGTTGCGGAGTGGTGTTTAGATCAATATACGAGTGATCATACCACATACGTAGGATTTCCAACAGACGGAACCGCCTGGTTGCCGGATCCTGAGGCAAATAATGACAGAATTAAGAGAGGTGGAAGTTGGGGAACCAACATAGCAGGAGGTGAGGGATACTGTAAGTCAGCAGAAAGATCTTCACAAAATGCCCATTGGAAATCTTCAAATAATGGGATTAGGTTAGTTATACTTCCGTAACAACAAAAAAGGTGGGGGTAGAAATTGCCCCTACCTCTATTCAAGGAGACAACAACAATGAAAACCAAAGCAAAAATACTCATTGTATTGTTTATATTAATGGTGGTTATGACATCTGAGGTGTGGGCTGATATAAAAACTTTCACTAAAACAGCTAGCCAACCAATTAGCGATGATCAATCGTTTGATCAGGCGAAAGCTGTGGCGATTGAAAGGATGAAGCGAGAATCGCTTGAAGAGACAGGGACATATTTAGAGGCAGTCACTGTTATTAAAAATAGTGATAAGGGGGAATTTACGAAAGATGAAATCCTTTCAATGACTGCTGGCGTCACGAAAGTAAACATCATTTCAGAAAAAAAATATTCTAATAATGGAACATTTGGAATAGAAATTAGTTCGAGAATAGAAGTTGATACGAAAATTCTCGATGAGCGTATAAAGAAAATGCTTAATGAAAGGGCATTCGAAATTAAATATGAGGAAAAACTGAAAGAAACAGAAGAATTAAAAAGGGTAATAGAAAATGAAAAAATCAATAAAAGAACCCTTCTCGTAGAAAAAGATCTTGAAAGAGACATTGTTAAGGCAAGGGTATATGTTGATGATTACACCAACAATCAACAATATGCTGGGGATGAGGTTTATAAGAATCCTAAACACATCCTCAGGAAGGTTCACAAAAGATTTAATTAAATGGTGGAATCCCACCATTTAATTTCTAAAATATGTCATCACTTTCCTCTCTATTTCTTTGTTTTTGAGAGGTTGCAACCCCTCCTTTCCTTAACCTCAAAACCATTTCTGGTAGACTGATCACAATGTCAGAGGCGTTAATATAGAAAAAGTTGCGTAAAAGTTTATGGTCTATATTAGCGATGAGACTCACATGCAAACTGTGAGTGCATAATTGTGGTATGTTTGCAATATTGGAATGGATAAAGAGTTACGATTTTTTATCCATTTCAATATTTACTTTCTACTGTTGCAATTTTACCACACATACAATTTTATTTTTTTTGTAAGTATTTAATTTTATTAAAAAATTTTATGGTATATTTTATGCATCCCTTGTTAATATAAGGAGATTTCAATGATAGGACGAAATTTAGAACCTAAAAGATCAGCTAAGATATTAGCTAAGACGTTCTTTAAGGAAATGAGAAAAATGAATTTTGCTGATGAGGATATAATCAACTTTTCAAGAGAAATAATAGAAAATTTAAAAGCTGATTATGAGATGAAAAAAGTAATTGAAGATAAAAGAGAAGAGAAAATAGTAGATTTAAAAGTATATAGACAAAATTAATTAAATATTCCTCTATAAATAAAATAATTTCCAAGTTCGTTATATATATTAATTTATAACAAGAGAAGATTAAGAAAATTATCTTACTCTGAATTATAAAGGAGAATAAAATGGAAAAAGAGAGTGAAAAATTAGGCCACACATGTATTAGATGTGGAAAATGCTGTAGTTTTGATTTCTTGAAGGAAGTTGATGTTATTGATATAGCTAGATGGGTGATACAAGAGCGTTGGGATATTTTGACTAAAGTAAAACCAGTCATACGAATGGTTATAAAAAGAAAAAAAGAGGTTCCTACATTAATGTGGGAAGTGTGGTGGAGTGAGAAAAGTTGGTGTGGATGGCACGAAAGATGCCCTTGGTTAGGCAGGAAGGAAAAAGACGGAAAGCACAAATGCCGAATAGAAGATACAAAACCTATTACATGTGGGGAATATCCTAGAAAAAAACCATGTTTGAGGATGAAAGAAAAAAAGAAGAGATAACTCTTCTTTTTTTTGTCTTTGTTCAATTTATAAATTAATATTTAAAAAACTTAAGGAATTGCTCTTAACAATGTTCCTTTATTAGTCACTCCATAAATTTGATTGTTAAAAACACAAATATTACAAATAGTATTTTCTATTAGTTTGGGA
>Ga0247842_10002109_pt1 | contig 30539 bp, 32 predicted proteins | sample LaCruzMarch2015__3_FD_192411 | JGI IMG/M metagenome (GOLD analysis project Ga0247842, IMG submission 192411) | Freshwater microbial communities from meromictic Lake La Cruz, Castile-La Mancha, Spain - LaCruzMarch2015_19m | ecosystem: Environmental > Aquatic > Freshwater > Lake | place: Spain...
GTTTGGCCAACTCAGTGGCAGGGAAAGCTTGCGAGATCTGTTGACCACCATAAGCGCTCACCGTCCCAAGTATTACCATTTAGGCTTTGGTAAAAACGTTTCTCGATCAAACCTGGCAACTGCAAATGAACTACGAGACTATCGAATTTTCGAGGAACTGGCCTATGAGATGATCGCAGAGGCTCGCAACTGTTGCCAACAAGATGCAGATTTTGAGCTTTCCATTGATAATCCAGTGTACGCGTTTGATTCAACATTGATCGATCTATGTCTAAGCGTTTTCTGGTGGGCCGAATTTCGCAAGGCCAAGGCTGCGGTAAAGATCCATACGTTGTATGATATCAGAACTTCGATCCCTTGCTTTATCCATATTACCGATGGAGCAACACACGACGTTCATGGATTGGATGTGCTTACGTATGAGGCAAACGGGTTTTATATTCTGGACCGGGGTTATGTTGACTTTCAAAGATTATACAACATCAACCAGCAAAAGGCCTTCTTTGTTACCAGGGCAAAAGACAACTTTAAATTTACCCGGTTAAACGCCGGTGTTCCTGACAAGAAAGCAGGAGTAACCTGTGATCAATGCGTTAAACCTAAAGGCTTTTATACAAGCAAGCATTATCCCGAAGGTATAAGACGCATACGGTTTACCGATATTGAGACCGGAAGAAGGATGGTGTTTTTAACCAACAATTTTGATCTACCGGCTGTTGACATTGCGTTACTTTATAAATACAGGTGGAAAGTCGAGTTATTCTTCAAATGGATAAAGCAGCATCTGAAGGTGAAATCATTCTGGGGAACTTCCCCGAATGCAGTAAAAACGCAAATCTACATTGCAATCATCACCTATTCTTTGGTTGCAATCATAAAGGCCAAAATGAAAAGTACGCTTACAACCTACGAAATTCTACAGATATTAAGCGCATCTCTTCTCGATAAAACGCCATTAAAAGTATTATTAGCAAACCAAAACAATCAAGATTTCAAAGAACAAAACGATATACAGTTGAAAATCAATTTAGTTTAACAGGACACTAATGCTTCAATATTTATTATAAGCCGATTTCAAATGGTATAACATTAAAGCCTACAGGGCCATTATAATAATCCTTATAAAGTATATACGAAAAATAACACATTAATAAAATACTTATAAAATAACATATCAATGCTTGGTTGCGAAATTTTGAAACAATATTAGGGATAAGCACGATTAAAGTAATTATCATGTACAAACAAATTCTCGTTGCGGGTTCAGAGAACATCAGAGGACCATATAACAACGCACCAAACAAATAGATTTTGTAAAGTGTTCTTTCAAATCCATCAATATTATTATTCTTTTCGAAATATATAAATAGAAATGTTAAAAGCATCAATAACGCATTGAATAATATGAAATAATTAATATAACCGGGACCCCATTTGTTTATAATATAAATCATATATCTATCAAATATTGGTATTGCTTTTAACAATTCAAGACCATAGAACTTTAAAAAAACAGAAAAGATTATTAGTAGGACAACAATTGGGATATTGAATTTTATCCGATTAATAAAATAAAACGGTAACAATAAGATTATCGATGAATGAAAACCAAATCCCAAAAGGATTGCTAATAAATATTTTCTCCAATTTCGCTCATAAATAAAAATTATAGCAATAAGAAAAAAGGAAATAGCAATGTATTGACGAATAATTGACAACGATGTAGCATAAAATAATGGGAAAAAAGTGAAAATCATAAATGACAGGATAATATTTTTTGAAGTCTTATTCAAAAAATAGCCTATATTTATGAATGTAATTGTCGAGGATAATACAAATATCCATCTGGGTGAGATATCGTAATTGAATACAAATTTTACGAGATTGTTAAATATTATATCAGTAAACACATTCGTGGCAGGAATTCGCTGAAGATATTCTTTAACGTTCCAATAATTATTGAAATCGGATCCAACATTGATTCTGAAAATACTAAAAAAACACAGTATAGTAAATAATATTATTCCGAGTTGTCTATCAAGCTTTATAGACTTATTAATCGCCAATAGTGCAATTAAAGAAATTTGTATGATAATTAACCATACCATCATCTATCAAAAACTATTGCAAGTATAGAAATCATATGAAAATGATCAGAACTTGTGTCAAAACACTAATTGAAAATTTTCCATCCATGACAACCCCCTTCACTGAATTTGAAATCAACAACACGGCCATCTAATTCTTTTAGCGCATTTATCAATGAAATACGATGGGCAGGATCAACCATGAACATAATGAAGCCACCACCACCAGCTCCAGATATCTTGCCAGCAATAGCACCTGACTTCAATGCAACATTAAAAATCTGGTCAATTTTTAAGTTTGAAATTGAGTTTGCCATTTTTTTCTTATTTTCCCAAGCTATTCCTAAAATAGTTGCAATTCTAACGATATCACCTTTTAAGAGAGCTTCTTTCATCTGTAGAGAGCTCTTTTTTATTTCATGCATTGCTTCAATTGCAATAACGTTTCCTGATAATGTATTTTTTTTCTGTTCATCAATAATATGAGCCGAAAACCTTGAACTTCCGGTATAATATAAAACCATTGACATTTCTAATTCATCAATTATCCATCGTTTAACACGCAATGGATTAACTATTACATTATCATCTCCAAAAAATTCCATGAAATTAAACCCCCCAAACGTTGCAGCATACTGATCTTGTTTACCACCACTTAATTGAAGGTCTTCTCGTTCAATTGAGTAAGCTAACCTGGCTATTTCATATTCGCCCAAAGGAAGATTTAACCATTCAACAAATGCTTTAATTATCGCGACAACCATAGTTGAAGATGATCCCAAACCACTTCCTGGAGGAGCATCAGAAAATGTCGTAATAGAAAAAGATAGAGGGTCCAACTTAAAATCTCTTATTATACGGTTATAAACTCCTTTATGCAAATCCAGTTTTCCATCAATTGGTAAAGAATATGAAGACTGATGTACCTGATCTGATAAAATATCAGGAGCACTAATGTGAATTAGCCCATCATCGTTTGACTGTATAGTGCAATAGGCATAAAGGTTTATTGTAGCATTTAAAATTAATCCTCCATGCAGGTTGCTATAAGGAGAAACATCACTTCCACCACCTGCTAAACCAAGTCTTAATGGAGCTTTACTTCTTGTAATCATAACACTAGCGTTGCGTCTTAGTTAAAACAATATCAACTGATTACAAAATTGTTCTTTGACATCTTGAATTTTCTTAATTGCGATGAGATTTTTTAATGGAGTACGTTCAAATGCTGAAAGGCTTATCTGCTGCAGGATTTCGTACAATGAATGAGACAGGTTTAGCTTTTTTTTAGCGATTGCAACTATAACATAGCTGGCAATTGCAATCCAAATCTGAGTTTTTACTGCATTTTCACTATGGCCCCAAAATGTTTGAATCTTAAGATGCTGCTTTATCCATTTGAAAAACGTCTCAATACCCCAGCGATATCTATACAATGCTGCTACATTGAGGGCTGATAATTTGAAGTTGTTTGTGATAAATACCAATGTGTTACCGGTTTCAGAGTCAAAATATCGAATTCGTCTCAATGGACCAGGATATTTTTCAGCACTTACCGGGTTTGTCAATACGATGGCTTGATCGCAGATGACACCAGTTTTCTTATCAGGAATGCCTCTATTAATCACTTTAAACTTCATGCTGATCTTCAACAGTTGCATTTTGCAACCTATTCATAAACAAACAAATATCGATAATAAAAAACTTGTTGGCACCACATATGACAAAATTATCATATGAACAATATTCACCGCTGTTTTTTCTTCACGCTACTGATCTTATGGTAGGTGGCATTGCAACGCCCACTGCCCTGAACACATCGGCACATATGCCCCGGCAGGCTGTTCTTACCGCAAGCTTTGACAGATCTTCCTCCAGGGTTACTTCCCTAAGGGCTGTCAAGTCTTGTTTAATATCATTCCATTCATAATCCATGTCCAGTAGCTCCAACCGTTTGTCAAGTTCTTTTCTGAGCACCAGTGCAAGGAAGCTGCAAAAAACATGGCCACGGATGGTTTCATCCATTTTGTGGAAAATGGGCCGGGTGGTGAGGATGCTTTTTACATCACGGAACACTAGTTCAACCTGCCAAAGCTCTTTGTATTTTAATGCTACTTCCGCTGAAGGAAGATCGGTATTGGTTTCCAGCACCCACTTGCCATCAAAACGGCGGTCGTCATCAACTTTTTTCTTATCAATCCTGAAGGTGTTCCGGGTTACTTTCAGATACTTGCTGTATCCTTTGTTCCCAATCAGTGATTTCGGACTGTTGGCTATCTTCTCTTCAAGCGATTCAATGATGGCCTGCCTGTCGGCTGCATCTTTACGGGCCTGCCGTTCATTGAAACATACAATGTACCGGCTGCCATGGGCCATTACCTCTTTTACTTTCAGCGGATGGGGATCATTCACGATATCACTTTCCTGCCTTACCTCTTCGAACCTTCCTGCCCTGGATAACACCTCTTCCCTGACCAGCTTCTGGTTGCGCATTCTTACGCCCAGGATATATGATATCTCTCGTTTTTCAAGGCCGTCAATGGTCTCATCACTGATCATTCCACGGTCGGCTACTACACAAAACTTGCTTACTCCAAAACGGTTTTTAATGCGGTCGGTAATCGGTAACAATGTTTTGGCATCGGATGTATTGCCAGGCCATAGTTCACAGCATATGGGGTCTCCATTACCATCCAGGATGGCCCCTACCACCATTTGGTTTAAATCCGGACGATGATCCTTGCTATGACCCAAACAGCCCAGTTCATCGCCACCAAGCCCCTCGAAGTAAATCGAGGTGGTGTCGAAGAAAACAAGATCCAGTCCGCTGAACAAATCAGCTCGCCGGTCAAACAATCGCTCTTCGATGATATCTTTATTACATCGCGGCGAAAATGGAGTTTTATCTTTCTGATCTTCGATCTCTTCTCCCAAAAAGCCCATGGCGCGATAAAGCTGGTGAAGGGCAATGGTGCTGGTTTTTTCAATATGGTAATCCTCTTTCCATTTCTCACACGAGCGATCGCTCCCACTTGCAAACAACCGATGCATAACCGTAAGAAAAATGGCCCGTTCAACATCGAAAGAAAATTTTCGACCATTCGTCATTTTATGAATAATACCAGGCATTCCGAGTTCATTCCATATGCGTTCAAACACCAGGGCTGGCCCGATGGAAACGCTATGTGCATCGATCTTACTTTGTCCGGTTATGACCATCAGCACTTCATTGGAATATTTGGAAAGTTTGGAAATCAAAACGTCGATGTCTTTACTGCCTGCAATCTCGTCAATTCTTCCCAGGGTGCCTATAACATGTTGTTTCGTTTTGCCACCCTCACGAAAGTTCTGAACGATCTGAAGGTACTCGTTGATTCCGGATTTCTTTATACGAACAAACATAATGAATATATTTAGGACACCCCTAATATACAACATAATATGTCTGTTATTCAATCTGTTAATAACTTTATAATTTTTGTTAATGGCACCACTTTACTGCAAAATATCTGCTTGTTAAATCGTAACACACTGAATATCAAAACCGTTAACTTTGCACGTTATTAACAACTGTAGAAGATCAGTCATGTTATCCTTTGCTCTTATTACGAAGTTGATGTTATCTTGGGCAAGCCGCCACAATCTTTTAAAATCGATATAGGCTTTGTCCATTATCAGATAGCTTCCTCCAGGTAATGAAACAAGGTCCAGCATGTTGACATCATGAACTGAACCATCTGTAATGAGTATGTATTCCGGTATAACCGTTTTAAGATCCAGTAAGGTGTGCAACTTAACAGCCGCCTTGGTTGTTCGGAACTTTGCCCAACAGAATACTGTGAGACAAAGATCAACCACCGTTGAATCGAGCGCAAATATTCTGCCTTTGAGTTTAATATCGAGCTGGTTATCTTCAACATACAATATTTTGGCTTCTTCGATCAATTTAAGTGCAAAATCACGAAAAATCCGCCAATCCCTGCTTTCATTTGCCCTTGAGATTGTTGATTTGTTAAATGGTTTACCAATACCGAGATGATAGAGTTTATCGACATTGTTTCGAATACCCATTGCCGTATCGCTGAGGCTTTCACGGTGAGTAAGTTGTCCGAAAGACATACAAAGGAACTGCCTCCAACAAGTGAACTCTTTCGATTTGTAGTCTCCATTATATCTTTTGACACAATACTTGAAAACGTGAAAGTTAGCCACCTCCATCAGTTGTGCAAAAACCATCTTGCCTTGGTTCATACCAGGTATTTTGCACAAAGGACGATAAAACTCTTTTCAAATCGTTGCTCGATAAAAATCTCAGCAAACGAAGATATATCAAGCTTTTCAAAGAACTTATGTTAAAAACAACGCAACACTAGTGTAATCATAATAAGATTTTCAATACCTGATTCTACTTTGACTGATTATTAATTCTGCGATTTTATCACATATTGGAATTCAAATATTTAACTGGTTACAAATTCTTCCTGGCAACCCTGATTTTAAAATACTATCTAACTTGTTAACTCCATTTAAAAAGGAAAATTCTTTTTCATATAGCTTTGTTATGTCTCCTTTTATAAAAATTTTTGACTTCATTTGGATCAATGCTTCAGCAAATGTTTCCTTAGAATTATAGACATACATCATTTTTGCTTGTACAAATGATTCATACCCTCTTGATGAGATCTCGTGCGTCAAAATCGGCAGCCCAAACTTTAAAGCGTCCATAATTCGCAGCTTAAAGCCCCCACCCATGCTAATCGGACATAAATAAATATCTCCCCAAAAAATAATTTCCGACATGTTATCGGGATTTGAAATCAATCTAATCTGATTATGATGATTACAAATTGTTTTTAATCGCTCAGAAGGGTTTCTTCCTGCAATAATAAGTTCACATTTATTGATCGTGTTTTGTAAGATAGGAAAATACTTGTTAATGAATTCAATAATTGAGATTTCACTTTGAGAATATGATAAACTTCCTGTAATAACAAACCTATTCATTGCTGATTTAGTAATGTTATCATTCCCAATGCAAATAATATTTGCATTGGGTGCTTCAAAGATGCCCAGATTATTTAAGTTGATTTTATTATCATAAGCATAAATGGTTTTCAATTTAGATTCATCGAACTTTGTAAGAGTCAACCCCAAGTCACTACATTGGACAGCTCTTCTTTCTGTTTTTTTCATAAAATACAAAAAAGGAATCCTGATCAATGGAGGCGGTTTATTATCTTTTAGATATTCCGCTTCAACATTATGATTAATCGTAATTATTTGTAAATCTCTTTTTTTTGCAAATGAATGTAATCCTTGTGATACAATGCTGGTATCAAAAACAATTAGATCGACCGCATTTTTCCTAAGATACTTTTTAACTGTATTATGAAATCTATGTAATTTCCCAAAGTAAACTCCTACCCCTTTCATTAATAATGGCCTGCGATCTTTACAGGACACTAACTTCAATTGTGATGAAACAAAAGGTCTGATATCAATTTCGCTTTCAGGATAAATCAAGGTACAATCAGTAAACAATGTGGAAAAGGCATTAATAAATGCTCTGGATGCCAAACACCCACCTTCATTTCTTTCCAAGAAATGATTTGTTATAATTAACACTTTCATGTGTATTAATTATCTTAAGTTTAATTTAAATAAATCGTCTATAGTGAATTAAGAAATATATTTGAATTACAATATATTTTATTACTACTTTTATGTCTATTCTTTGATTATTCAAATAGTAATAATTAATATCTTTATCTGTAATTTCATTACCAATAAACTCAAAACTGTCAGTATCATCAATAATTTTTCCTAAATTTCTATTTTTCGATTTATAATTGATATTGCTTTTTTTTCCCATACCGCTCCCATCAAGACCGTGGTTTTTAGATTTTGAATCTGTAGGATAAATAGAAAATGTGTCATTTATTATATTAGAAATAAACATGCCTTGATCATGACTTATATCACCATCTCTTATCACCTTCCAAATAACTGTAGAATAAAAAAATGTTTTTGGAATGCAATATTTTTTAAGCTTATTCAAATTTTCGCTTTTCTTTATGAACTGTCGAATTTTTTCACCTGTTACAGTCGAAACAATTCTTTTATCTCTCCAAATACCGACTCCCCAGGCATCGTAACGATATGACAGAAAATAATTATTTTCAAAATTATTTGGTTTTTCCATGAAAGGACTAAAACCACATACTGCAACTATTTTTTGATCTTCCTTATATTTATCCAAACATTTATTTGTATACTCAATAAAATTTTCCGAAAATTCATTATCATCTTCTGTAAAAATGTATTTATCATACTGTTCAAAAAGCTCTTCCCTCCCCATTATTGCATTACAAAAAGATCCGACATTTCTCTTTCTTTTTATAATTTTCATAGAAGCAAAGAGAGAACTGTCAAATTCATTTGTCAGATATTCCAATATTTTCTTGTACCCATCCCAATGTGAATCATCAAACGGATAATCAAGTGCTATATATATATTTGTTTTGTCGGCACTAGCATTTCGAGACAACGAATCAATACATCGTTTAAAGTGTTCAAATCTGCATAAAGTTGTAATTAATATTGGAGCATAATCACATTTCATAATCATGATTGTTACTTATCTTATTAAGAGTCAAAATCTGTCTATTGTCTATATACTTAAAATATTATAAACACCGGGAATTGACAGTGAATTATGGACAGACTCTTTTATTACTATTTAATATATTTTTCTCAGTATTATAAATGTTTCATCAACTACGAAATTCAACTTATTTATAGATGTATTCAATTCGGAAACATTAAACCCTGAAGTGATAGACTTAATGAAAATTATACCCATTCTATGCAATTCACTAATAACTAAAGTCTCAATAATCTGGAAAAACTTTTCTTTATCAAAATTTATATCAACATAAGTAAGGTAAAACACTACTTCCTTTTGATTAATATTTTCACCGGTCATGAATGAGATAAGCCGGTTGCTATTATGATCGACTAGTCCATAGATGAATTCTCTTGGGTAATTTAAAAATGATTTATTTAAATAGTCAAGTAATCGCTTTTTAGCAATATTTGATTTAACAAGTGGATCATTTGAGAAACGATCGTCTGAATAATTTGATAATAATATCTTCTCTGCACATTTTTTTTGTGAATCTTCTTGGATAACTATCAATTTGTAGGGATAATAAGCCATGCTATTGATATGTTCATAATTATTAAGATTTAAGGTTTTCCTCAACCTGAATTCAACAAATCTAAAACCATTTTCTTCTAAACAATGAATTAATTGCAATTTTGAGGAAGGTATGGAACATTGAAGATAATATGGTTTGTATCTTAGAACTAATTTTTCCTCTTTCTTTTTAAATTCCTTATAGTCGGTCAAGTTGATAAGTTGATAAGCGTTTCTGCTTAACAGATCTGACTCAATTTGTAGTTTAGATAGGTTCATTATTAAACCCAGATTACGCAATAGACAATAAAAGCTTAATTCTGGTTAAAGGATTTTTAGAAAAGCTGTTTAAATTCAATTGCTCGTAAAACACTACTTAAGGTTGAATCTATCAAGGGTTTTCTATTCTGGGAATTGCCAGTATCTGTTCTTTATAACGATAAAATATTATTGAATTATCATTCATTGATTTATCCACAATCATGCCTGCCTGAATTACATTGGTGTTGCCGACATTAATATTTGGAAGTAACGTTGATCTAATTCCGAAAAAATTATTATTACCAATATTAACTCTTCCAGCGATCCCAGTTGTAGACAAAAAATTGCCGTGACCAATTGTACAGTCGTGACTTATAAAACTATAGGAAGTAATAATATTAAAATTCCCAATTTTTGTATTTGGCCCAATTAGACAGTATGGATAAATAATATTTCCCATACCTAAAATAGAAGAGTCTGGAATAATAACTGAATAGTGAATAAAACTTGCAAAGCGTGCATTTTTAATTAACAGCATTTCAATCATAGTATTTCTAAATGGGATGTCTGAAATACCAATTAAAACTTCTTCGTCAGAAGACGGCGTATACGCATCGATATCACACAATACTGGTGCTTTCAAATTGTACTTTGCCCAATACTTATCAATATTGTATTGGTAATCAATGTACCCCAGCAAATTAAGCCTATCAGTACTGTCCATCCTTGCATTATGATCTTCAATAAAAAACGTCAACTCTGCAGCAACCGCACCCGATCCAATAATAATAATATTTCTCAATTATATGACCTCCTGAACTTTTTGTTTATCATACCAAAAACTTTCTCCATGTCCGGGATGGACCAGGATCTGTTTTCTTTTGAATTTTTCATTTAGGACTGATAAAGATTCTATCAATTTTGATTTACTTCCACCAGGTAATTTAATTACTGTTTTACGATTTTGAATGATCGTATCCCCGGTAAACAAATTGTTATCTAGTAAAATGCAAATACTGGAATCGGTATGGCCTTTGGTTGAAACAAATTCTACCTTTTTATCCTGCCAATCTATTTGGTTATCGGTATGTTCTATATAAATATCAGCAGGGTAGGTTTCAAACCCTACTTGATTATAAAATACAGACATGTTTTTTTTCTTTGCAATTATCTTTTCCGAACAATCTACTGAGCAAACTATTTTACAATTAAAGGTTTCTTTAAGTTTATTCACTCCCCAAATATGGTCAAAGTGCTCATGAGTTAAGAAAATGTATTCCGGGTGTAATTTTTTTATTTCAATAAATTCGAAAAGATCAACGCATTCTTCTGTTCCTGGATCGATTATTATGCAATTTTGATTTGTATCCGTGAACAATACGTAACAATTTGAGGAGATTGGTTTATTTATAATCCTTTTGACCTGAAGACTCATTGTCTAACCAGTAATATTGATGGTTCGCCCACCGTCGACCGTAAATTGCTGCCCGGTGATCCACCGCGATCTTTCAGATAAAAGAAATTCGACCATTTCGTAGATGTCTTCCGGTTTTCCAGCTCCCAGCGGGTAAGAGGCCAAAATCCTGTCAATGACTTCCTTGTTCTCGTATACGCTCCTGGTCATCTCTGTCTCGATTCCACCGGGCAGTACAGAGTTGATCCTCACTTTCGGTGCCAGTTCAACAGCGAGACAACGCATCAGGGAATCCAACGCGCCTTTCGAGGAAGCGTAAGTGCTAAACGCTTTTGCTCCGAAATTGCTTATATTGCTCGAAACGAAAACGGTGCTTCTCAACGCTGAATTATTGATTTTCCTATTGATGAGCAGTTTAACAATAAGGTTGGCGGAAATGATATTCGTTGTGAAAGTGGTATTTATTAATTCCAGGGTCACCATCTTCAGAGGTGTCATTTTCATAAAACCGGCGCAATGAACAAAGCGGGTTATCTCAATTTTGTTTTGTGTAATAAATGAGGTTACTACTGTTTCAAGTTCATTGACATTCGACAGGTCATAATTAAAGATGAGTTGCCTCGTATCGGGCGAGCACATCGACCTGGATTCTTCTAATCTTTCCTCATTCCTTCCATGGATGATAATATTACTGGAGCGGGAAAGGTTCACGGCCAAACAGCGTCCAATTCCTGATGAGGCACCAGTGATTAATATAAAGTCTCTGTTTTCTTCCATTTAATCTTTTATTGAGCGGTGAATCCTCCGTCTACATTAAGAATGGCCCCGGTCACCCATTTCGCCGCATCCGACAGTAGGTATGCTACCGAAAAGGCAACGTCATCAGGTTCACCAAGCCCGAGCGGATGAAGCTTGTTGATGAGCTCATCATGGCCTGTGCCGAATAATTCAGATTGGTTTGGCAAAAGGTTTGTTTTCACGAATCCGGGGGCAACACAATTGACTCTGATCCCTTTTGATGCTAGCTCAATGGATAAAGCTTTCGTGATGCCGTGAAGGGCCGCTTTGCTCATGGCATAACCGACATTGGCAGATGAACCGACGAGTCCATAAACAGACGAAATCAGGACGATAGATCCTTTATCACCGGTGTAAACATTTCTGTTCGTGAAAACCTTTGCCAGTTCAATGGCCGCATATGTATTGAGTGAATAGATCTCAGCACATTTTTCCTCACTAATGGTTTTTAACGGGGATACGTAAGGTTTTCCTGCAAAATGAACGAATCCGTTCAACTTCCCGGTACCAGCCATGGCCTTCATTATTTCGTCTTTGATCAGTGAAGATTTTGAAAGGTCGAAGCAAAGTATTTTATCTGTTGATCTGCATTGGCTCAAAGTTTCACAAAGACCATCAGAGTTGATGTCGGCCAGGATCAGATTTGCTCCCAACCTGGACAGGACGAGGCTTGTAGCCCGTCCCATTCCTGAGGCTGCACCTGTTACAAGAAATTTCTTCCCCTCCAGGGTAAAAGGATTGTAATTCAATTCCATCACATCTTGCTTTTGATAAGTTCCTTCAATCCGCCCACGGTCTTCGATTCATTGACTTCAGCAGCCGAGAGCGTTACCTTGTAAGTTTCGTCTGCATGGGAAATGATCGATAAGATAGTGAGGGAATCCCAGCATTCGAAGGAGATTAGTTCCTGGTCCAGTTCTATGGTATCTACTTCCAGGATTTCAGCGATAGCATTGTCGAAATTTTCCATTTCAGTAAATTCTTTAATAATTAATAATTTCATTAAACTTCAAATGTTCAATACGCATTAAAAGGGATGCCCAGGTAAGACCTACTCCGAAACCGGCAAGGCAGATCAGGTAAGATTCTCTGGTCAGTTTATCTCCCAGGTTAAAGGAAATAGCAGTCGGGATCGTAACTCCACTGGCATTCCCAAAATTTTCCACGATGTTACTGGGCATCTTATCGCGAGGAACCCCCAGTTTATCGGCCAGTTTGTTCAGCATGAACTTGTTGGGCTGGTGAAACATGTAGTAATCTACTTCCTCCTTCGTTACGCCGGCTTTTTGCAGTAAGTGTTCAACCATAGGCGGAACTTCGCGTTGAACGAAACTGAAAACGTCGTCCCCTTTCATCACAAGGTTGTCGAGCGAACGGAAATTTCCGGCAGCATCTTCCTTCATCTCTGCAGTTTCAGGACTAGAAGGCATCCTGAACCCGCCAGCAGGGATAATGAGGGCATCGTGGCCGGTGCCATCCATTTTCAGAAATCCGTGGATAGTGTTTTTTGATGGATTTTTTTCAATGATGGTCACCGAGGCAGCATCTCCAATTATTGGATTGCTGTTTCTGTCCTGTTTGGATATTTTAGGGCTTAATACATCCGCATTTAGAAGGACTACTTTATTTATTTCCTCTTGGTCCAGCATCATGAATGCTTGAATTAATCCAATGATAAAACCAGCGCAGCCTTGATTGATATCCATACAAATCATATCCTGTTTTAAATCAAGTATCCCCTGGATTACATTGCTTGTTGGAGGCATAATGTAGTCAGGGGATTGTGTAACAAGAATCAAAGCATCAATTTCTTCTTTTTGCAACAATTGTTTACCCATTAGATATTGCAAACCGTAAATGCATAAGTCTGAGGAAGTAACACCTTGTTCAGCGATTCTGTGGGTATTGTAACCCATCGCCATTTTCAACTTAATGGACTTTGCATGAGAAAAATTGTAGTTGTCCATCTCCTCCTCGAATTTCATCTCATTCTTTGGTAGAATCGTTAAAATTCCGGATATTCTCCTATCGTGAAAAGTTAGGTTCATGATTTTACACCATTTTTAATTAGTAAATTAACAATGGAATCCACTGAAGAAAAGTTTTCAGGGAGAATATCCATTCCGTCAATTGATATACCGAACTCAGCATCCAAAGAGTTAACAAGATTTATAACGTCGAAAGAATCTAACAATCCCTGTTCAATAAAGTCAATGGATTCAGAAAAATTAAATTCTGGTCTGGTTTCTGTCAATATTTTTAATATTATATCTTTCATGTTTAGTGTATTCAAATATTAATTTATACTTACTATCAGTCATTTCCAAGAACCTAAATTCTTTTTTTCTTAAACCTATCATTAAATTGATCTTCGTTTACAATCTTTATTTTTATTGGCACTTTGAAAGGTTGAAGATGTTTTTTACAATGATTCTTCAAACGAAATATGAACTCTTTTTCGTCTTCATCTTTAATTATTTTAACTTTTGCACATACAATATGTCCCATTATCGGGTTTTTCTCACCATAGACGATAACTTCTGCAACATTTTCCATTTCTAAAATAACGCTTTCTACATCCGCAGGATAAACTTTTTCACCACCAACGTTAATAATTTCTGATTTTCTACCCAGTATTTTCAGGTATTCACCATCCTGCTCTACTTGATCGCCAGTCATGAACCAACCATCATCTGTAAAAGGAGATAGTGCGTTTAAATAACCGAGCATAGCAGATTCAGCTTTAATCTCAAGAAGTCCATCGACAACTCTTGTTGCAAATCCTTCTCCGCCAATTTTTACCCAAAGAGAATTATCACTTTTAGATTTTGACCGCAATACACCTAATTCAATCAAACCATAAGTTTGTTGAAGTTGGACGTTCGGGAATACATTTATTATTCTTTCAAGTGTAGATTGGGGCATGGGTTCAGTACCATATGTAATTAGTCTTAAACAACTTAGATCATAATTTTTAAATTCTTCACTGATCAGCAATAAATTAAGGAAAGTGGGAGAGGCGGGCAATAATTCGATTTTATATTTTTCAATAAACGAACATATTACCTGGGGACGCCTGTCCTTTAGCGCGATAACAACACCGCCATTTGCAAGGGTGTGAAACATTGTGTTCAGTCCCCCCCAGTGATCAAACAGCAAGAAATTCAAAGTCCTAAGGGCTTTTTTTCTTGTCCGAAATTTCTCTAACAGCTTTACGAAGTCATGAACAGCAGCTTTCGGTTCACCAGAAGTTCCAGATGTAAATAATACTAAACCCGGATGCTGCAATGACTTAAGTTTTTCAAAAAAAGGATGTGAGTTATTGTTTGAATGCATTTTAAATGACACATTTTCATGTTCATCAACTATTATTGATGTCGTAACGCAACCTATATTCATTTTGTTTTCATTCATCATTATTTGACTGTAATCAAATGGAACGATGATGTTTTGATTTTCAATCAAAGCGAAAAGAAGTGATATCGAATTTGGAGTAAAATCGCCATGAAGAGCAATAATATTGCCTGGTTCAATTCTTTCAAAAGGTAACTTTGATTTCCAATAAAGTATTTTTTGAATTAGAGTGTGATAAGTTATGCTTTCGTCTTTATAAATTATTGCCGTTTTTGATAAGTTCTCTTTAAAAACTGCATTAAAAAAATCTGTTACCATTATAAACCTCCCATGTATATAGTTTGACCAGTTATCATTTCGTTATTGGGTTGTAGGAAGAAGTCAATTACAGAGCAAATTTCCTCAGGAGTTCCATACCTGTGTATCGACTGACGGCTTAAGAGTTTGTTTAATTTATCAACTGCAACTCCTCTAATCAGGTCTGTTTGGACAGCAGGAGGTGCAACTGCATTTACAGTAATATTGAATGGAGCATATTCTCGGCTGAGAATTTCTGTCAATGTTACTACAGCAGCTTTTGAAGCCGCATAAATTGCTTCGCCTTCTAGTTTAAATGGAATTGCGAATGTTACGAAATTTACGATCCGACCAAAATTGTTCATTTTCATGATTTTGGCTGATTCGCGGCTGAACAGGAAATTTCCAATTACATTTGTATCCAGTATCTTTTTTACGGTAGAGACTGATGTGAGCAAGGAATGATTCATTGAAGCAACTCCTGCATTATTTATTAACACATCAAGCCGTTTAAAATCCTTATGAACATATTTGAAAAGATTTTTTACATGATATTCATCAGCAATGTCGAGACAATAATGCTTATAGTTGTCGTTAACTAAATCAGTTTCGCCACGACTGCACCCAATGATAAAATATTCTTTGTTTAAATAATATTCTACCAATTTCCTTCCAATACCTTTCCTGGTACCAGTGATAATCATTATTTTCCTATCCATCTTTTTTTGATGTTCTATTTTCTTCAACCAACATTAACAAATACTTAGAAAGAGATTCTACATTTCTAAAGGGACTATTATTTTGCGACATTGCTCTCTCGTCAGCTAAGGATATCCCCATGTCAAGTCTCTCATTAACAACTTGTTCTATGGTGATCAGGAGGCTCACCAGACCAAGGGAGTCAAGGGGACTTGTTTTTCCGAACAGAATTGTTTCTTTCGTCTTTAATAATTTGTGCTCAGTGTCGCTTTGCGAATTATGTTCGTCTATACAAAGATAGATTAGTTCTAAAATTTGATCTTCTTTTATCATAATAGTATTTATTTTGTTGAGAAATGGGGTTGGTATATTTTGCTTCATTTCTTCTGTTTTATTCCAACTTGATTCTACTAAATTTGATGGCAGTCTGTATTTCTGTGAAAAATATAATCTTTAAGGTTATCGAGTTTATATCCAAAGTACTGATGTATCTTTTTGCTTTTCTCATTTTGTGAATTTATCCAGGTATGCGAGAATAAGATATTATTCTGGTTCATCAATCCAAATAAATTCAAAAGTAAAAAAAGTCCATCTCCACTTCTATCAATCCAAACCTTCAAATCGCATTTTTTTCCGATCATTGCGAAAATAAATAATCCAACTAATTTATCATGTTCTATGTGAATAATTATTTGATTGTTTTCTATCAATTTTTTAAGCAAATTATCATTTGGTAAATAGTCAATATACATATTAAAATTATTGTACATCATTTTTTTTAACGCATTAAAATGACTCATCTCAGCAAAAGTTGCATTGAAGTAATTAATTTTTAGAGGCTTCAAATTGACATATCGCTCATAAATTCCAATTTGATTGAAACCGCAAAGCTGGAGGATTTCTGACCAACTTTCAATTGAACCCTTGGTTGGAATATTAATGACGAAATTTCCAACCATATTGCTTAAAATATTTCGTAAATCACTTGCTTCGGTTGTTACACAATAAAGTCTGAAAAAATGGTCCTCCTTTTTTCTAATTATAATGCTTTTCTCTGTCTGATAATAATCTGAATCATCCAGATCATTTAAGTAGTAATTCGATAATAAAGGCTTTTGATTGATTATTTCGGCTACTTTTTTCGAAATAACAGAATGGGCTTCTTTTAAAAACATCTATCGGATTTAAATATTCTAACAACACTTACTGTACTAACATTCATTCATTTGTGGTAACCTTCTTATTCAACTGAAGCCGGTCAATTTTTCCGTTGGCATTTCTTGGCAATTCGTCCATTTTGATGTATGTGACCGGCACCATGTACCTGGGAAGTTCAAGGCTGATCTGTTTCTTGATCTCGGCCACCGGGATCTCATTCTGCGCCTGGTAGAAGAGAGTGATTTCCTTTTTTACAAAATTGTACACAACGCATCCGTTTTCGACCAGTTTCAATTTATTGATGATAATATGCTCAATTTCTCCCAATTCAATGCGATAACCAAGATGCTTGACCAGGGTATCTTTTCTTCCCTTGAAAATGATTTCTCCCCTTTCATTCAAAGATGCGATATCCCCAGTCCTATATATTAATTCGGGATATGATTTGTTTAAAGGATTCTGGACAAAAGCGGCAGATGTTTTCTCCGGGTTGTTGTAATATCCCATGGCCAGCGAGGTTCCCCGTACACAAAGTTCGCCTTCTTCCATCCCGGTTGCAACTTGATTGTCTGCATTCAATATCAGTATGTCTGTATTCCGACAAGGGAATCCAATGGGGATTGGCTCTTCATCTTTCAACTCCCTGTCGGCGATGTAATAGGTGCAATCCAGGGTGATTTCAATGGGTCCGTAAAGGTTAACGAATTTTGTCGTGGGCAGGTGTTTTCTCCAGTAATTGAATTGTTTGGTTGGGAATACTTCCCCGGCGAACCATACCATTTTTAGTGACGGCATGTCAAATTTCGAAAGTAAATCCATGTTCGCGAGATTCACCATTATGGTGGGAACCCAGAAAATGAATGTAACGGCGGTCTCCTTCATCAGCGCAAGAATTTTCGCAGGAAAGGCAGCAAGTGAGTCCGGTAAAAGGACAATCGTACTTCCTTTGCACATCAGCATGCATAATTCAAAGCTGTAGATGTCGAAAACAAGGGGAGAGAGTGAGCCTACCACTTCTTTGTCCGAAATTTTCAAAGTATCGATCGCCCATTCAGTGAAATCGATGAAGCTTTTATGGTTGAGTACCACACCTTTTGGTGTTCCTGTTGAACCCGAAGTGTTGATTATGCATAGCGGGTCGGTATCAATTATTCTAGATAACCGGTTAATTAGTAGTTCTTCATTGGTCAACCCTGTTAAATAAAAATCCTTATCCATGTTTATAACTGAATCAGGCGGATAAATATTTTCAAGTTGAGAATTCCCTCCAGTATCTGTAATGATATATAAAGGCTTAACCAGGTCCAGGATGCTTTTAGTCCGCGATAGCGGCGATTTTACATCCAGATTCATATAGGCGTTACCGGTGTAAGTAATGGCTATGTCGGCAACGACGCTATTGATACTTTTTGGAAGGTAAACTGCAATAGGATTACTGACAGTATTTGAAAGGCAGACAATCTGATGTGCTATTGATTTTGCTTTCTTATCAAGATCCCGGAACGTAATTTTGCGTTGACCATCAATGATAGCCGTTTTATCTGGCGACAAATCAACAGTTTTGCTAAAATAATCTAACACATTAATTCGCATCAACTTAATTATTTTTAGTAACTTTTTTAATTATTGAAATAATTTTATTTACTGAGTCGGTCGTAAGTTCAGGATAGATAGGTAAACAAATAACCTGGTCTGCTATTTCTGTTGCAATTTTCAAATTTTCTTGTTTTGCAGAAGGCAATCCTCTATAAGTGGGGAACTGACTAATTAATGGATAAAAGTAGCGACGTCCGAAAATATTATTTTTTTTAAGTTCATTATAAAGTTTATCACGATTCTTGTCCGATTTTTCTTTATTTAGAAAAATAGGAAAATAAGAGTATGCATGATAAGTATCTGGAATATCTTCAAGGTATCTAACACCATCAATTCCTTTCAATTGTTCTCGATAGGTTTGTGCGATCTTCTTGCGTTTCTCTATACAATCATTCACATACTTCAACTGTAACAGACCATACGCTGCTTGCAATTCGTTCATTTTTGCATTAATTCCTGGTGCGATAACTGTAGTTTCATCAGCAAATCCAAAGTTTTTAAGGTAATCTATCCTTGTTTTTGTTTTTTCGTCTGGGCTTATAATAGCACCACCCTCAATGGTATTAAATACTTTGGTTGCATGAAAACTTAAAATTGATAAATCACCATAGTTTAAAATGGAATTTCCATTTATTTTAACACCAAATGAATGTGCTGCATCGTAAATCAATTTTAATCCATAAGTATCTGCAATTTGTCGAAAACGTTCTACTTTACAAGGGTTTCCATATACATGAACAGGCATTATGGCAGTGGTTTGAGGCGTAATGGCAGCTTCGACTTTTTCCGGATCAAGATTAAAATAATCTGGTTCGATATCAGCGAAAACAGGCTTGATGTTGTTCCACCAAAGTGAATGCGTTGTTGCGACAAAACTAAAAGGCGTGGTGATTACTTCACCAGTTATACGTAAAGCTTGCAATGCTGTTATAAGGGCCAACGTGCCATTGGAAAACAAGGAGATGTATTTTACTCCTAAAAAATCTGCTAAAGCACTTTCAAATTGTTGGTGAAAAGGCCCGTTGTTTGTAAGGATCTTGGTATCCCATATTTTTATCAGCAATTCATGAAACTCCTCTAACGGAGGCAGAGCAGGTTGAGTTACAAAAATTGGGTGTTCAGGATTTTGCATACTGTTTTAGAAATTTATCTTTTGCAATTTGCTTGATATATAAATAATCTTTAAATTTAAATCCTTCGCATAATATAAGGATCAAGGTAATTCCCGTCATGATTTGAATAATTATTAAAGGGAATGGAGACACTGGAATTAGCATTCCTTCGGCAAACATAACAACAAACATTAAGACAGCCATCAGAAATGAAGGTAGGATATCTTTAATTTGTTCCCCGAAGGAATATCCGATGAAGCTACCAGACCAATAGCTATTCAAATAATAGGCTACAAGCGTTATGGCCATCATACCTGATATCATGACCTTAATTCCAAAAATAATTCCAAGAATAATAACCGGAATCGCTAAAGATTCCTTTATTATTTCAAGACGTAAGAATAGATCACTTCTTCCCGCAATCTGAAGCATACTTAAATTCAGGGCTTGCAAAGGATAGAACATGCCAACAAAACAAAGCATCTGCAAATAAATTATGCATGGTTCCCATTTTGCACCAAGAAGAATCAAAACCATAGGTCTTGCTACTGAAGCCATTCCAAGCATCAGAACAAAACAGATCAGCATAGATGATTTAATGAGTTTTTTGTAAACGGTTTTCATCTGTGGAATATCTTCTTTAATACTGGATAGTACAGGAAAACTTACTTTCTGAATAACAGTGGTGATATTTGTGGAGGGCAGTTGACTAAATTGGTCTGCGCGGGTATAGTAACCTAATTCCTGTGCTGAAAAATACTTACCGATAACAAGATAATAAACTTGCTGGTAGACAGTGAATATTAGACTGCTGATTAACAATTTTGAACCAAAGGAAAATAGTTCCTTAAAAGATTGAATGCTAAAAATCAAAATGGGTTTCCATTTATTCCACCACCATAGTAATACGGCGGTTATTGAATACATCGTAATGGTTTTACCAACCAGACTCCAGACGCCAAAACCAGTAAGGGCCATACCAATTCCAACCAAACCAGATATTACCGATGCAATGATAGAAATTCTGGTTTGTAATTTAAAATCGATACGTTTAGTAAGTATTGTGCGCTGAATGATAATTGTCGAATTTATTAACAGAGAAATTCCTAGTACCTGAGATAGTGGTTTTAATTGCGGTTCATTAAAAAATCGGCTGATCAGTCCGGCAAAAAAGAAAAGAAGCAAAAAACAAAAAACACCTATTGCCACATTAAAATAGAAAACTGTCGAATAATCTGCCGCTGAAGGTTCTTTTTTTCGAATAAGGGCCTGGCTGAAACCACTTTCCATAATTGATTGTGAAACTGCGATAAAAATGTAAAGCATTCCCAACAAACCAAACTCTCGCGGACTTAATAACCTGGCAAGAACAATTCCAACGATAAAAGAGATACCTGCGCTGGCAGTATTATCAATAAAACTCCATAAAAGCCCGGTAACTGTCCTGTCTTTTAAAGTCATTAATTACAAATTAATGAAAACTTTTTTAACCATGGCTTTGTTTATGGACCTAAAAAAATACTTTCTATATTTTGTCGACTTGAAATAAAATAGCAGGGATTGAAGCAAATTTGAAGATTTGATAAATGAGACAATTATATCAATTCTACTTCTCTCGATTCTCTCAACATTTTTGTTTAATAAGAAATCTATTGGATAAATGTTGGATTTTATAAAATCTGGTGACAATATTATTTTTTCATACTCTTCCTTTATTAAATCCAAATCTTTAATACGAAGAAGAACTGTATTCCGATTATTAGTAAAATTCAGAGTACTAACCCTATAGTTCAACAAAACATTTGAAGTAAATCCTAATCCATTGATTCCAAGTTTGCACCAGGTTACATCATCTATTCCCCACCCATATGGGAAAACCACAAATCCATTAATTTCTTTTAATTTTTCTGTGGAATAAACGAAGTCAGAGAGATATAACGTTCTATTCCCAACTAGGCGATGATAAACAAAATCTGCCAGCGATTCATATTCCGGACAATTCTCTGTAAAATCGATCAGTTGATTATTCTCATTTATTCTCTTAACCCGGCAATGAAATATATTTACAAGTGGATATTTTTCAATTAAATGGTTGAATTTTTCCAGGAAATCAGGTTGAATTATATCATCATCACTTAAAATTGTCAGATATTTCCCGTGAGCCTTTTCCAATATTTTATTAAAGTTTACTGAAATATTCAGATGTTCTGTGTTTTCATAATATTGAGCATTACTTTTTTCTAAAAAGGTTGAACATGCAGTCTTAATATCCTTCCTCTCATTTTCGGTGGGACCATTATTTCTTATTATAACTTCATAATCATCAAATGATTGATTCTCAATGCTTTTTAATGTTTCGTCTAAAAACCTTACTTTTGTAATGGGTAGTCCAATGGTAAATTTCATGGTTCGATTAATCAACAAGCAATAAATAAGATGATCTAACTATTTGATAATTTGAATGTCGGCACATTTTTTCCCACTCAACAAACTCTGGTCACTCCATAAATAACTCCATTCTCCAAATCGCCCAATGTAGCTTATTCCAACCTTATCAAGGAAATTATGAACAATCGCGAGGTTTTTGTTTCTATCGAAATCATAAACAACATTGGCATATTTAAGTTCGCGATAATCGGTCACCTCAATATCATTGATTGACCACAATTTCATTGTTTTACCTTTATTAATTACATGATCAATCAATGCATCACCTTGCTCTTTTTTTGGTGAATGTTTTGAGAAATATGTTTCAAATTGCAACGAGCTTTTTCCTTCAGGTGTATTAAAAGGAGATTTAATTGAAGGAGAATATCCCCTCGACGGCAATATATCTTCATCATAAATATAAAACCAAAGAAAAGGGGGAATGTCTGGACGGTTAAAGCCAATAGATATCAATTGACCAGAAGTAGCTAATAATTTGTTTGCAGCTTCCAGAACTAATGATGGTACATCTTTGATTATTTTTATTACTTCCGGAAGAGGAATTGAGGAGATAAGTTTATCGTAATGCTCTTCTGAACCATCAGTGAAACTTATTTTTTTGTTATCAATGGAAATAAGCGCAGCTTCTTTCTCTGTTCTAATATTTGAATTTAAAGCCATTTCATTCAGAAATGATTTATACCCTCCTTTTACAGGATAACGCATTTCCTGGGCGTAATAAAAATTCTCCTTTTGTTCTTCAAATGCACCAGCTAATAATTTTTCCAGTGGGGGCAGGCTGAATCGTCCGCCCAACCAATCAGTTGATAATTTTTCAGCAGGAAGTGTCCAATACTTTTTTGTATAAATACCTGGGAAATTATTGGTAAAGTAGTCCCCAAATTGATACAAAAGCCACTCTTTATAATTAACGGGAGAAAGACCTGTCTGTCTTTTAACAAAATCTTGTATAATTCGTACTTTTACTTCTGTGCTAAGAGGTGCAAGATTATTTTGTACAGGATGTTTCAGCCATGATCCTTTATAATAATTATATGAGATCGCATTGTGAGTTAAGAAATCTGAACTCTTTGAGAATAATTCCTTTACATAAGCACTATCTGTAAATGACAGATGCACAAATGTATCAAACCTAAAATCCTTTCCAATTAAAAAATTATCGCATAGTCCCCCCCAACTTTTATTTTTTTCATAAACCACATTCTCAACTCCTTTTTGAGATAGGTGGTAACCAGCAGAAATTCCAGCTATTCCGGCTCCTAATATACTAATCTTCATAGTATTCATTCACTTATTGAATTGTTTACTTCCTGTATGTTTTGTTAAAAAATCAAACTCGGAAAATCAATTTTCTTATTGTTCTTCCTGAAATGAGTAAGCCACCGTATCGTTGGGATCGTACAATTTATCCGTGTAAGTTAATAGGATAAATGGATCGGTATCAGATAAATTTTTGAAACTGTGGGCAATATTAACCGGTACATAAACAGTGACGGGATTTTCTGATTTCAATTCAATCATTTGTCTGTCATTCGAATCAATAGCTTCCAATGTTAACATAGCGCAACCTTCGATTAAAGTAAACCATTCATTAGCTACTAAATGATAATGATTGGCTCTTGTCTCTCCGGGTAAGGCCGAAATAGCATAAATTTCTCCTGTGTAGGGAGGTAATTCAGCTTCATGTCCAGTAATAATTTTCAGGAACCATCCTCTTGAATCACTGATTTTTTTTCGATCTATTATTTGAACTCTATCATTTAACATTTCTGGTCTTATTTACGAGGTATTCCTCTATTCCCTGTTCAAGACTTATAGTTGGTCGCCATTTCCATATGCGATATTGCAGGGAAGTATTTGCTACAGCATAAAACACATCTTTGTTGCGATAACTTTTTGCTCCCCATTGTATGTTTGCTTTTTTCCCCGCTTTATCTTCAATTATCTTAGCAAGTTCCTTTATTGTATGTCCAATTCCCGTTCCTAAATGGAATATAGAATCGTCGGGCACTGAATCAGGATCGTTGATGAGTGATCGATAAAAACGAACTATATCGACAATATGAATAAAATCCAAAATCTGCTCACCAAGGGTTAAATCTGTAGGGCGATCATTATTTAAAGAATCAAAGATATGATCAATAATTTTTTTTTGAGTATCAATTCCTCCATAAATGGTATATGGAACGACTGTAGCAGATTTAAAATTATATGAAGATGTATAATAATTCACAAAAGCCCTGGAGGCACTTTTTGTAGCTGCATACAAATAAGCTGGATCAAGTTTGTTGTTTCCTTTATAATATTCAGCAAAAGTTCCCGTATTAATGAATAATTTCAGAGAACAACCCTTTAAAGAATCCAACACCCGGCATAGGAAAAATATATTTGAGTCGATGAGTTTTAACATTGTTCCATAATCATCTGCCGAATTTAAAAAGGCTGCTAGATGTATACAAACATCAGGGTTAAACCGTTGGATTACATTTTTTAAAGCTACCTGATCATCGGATAGTTGGTATTTTTGAGTACTGGAGCCAAATAAATCAATCGATGCGTCAATATTTCTTGTAAGTTCAAATACTTTATGTCCATCCTGAAGAAACCCTGGGACTAAGTGTCTTCCGACAAAACCAGTAGATCCTGTTACGAGAATATTCATTTAAAATGGAGAATTAAATTCAACAAAAGAGGGAAATGAAAGATCCCTTGATGAAATTTCCGGATTTTTTATTTTCCATTTCATTCCAAATGAATCCCATTTTATTCCGAAATCATATTTTGGATTGTAAACAGAAGACTGAAGATATGTAATCATGCTATTATTTCGTAACGATAAAAAGCCGTGTGCACAACCTTTCGGAATATTAATAATAACAGGGCTGTCTTCATCCAATTTTATGCTGAAGTGCTTCCCAAAAGTCGGGGATTCCTTTCTAATATCTAAAACCACATCTTCAATCATCCCCATGTTCAAATAAACCAGCTTTGTATGTTCAAAAGGTGGTGCCTGAAAGTGCATTCCTCTTATCACATTTTTCTTTGAAACAGTAAAATAACTTTCATTTATTTTTATGGATAATCCATGTTCCAGAAATAGATGATCATTAAAAACCTTGAGAAAACTACCACGAGAATCCACATATTTGTCTAAATATAATAATTTCAAACCGGGGATTATAGTGCTTTCAATCTTCATTTGTGAAATAATTTGAGATTTGATTTAAACAAACTTCAGTTATGTTTTCTCCAGCCACAAATGCTTTATTCCATTCGATAATTTTACATAATGTTGTGTCAAGGCTCCAGCGTGGTCTCCAGCCTAATTCCTGTTTCGCCTTTGAACAATCTAATTTGAGGTATTTTGCTTCATGGAGTTGTTGTTGACCTTCTACTTCATAAGAAGCTGTATTGCCCCATAATTTGCATATTTTTTCTATAACCCATTTGACATTTCGTGCATCTTTATCGTCAGGCCCGAAATTCCATGCTTCAGCAAAAGAAGGTCCATCTGAATATAATTTTTCACACAGAATCAGATACCCTGCTAATGGTTCTAACACATGCTGCCATGGACGAATGGAGTATGGACTCCTTATTTTCACCTTCTTGTGCATTAAAATTGCACGAAAAAAGTCTGCAATGAGTCTATCATCGGCCCAGTCACCGCCACCAATCACATTTCCTGCCCTGGCTGTCGCCAATGCCAATCCATGTTGTTTGTACTCTTGTGTATTGAAGAATGAATTACGAAAAGCAGTTGTAACAAGTTCTGAACAAGCTTTACTGTTAGAATACGGGTCATAACCGCCCATTGGCTCATTTTCACGATAACCCCAATACCATTCCCTGTTTTCATAACATTTATCTGTGGTCACATTCAGAACTGCTTTTACACTTCCTGCAATTTTAATGGCCTCAAGTAGATTAACAGTCCCCATTACATTAATTTCATATGTTTCCCGGGGATTACGATAAGATTCACGAACTAAAGGTTGTGCAGCCAAATGGATAACAATTTCAGGTTTAGCTTTTTGGACTGCTGCAATAAGTTTATCATAATCACGTATGTCGGAAATAATGGAATTTACCAGTTCATTCCCATTTATGAGATTATAAAGGTTTGGTTTGGTTATAGGATCAAGTGCATAGCCGGTTATTTCTGCACCCCATTGGTGTAACATTAAAATCAACCAGGATCCCTTAAACCCGGTATGACCTGTGATAAAAACCTTCTTGCCTTTCCAAAAAGCGGGATCTGGATTTACTCCTGCCATAATTTCCATTCACATTTATTTGAATTCCAAAAAGATTCCAATTCAACTTTATCACGTAAGGTATCCATTGGCCTCCAGAAACCTTCATGTTTATATGCCATAAGCTGGTTTTCCTTTGCAAGAGTTTCCAAAGGTGTTTTTTCCCATACTGTTGAATCCCCGTCGTTTATATATTTAAATATTTCTGGTTCCAGTACGAAGAATCCTCCATTTATCCACGAGCCATCTCCTCTTATTTTTTCTTGAAAATTATGAACGGAATTTCTTTCATCTAGCAACATCATTCCAAATTTACCGGTAGGCTGAACCGCAGTTACAGTGGCTTTCTTTTTGTTACTTTTATGAAAAGCAACAAGGTTTTGAATATTTAAATTCGTTAAACCATCACCGTATGTCAACATGAAACTTTCATTATCGATATACTTTTCAATACGTTTGATCCTGCCCCCGGTCATTGTATTCATCCCGGTATCAACCATCGTAATTCTCCATGGTTCTGCATGAGAAGAATGTATCTCTAACTGATTGTTATTCAGATCAACAGTAACATCGGCCTGATGTAAAAAATAATTTGCGAAATACTCTTTTATCATATAGCCTTTATACCCGCAACATATGATAAAATCATTGAAACCAAAATGGGAATAAATTTTCATAATATGCCAGATGATCGGTTTACCACCAATCTCAACCATGGGTTTTGGTTTGAGTTCCGTCTCTTCACTTAACCTGGTACCCAGTCCTCCCGCTAGAATAACTACTTTCATAAACTATCAAATTCAATTGCTATTTATACTTCGACTAACAATAACTCTATTTTGGTTAGTTTCCAAATATTATTACCTGGATATCTTGTCCCCTTGTCAATTTTTTTTTAAGTTTTTATCCCAGAAATTCTTGCCGAAAACAATGCCAACCCCGTTAAGTAATCCAAAAAAAAACATAAACAAAATAACTTTCACTGTTTTCAGTCGATTCATCCTGACAATCAAAGTAGCGGGTTCCAGGACATTAATTAAAGGAACTGATTTCACATCCTGCATCTCCAACTTTTTCATTTGATTCTCAGCATCTGCTTTAGCCTGCTGAATCTGCTTATCTGCTTCGATTTTTGTCTGTTCAAGCTGTTTGTCCGCATCGAGTTTGGCTTGTTCCAATTGTTTATCCAAATTTAGTTTTGCCTGTTCCAGCTGCTTTACTGAATCAAGTTTAGCCTGCTCAAGCTGCTTATCTGCATTGATTTTAACACGTTCAAGCTGTTTATCCTCATCAATTTTTACCATTTCAGCCTGCTTGTTACCTTCAATTTTTGCCTGCTGAAGTTGTTGATAGAGTCCGCTATAAACATCGTGTTTTAATCTGATATCTGAATTAAGGCGGTTCACTTCGATACTGTCAATGGCACCCACATTTGAGGAATTCATTTTATAAAAATGGTCCAGCTCTTTCTGCGATTGAATATAGATTGATTCTGCTTTGATAAGCCCCTCCGAAAGAAATTGAATGTTTTTGGCAGAAATATCTTCTTGAAATTGAATATTTTTAGCAGCTCCTTCTTTTTGAAATTCTATCTCTTTTTCAGATCCTTTGTTTAGAAATTGGATGTTTTTAGAAGTTTCTCTTGACAGGTAACGAATGTCTTTTGAGGTTCCTTCGGTCAGGAATTTAATATTATTTATTGCCCCTTTCGACTGGTACTGCATATTTCGTAATGACGCTTCTGTAATATCCTGAAAAGTTTTTGAGGTATCCATTGCCAGTAATTGTTGGTTTTTAACCACTCTTTTTTGCTGGGTCTCTTTGAGAAACTGGGTTAGTTTTTTAGTGACACTGTCTGTCAGTTGGGTTGCGGTGGATTGATCCTGCATTTTCACTGTAATCATCACGATACCAGCATCTCCCTTTGTTGCAATAATCCGGTTGGTCAATGATGCCAGATTTCCCTGAGGGGGTATTGTTTGTTTATCAAGAATTTCTGCCACTGTTCGGGCATCCCCTGGAATAATTCCGGCAAGCTTGATTTTCAACACTTCAGAAATAAAGAGCGGACTCCTTGTAACAGTAATCAATGAATCCGGCGAAGGTGATTCGACAAAAAGGGTAGCCTGTGCTTCATATTCTTTAATTCCTAAAAAGGAGGGGTAAATCAGATAAAAAATGCCAATTGCAAGAAAGAGAGCCATGCTGATCAGAATGATCCTCCTCCCTGCCCAAACCTGGATTATGAGTTTGGCTAGATCAAGTTCGCTATTGTCTGATTGTTTCAAGGTTTGATTGTTTGTTTCCATGTAGGGTATTTTATAAACAGGGTCTATGGTACTTTTAATGAAACACTATTTATCCACCTGTTCCTTATTATTTATTATCCGCTTCTCAACAATCAGAATTGGAATATACGAAAGAATGGTTGCAACTACAAATAACACCAGTAAAAGCCATGCAACCGAAAGGGTTCTTAAATACCAGGAGATGGCAATGAAACAGATGCTTGCGAGAATAAGCACCAGGGTTGATTGAAAATGTGAAAGCCCGAGCTGGAGAAGGTAATGGTGAATGTGGGTTTTATCGGGGGAGAAAGGATACTTGTTTTTCAAAATACGTGTAAGGAAGACGCGAATGGTGTCGTAAACAGGAACCATCATAATGCCAATAGAGACTGCCGGAGCGGCACGCATAACCCACGGGCCCTTCAGGGTGAGATTCAGTTCATTGAACTTGATGGCCATCACCGCCATGATGAATCCCAGCAGCAAAGCGCCCGTGTCGCCCATAAATATCTTGTTTTTCTTTCCGAACACATTGTAATAGAAGAATGCCAGAAGCGCTCCAACCAGCGCAGCCGACATGATGGCCCAGTTGTACTCTCCCACCAGGTAAAACCAGGCACCAAAGGTACTTGAAACCAGCATCCCAAGGCTGGCAGCCAGGCCATCAATACCATCCATCAGGTTGAAGCAGTTGGTTATACCTATAATGATGACTGTGGTGACCAGGATCCCTATATGGTAGTTTATCTCCCATACCCCGAGGAAACCGTGCAGGCTGGTGATAAAAATACGTCCGAAAACAATGGTGATGATCACGGCAATGAGCTGGGCCACCAGCTTCTTCATCGGGTCAATGCCTATAATATCGTCTTTAAATCCTGTAAAAAAGATGATCAGGAGCCCTGCAATGGTATACTGGAATTTTGGAAAATCGCTGAAATCAAAAAAGATAAGCAGTGAAATGGCTACCCCGTTAAAGATAGCCAGTCCTCCCAGGGTGGGCGTTTTGTGAATGTGCGAGGTGCGATGGTTGGGCTCGTCAAAAAGTGACTTCGCCCGGGCGATCTCGACGATGGAGGGAATGAGGAAAAAGGAGATCACAAAGGCCAGGCAAAAACACAAAAGCAGTTTCAGGTTGATATCACCAAAAATAAAATCCTGAAAACCGGTAAAGGATGGTAAGTTCATATGCCTGAAACAGGGATAAAATGAGTTAAATTGTTTTCCGCTATACACGGCTTCGCCCTTTCGGTCACATAACCGGAGAGCTTACATGGCGCGAAATTACCAATTTTTTCAATGATAACGCCCTGTTCTATGGATAAAACCCTGTTCATAAGCACCTAAAAATTAAGCGGTTCATTACAAATGAATCGCTGATATCCTGAGACATAACTGGTTAAGAAAAATGTCCGTTAGGTTGAAAAAACGTGACACGTGACAAAATTTTGTACTTATTTACCCCCTGTTTCGTAAATTCAAGGGTTGTTAACAATTTCAGGGTTGTTTTTCTGTTTTTTTTCTAAATCTAAACGATATCAACCGTTTTCGGTTGATTGATCGTTTGTAAGAT
>Ga0247842_10002111_pt1 | contig 30500 bp, 21 predicted proteins | sample LaCruzMarch2015__3_FD_192411 | JGI IMG/M metagenome (GOLD analysis project Ga0247842, IMG submission 192411) | Freshwater microbial communities from meromictic Lake La Cruz, Castile-La Mancha, Spain - LaCruzMarch2015_19m | ecosystem: Environmental > Aquatic > Freshwater > Lake | place: Spain...
GACTGTCACGGAGGATCAGTTGGTTCAAACTCTGTGTTTGATTCCCTTACTGCTATAGGCGGCGGCGGCGGCGGCGGTTATGTTTTAGATGCCCCTACTGGTGGAGGATCCGGTGGTGGGGCAGCAGATGATTCTACAGTTCAAGCCGGAGGTGCAGGCACGGCCGGACCTCCTCGGCAAGGGTATAATGGAGGATCAAATGCCGCGCCTGTAGATTCTCCATATACCGGTGCTGGCGGCGGCGGTGCCGGTGAAGCCGGTGGTACGCCAAAAGGAGAGGGCGGAACATCTAAGGGTGGTGATGGATTATCTTCAGCTATTTCCGGTACGCCTACCGATTATGCCGGTGGCGGCGGCGGTGGAGGTCAAGTTGGTCAACCAGATAGCCCGGGACTGGGCGGTCTTGGCGGTGGCGGTGACGGGAGCTGCACAGGAGCAGGTGTGGCAGGAACGGCTAACACCGGAGGAGGTGGCGGTGGCGGAGCATATACTGGTCCGGGCTTTGCTGCTAATCCTGGCGGTGCCGGCGGTTCCGGCATTGTGATTATAAGCTTCATGCCCACTCTTCCTCCGCCGATAATTTTCCGTAGTACCGGCGCAGGACTTTTCAATTTTCCCGCGAATTTTGACATTAATTTCCCCTTTGGCTTTGCCGGCCAGCCTATGATTTTCAGGAGAGGGGTTATATTTAAGTAGGCAACAACCAATCCATTGACAAATTAACCATAATCATATACATTTAAGATAGTTAATTCACCCAAATCAATAACATGACAATTAAAAGAACAATTCAAGCCAAAATAGAAGAAGGCATGTTTAAAGGTAAAATAGCCATTATTTATGGCGCAAGACAGGTGGGGAAAACCACCATGGCGAAAGAAATTCAGAACCGATACGCTGACGGCTCTTTATATTTGAATTGCGATGAACCGGACATCAGAAACGCGTTGAGCGATAAAACTTCAACCGAATTGAAAGCTTTTTTGGGCAACAAAAAATTAATCATAATTGATGAAGCTCAGCGAGTGGAAAATATCGGGCTGACCTTAAAATTGCTGGCGGATAATTTTCCCGAAACGCAAATATTGGCAACCGGTTCTTCTTCTTTTGATCTTTCCAACAAAATCGCCGAGCCGCTCACGGGCAGAAAAAATGAATATTATTTATACCCCTTTTCACTTGAGGAATTAATATCAATATATTCCGAGATGGAAATAGACCGTTTGCTGGAGCGCCGGATGGTTTTCGGCATGTATCCAGAAATCGTTTTGGAAAGAGAGAAACCGGAGCAAAATTTAAAGAGTTTGGCGCTTAGTTATACATATAAAGACATTTTGCAATATCACTATATTAAAAATCCGGAAGTTTTGGAAAAACTTCTGCGCGCGCTGGCTCTGCAAATCGGCAACGAAGTTTCCTACAATGAATTAAGCGCCATGGTTGGCATTGATAAAAACACCGTCGCTAGCTATATCCAATTCTTGGAAAAGGCCTTTATTATTTTTCGCCTCGGTCCGTTCAGCCGGAATCTTCGGAACGAACTGAAAAAACTGAGAAAGATTTATTTCTACGACACCGGCATCCGCAACGCGTTGATTAATAATCTGAATCCGCTTGAGCTCCGGCAAGACACGGGCGCGCTTTGGGAGAACTTCATTATCAGCGAACGGTTAAAATCTAACAGGAACAATTCCCTGGATAAGAACATATATTTTTGGCGAACGACCCAAGGCCGGGAAATAGATTATATTGAAGAGGGAAACGGTAGAATAGCGGGCTTTGAAATGAAATGGCGGAAAGAAACATTTAAAAAACCGGCGTCATTTTTAACCGCTTATCCCGGCAGCGAGGTAAAACTGATAAATAAGGCTAGTTATAAAAAATTTGTGGGAATATAGTTCCGGTTTGCTGGTATAATAATAATTATTATCATTAACTAAAAATCTATGAAACATTTTTTTCAAAAAATCTTTAAGCCAATTTCCACTCATCTGTTTTTTTTGGCGTTCGGGCTCTTCCTCGCGGCCGGCATCACTGTTGCTTATGCCTCTTGGAGCAGCGCTTTGACCGGAGGATCGGGGAAGCTGTCGGAGGCGAATTGGAACGCGTTAGTGGGAATGTTGCAGACAAACAGGACGAGCGGTGTAAGCGCCATAAGCGCGGAAACTGGCAGTACCTATACCCACGCCGCCGCCGCCGCATATTGCTATAGCTTATCGGCGGCAGCGGCATACGCCATGGATGGAGATACTTCAACAACCTATACCGATTGGCGCCTGCCGACCGTCTCAGAGGCGGCAGTATTTGAAAGCACCATTAGTAGTACAAATTACATCTGGACTGCTACGGTCAGAGACGCGAACTACAGCAACTGGATCCATTTGCGATTGTCTGATGGTAGCTGGGGCTACGCCTTTTACGACGGTAGCTATTACGTTAGATGCGTCCGCTAGACATTTTACTCCTTTCTTTTTTATCTTTTATTTTTGAAGTTTGACCCTGTGGGGTTCCACAGCGCGAATTTATGTCAGAATACAAACACCCAAAAATTTTTGCCGACCTGCTCATATTCTTCAAGAAGTGCTACTTGGTTCATCAAGGACTTCCCAAACTCTTCCGCATAGCCGTTTCCGAGAAGCTTTTAAATGAGATTACGGAATGTATGAAGCTGGTAGCGTTCGCGAACTTCAAGAAAGGCAGCAGTAGTGAGATACTTTCCGGCGCGCAGGACCTGAAAGAGTTGCGCGGGCGGATTGAAATTATTAAGGCCTATCTGCTGGTCGCTTGGGAAATGAAGTACTATTCTCACGCTTTCTTCGCGGAGATGAATGAACGGATTGAAGAAATCAGCAAGCAGGCGGCTAGCTGGGAGAAGTGGATGCGGGCGCAAAAGTGAGGGTTTCCAAACCCCTTCCTCGTTATGCTATAATAATATTGCCCTACAAGAGTTTCGGTGTAGATGTCTATGCCGGATGGCCGGGCAAGATATATAAAGGAGTATATGTGACGCTCGCCGCTTGGGATCAATTTCAAGCATAAAAACTTTTTTCTTGGAGCAATCTGGGAAATTATTCAGGAGTGCGGGCGTGATACTGCTACGGTCAGAGACGCGAACAACAACAACTGGATCAATTTGCGATTGTCTGATGGTAACTGGAACAACAACAATTACAACAATAGCTATTACGTTAGATGCGTCCGCTAGAGATATGCTCCTTTTTTATGCACATGGCCGAATGTGTTTTGTCCTTGGGTTCAAAAAAGTTTCTTAAGGCGCCAAAATGGTTTTCGTAGAGATTTTTTCGCAAGCGGTAGCTATCCGCAAAACAGAAAATGCCATAATAAGAATTGATGGTGGCGAGCATAGAAGAGAGAATGAAGAGATCGGGCTTGATTGGCGGAATCCAATTATTCTCTCTATATTTCTTCGCTAGATGCATCATCTGCGGAGCATTGGAAATAGAATAACTTTTCGGATTTAAAAGATGATTGAAGAAGTAGAGGCGCTTTTTAAATGCCCTGACCGTCCTATTTCTGACGAGTTTGCAATCTTTCCGTATGACATAGCCCAAAAAATTTATGCCGTTTTCTGTCGGTTGCAGTATGGTCTTGTTGGGGTGCAGTGAGAGGTTCAGATTCTTTTTCAGAAAGCGGTCAAGGGCATTTTTATATCCGGATAACACGGCGGTGTTTTCGCCGACGATGATAATATCGTCCACATATCTGAAATAGTGTTTTATTTTCAGCGTATGCTTGGCGAACTGATCCAGTTCGTTTAAATAGAGATTGGCGAAGAATTGGCTTGATAAACTTCCGATTGGCAACCCTGTTAATTTGGAGGCGTTAAATAGTGATTTATGCGCCGGTATTTGTTTTAGCAGGGATTTATTTCCGGTAAAAATCGGCCTCGGACTCGTCGGGTCGTGGAAGATGATGCGGCGCGCCAAGAATTCCGATAATCCCTTTTCTTTTTCCGACAGAGGTAATGTCTGTAATTGCTTTATGAAAATGTTAGACAAGATATTTTTATTGATAGAGGGGAAGAAGTTTTTAATGTCAATTTGCAGGAAGTAGCGGGAACTTTTTTTACGCAGAATCGGTTGCAGAGTTTTTATCGCTTGATGGATACCCTTTTGTTTGCGATTGGCGAAAGAAGTGAAGATGAATCGCTTGTCTAATAGATGTTCTATCTTGTCTACAAAAAGGTGATGGACAATGCGGTCTCTGAAGTGCGGCGCAAAAATCTCCCTCGCTTTAGGGTCTTTGACGGCGAAGCAGGAGAATTGAGAAGAGCGATAGGACTTGTTCACTATTTCCTTTTCCAGATTTTTTGCGATGGAATAAAAATCAAGAAAATACTTTTTCTTTTGGGCTGTATTTTTGGTTTTTGTAGCGGCGGAGAGGATTTCTTCCAATATGCGCATTTTTGACCTGTTATATTTGTTTACTATTATTGTAGCAGAGTTCATAAACTCTAAAGGCATTGCCCGCTGGACGAGCAAGAATAGAAGAAAATTTTCAATTTTCAAGTACCAATTTTCAATGAAATTCCAATGAATCAATTTACAAATAATAAATAATATGAAAACAAATAAAATTATCAAACAAAATAGCTTCACGGAATTTTTGCTCTATACCGCGCCAAGCGGAAAAGTAAAAGTTGAGATATTCCTTCATAATGAAAATATTTGGCTTACTCAAGACAAAATAGCTCTTTTGTTTGGCGTACAAAGACCGGCTATAACCAAACATCTCAAAAATATCTTTGAGAGTGGAGAATTAGATGAAAAAGTGGTTAGTTCCATTTTGGAACATACCACAGAGCATGGTGCTTTGGAGGGGAAAACACAAACTCAGTCGGTAAAATTTTATAATCTCGACGCGATACTCTCTGTCGGTTATCGAGTCAATAGCACACAAGCGACACAATTCCGCATTTGGGCGACAGAACGACTAAAAGAATATATTATTAAGGGATTTACAATGGATGATGAACGACTGAAAACTCCTAATTACACCTTTGGCCAAGATTACTTTGAAGAGCAGTTGGCTCGCATCGCGGACATCCGCAGCAGCGAACGGAGGTTTTACCAAAAAATTACCGATATCTACGCGCAGTGCAGTGTAGATTATGATCAAAATAGTATTGAAGCTCAACATTTTTTTGCTACCGTGCAAAACAAACTGCACTTCGCCATTTCTGGTCGCACGGCCGCGGAAATTATCAGCGATCGCGTAAGCAGCGCTAAGTCAAATGTCGGTCTCACTAACTGGAAAAACAGCCCGCAAGGCGCCATACGCAAATCAGATGTAGTAGTGGCTAAAAATTATTTAGATGAAGAAGAACTCGCAGGCCTTAATAACATAGTGGAGCAATATCTCATCTTCGCCGAGTCACAAGCGAAGCGTAAGCAGGCCATGTTCATGCTAGATTGGGAAAGAAAGTTAAATGAATTCTTGAAACTTAATGATAGTAACATCTTGGGAGATTTGGGAAAAGTGAGTCATGCAGTGGCGGAAGCTTTAGCGCTGGGAGAATACGAAAAATACCGAGTAGAACAGGACAAAAATTACATATCTGATTTTGACAAAGAAGTTAAAAAGATTTTGAATATTAAAAAGAAAAAAAGGAAATTGATAAAATGACGAACTCCGCGTCAGTAAAGGCATCGCCCGCTGGACGAGTAATTTTACTGCGCCGACGAGCGCGTATTCAAGCACAGGCAGCGCGGTGATATTTAAGTAATATATTATTGTCATTCTCGCAATGACAAATAAATTATGAAAAAAACAAAACAAAATTTAATTCCGATTGATAGGATTGAAAGTAAAATTTTGCATCTTCGCGGACAGAAGGTAATGATTGATTATGATTTGGCCGTATTGTATGGAGTGGAAACAAGACAATTAAATCAAGCGGTTAAAAGAAATATTGAAAGATTTCCTGATGATTTTATGTTTCGGTTAAATAAAATTGAAACTTCTATACTGGTCACAAATTGTGACCGGTTCAAGATGTTAAAACATTCATCAAGCTTGCCTTATGCTTTTACCGAGCAGGGCGTGGCCATGCTGTCCAGTGTTTTAAAAAGTAAAAGAGCCATAGAGGTAAATGTCGCCATCATGCGCATATTCGTTAATATCAGAAAATTCATTTCTTCTTACGAGGGGCTGGCCATAAAAATAGCGGAGCTGGAAAAGAAGTATGACATGAAGATTATTAAAATTATGGATATTATTGATCAGCTGATTAATAATAAAGAGGATGGAAAAAATAAATAAGTTGGAAAAATAAAATAATATGGACGAAGCCGTACGCGAGCGCGGGAATGACAAAGAGAGCGGTTCGCAATGACAATAATTGAAAATTGGAAATTTGTCATTAACAATATTTAAGCCTATAATAATTAAAACTAACTAAAATTATATGTTTCAAAAAATCCTCCATTTTATTAAGTATAACAACGCCATGATAATTATTTTGGCCGTAGTTTTAATTCTGGGCGGCGGGGCTCTCGCGGCCGGGCCGGAAAATATCGGCGTTAAGCAGACGAAAATCCAGGGCACGGACAACAGCTTGCTAATTCAGGCTGATTTTGATAATTTTAACATGGATTTTAAGATTGAAAACATAGAACAGGATGAAAAGTATTATTATGTCACTTACGGTTATTTGGACTTAGTTGTTATAGATAGCGCCTGGCAATATCAGCTAAGCCAAAAAACGGTAAAAGCTTCCAAAAAAATAAAAGAAGACATAGGAGTTTACATGGCTAAATATTTAAACAAGCACCATGAAGCCAGAGTAAGGGAATTAAAACAAGCCAAGTCCGAAGCCCAAGTTCAGGGCGAACAAAAGCGAGTTGAAGTTACGGAATATAGCGGGCTAATCGGCCGCACGCTGGATTTAGCGGCCACGGTTTTTCCCGGTTATGAGCCGGTGGTAAAAACCGAATTGCCTACGCCGGAAAATTTTAACCTGCCAAATGCTAATTCGGGCGCATCTGCGGGCAGCAGCTCAGCTGATGATTTAAATAAAATTTATAACGACTATGTGGCGGCGCATCCGGAAATTTTTGCAACGCCAACGGATTCAACCGGTTCGCCACAGGCAGCCGGCGATATGCCGGGGACGGAAGTTGATTCTACTATTCCCGAAACGCCGGTTGATAATATTATCCCGGAAACTCCGTCAATTCCCGAACCCGAGAGTGTGGACATTATTGAATTGCCCGCGCCCGAAGCTCCGGCTGAAAATGCGGCTCCGGTTGAATCAACGGCAACACCGGCGCAATAAAAAAACAAGAATTTTTAAAAATTATAATTATATGTCTGACAATTTTCAACAAACAGTAGATTTAAGAGGAAAAATGGAACGGCAAAGAAAAGCCGCCACGGCTAAAAGCACGGCTACGCCGTTAGAAAAAATTTATCAGGATGAAGACGAGGTTAATTCTGGCGCTGATTTAAAAAAAATCAGCCAGCCAAAAGCTGGAAAATCGCGTGAAGGCTTGATTAAGCTGGTAGTTTTTATTTTGGCGATTTTAGTGGTCGGCGCTACGGTTTATTTTCTATTTTTAAAAAATAAAAGCTGGTTCAACGATTCGGATAAAAGCCAGGCCTGGTACGCGGTTAAATTAGTCAACGGCGAAATTTTTTACGGCCAAATTTCCGACACTAAAGCTGACCCGGTAGTTATGGCTAATGCCTATTATAATTACGACCAGGCTAAAGGAAAAGACGCTTCAACCACCGTTCCGGAAACCGGAAATATAAGGCTGGTTAAGCGGGGCCAAGAAACCCACGGCCCGGCCGGTACTATGGATATAGTCAGAGCCCAAGTTTTGTTTATGGAACCCTTAAAAGCCGATTCTAAAGTATTAAAAGCAATTTTGGATTATGAAAAATAAAAGGCTAATTTTAAATTGAAAATTTGTTTTGCCTTATCAATAAATTAGCAATTTTATTATGGTCCATAAGCTTGGCAACAGCTAAGATAAAAATATGCCTTATAGTAAAAATCCTTATCTGCCGAAAGTGCGCGCCCGGGCGGTTAGTATGGTAAAATTGGGTAAAAGCATTAGATTAACCGCGCGTTATTTTGGAGTGCACGCTTCGACGGTAAGCCGCTGGGTTAAAAAGATTAAATTGACCGGTTTGGCTGAAATCCCCACGCTGTCATCAAGGCCTAAAAATTCCAAAACCATCAGCCGCGAAACCGCGGCTAAAATTTTAAGCTGGCGCCCCGGTCTGGCTTATTATGAAATAATAAAAAAATTAAATTCGCAAGGCATAAAAATCAGCCTAAGCAGCATTAAAAGAATAATAAAAAGAGGAAAATAATTTATGTATAAAATAACCAAACTGGCCAATCAGCTTGAAGTAATAACTACGCCGCTCTTAGGCACTAAAACCGCTACGGTTTTAGTTATGGCCGCGACCGGTTCAAGGTTCGAAAAAAAAGAGACTAGCGGCATTTCGCATTTTCTTGAGCATATGTTTTTTAAAGGAACAGCCAAGCGACCGACCACGCTCAAAATTTCTTCGGAGCTTGACCGGGTGGGCGGAGAATTTAACGCTTTTACCGGCAAAGAATATACCGGTTATTTTGTTAAAGTTGAAGCCGGCCAGCTTGAGTTGGCTCTTGATGTTTTAAGCGACATACTGTTAAATTCAAAATTTGAGGCCGCGGAAATTGAGCGCGAAAAAGGCGTGATAATAGAAGAGCTTAATATGTATCTTGATAATCCGCTTATCTATATAGAGGATTTATTTGAGCAGTGCCTTTATGGCGATACGCCGGCCGGCCGCGATACTATCGGAACTAAAGAAACTATTTTAAAAATAGATAGAAAAAAAATTCTGGATTACGCGGGAAGCCAATACAGTTCCGATAAAATGATCATTAGTCTGGCCGGCGGATTAAAACCCGGGGCGGTAAAATTACTTAATAAGTATTTTAATAATTTTTCTAAAAAAGATTACAAGGAAAAATTAAAAACCAACGATGGGCAAAATCGCCCCAAATTAAATTTGTTTTATAAAAAAACCGATCAGGCGCATCTGTCCTTAGGGGTTAGAACTTACGCTTACGGCGAACCGGATGAAATTACGGCTAAAATTATTTCTATAATTTTAGGCGGCACCATGAGTTCGCGCCTGTTTACCGAACTAAGAGAACGGCGCGGTTTAGCCTACTATGTTAGGACTCATAATGAGCCGTACACTGACTCCGGCTATTTAACCACTCAGGCCGGAGTGCCTATAGAAAAATTGCCGCAAGCCATAAAAATAATTTTAGCCGAATATAAAAAGCTGACGGAAAAATTAATCAGTTCTGAAGAATTAAACCGCGTTAAGCAATGTTTAGTCGGCCGCACTACTTTAAATCTTGAATCATCCGACAGCCTGGCTAATTGGTACGCCCGGCAGGCAATTCTTTTTAAAGAGCAGAAAAAATCAAGCGCTGAAATTTTAACGCCGGAAAAATATTACGCGCGGATAAAGAAAATAAGCGCCTTAGATGTTCGCCGCGTAGCCAAAGAAATTTTCGCCAATCAAAAATTAAATTTAGCCGCCATCGGGCCGTATAAAGATAAGGGGGAATTTGAGAAAATGCTAGAGCTGTAATTTTCAATTTTCAATTTCTAATTTTCAAACAATTTCCAATTATTTAATTTTCAATGAATTAATTGAAAATTGAAGCATTAATTCATTGTTTAGAAATTGAAAATTGAAAATTAGAAATTTATATATGGATTTACTTCAGAATCTAAATAAAGAGCAATTAGCCGCCGTTCTTAAAAAGGATGGGCCTATGCTCATCGTGGCCGGCGCGGGTACGGGAAAAACTACGGTTATAACCCAGCGCATCGCTTATTTAATTGAGCAGGGAATGGCTAAATCCGATGAAATTTTAGCTTTAACTTTTACGGAAAAAGCCGCGGCCGAAATGGAAGATAGAGTCGGCTCGCTTTTGCCGATCGGCTATTTTGATTTATGGATTTCAACTTTTCATAGCTTCGCCGAGCGGATTTTAAAAGAGCACGGGCTTACTATCGGTCTGCCGGGTGATTTTAAATTATTAAATGAATTTGAGCAATGGGCGCTAATTAAAAAAAACTTGGACAAATTTGAATTGGATTATTATCGGCCGTTAGGCAATCCGGTTAAATTTATCCGCGCGCTTTTAAAACATTTTTCCCGCGCCAAAGATGAAGATATCAGCCCGCGCCAGTATTTAGAATATGCGGATGGGCTAAAACAGGATTTAGATATGATGCTGGGTGGAAATAAAAGTAAAAAGTCAAAAGTATCTGTCATTCCGGCCTCCGAGCCGGAATCCAGGGTTAAGCGCACTGAACAAGTTTCTGGATTGCGGGTCGTAGCCCGCAATGACAAAGTGGAGGAGCAGGAAGCTTCGCGGCTTAACGAGGTGGCCAACGCCTATCATGTTTATCAGCAATTATTATTAGATAATAATTTTTTAGATTTTGGCGATTTGATAAATTATACTTTGAAGCTACTGCGCGAGCGGCCGGCAATTTTAGAAAAATACCGGAAACAATTCAAATATATTTTAGTGGACGAGTTCCAGGATACTAACTGGGCGCAGTATGAGCTCGTAAAACTTCTCGCCTCGCCGGCCAATAATTTAACAGTCGTAGGCGACGATGACCAGTCAATCTATAAATTCCGCGGCGCTTCACTGTCAAATATTCTGCAGTTTAAAAAAGATTATCCTAATTCGCAAGAAATAATTTTAGTGAAAAACTACCGCTCGGCGCAAAATATTTTGGATTTATCTTATGAATTTATCAAGCAGAATAATCCGAACCGGTTAGAGTGGCAGCTGCAAAATTCACCCGTCATCCTGGAGCGTAGCGTAAGCGAAGCGATAGGATCTCGCGGTAAAAAGCAAGATGCTATCGCGAGTTTATCCCGGCAGGCGGCGGGACTCCAGCATGACAATTCTAAAAAGTTAAGTAAGAAATTAATCGCGCAGAATGATGACCAAGGCGAAATTAAAGTTTTGCGCGGCGCCGATTTAGCCGAGGAAGTTAAATTGGTGGCGGATAAAATTATGGAGCTTAAGACTAAAAGTAAAGCTGTAAACTGGAATGATTTCGCGGTTTTAGTGCGCGCCAATGATTCGGCCAATGATTTTATGGCCGAGTTTGAACGCCGGGGCTTGCCTTATGTTTTTGGCGCCTCGCGCGGCCTTTACGCCAAACCGATAATTATGGACGCGGTGGCTTATTTTAAATTATTGGATAATTACCATGAGAGCGTAGCCTTATATCGTATTTTGAATTTGCCCATGTTTGATTTTATTTATGAAGAATTGGTAAATTTTAATCATTTGGCAAATAAAAAAGCCTGGTCGCTTTATGAAGTGATAAATAGCGCCGGCGTTTTAAAATTTTCCGCCGGTCTGGAAAATAAAATAAAACCGGTTTTAGCTTTAATCGCTAAGCATTCTATTTTAGCGCGGGGAAAGCCGGTCAGCGAAATTTTTTTGGCTTTTATGAATGATAGCGGCTATTTAAAATATTTAGCCCGCTTAGGCGACCAAAAAAATCTGGAGGCCATAAATTTACTCAATCAATTTTTAGAGCGCGTTAAAACTTTTGAAAATTCTTCGGATGATAAAACCGTTAAAGCTTTTTTGGCTGAATTGAATATGGAAATGGAAGCCGGCGAAGAAGGCGGCCTGGCGCCTGACCTTGAAGCCGGGCCGGAAGCCATTAAAATTTTAACCGCGCACGGGGCCAAAGGCTTGGAATTCAAATATGTTTTTATCGCTAATTTAGTGGATAAGCGTTTTCCGACCATAGAGCGCAAAGATCAGATTGAATTGCCGGACGCTTTAATAAAAGAAATTTTGCCGGTTGGCGATGTGCATCTGGAAGAGGAGCGGCGTTTGTTTTATGTGGCTATGACGCGCGCTAAGCAGGGCCTGTATTTTTCCTGGGCGGCTGATTACGGCGGAGCCAGAGATAAAAAGCCGTCAAGGTTTTTGCAAGAATTAGGATTGGCGAAAAATGACAACAAGAGATCTGTCATCCTGGAGCGTACCCCGCATTTTGCGGGGGAAGCGATAGGATCTCGCGTAGTAAGACAAGATGCTATCGCTTCGCTCCAGCATGACAAGCCTGTTGTAATTCCCTCCCATTTTTCCTATTCGCAATTAGCCGCCTATTCGGCTTGCCCGTACCAATACCGTTTCGCCCATATTTTAAAAATTCCCACTATGGGTAAAGAGCAGTTTTCTTTCGGTAAAACTCTGCACGCGACTTTGCAAAAATTATTTATTTTGCTAAACGAGAAAAAGGGCTTAGGGCAAACCGGCTTGTTTGACAATAAAGCTTCTGTTAAAAAAGATAGCAATATTACCTTTGAAGAAATTTTAAAGCTCTACGAGCAGAGCTGGGTTGACGACTGGTTTGAATCTAAAAAGAAAAAGCAGGAGAGAAAAAAACAAGGCCAAGAAATTTTAAAAGTTTTTTATGAAAAATATAAAGATAGCTGGCCGCCGGCCTTATTTTTAGAAAAAGGTTTTAATTTTAAAATTGCTGACGATAAAAACATATATGTAGTGCGCGGCGTGGTTGACCGGATTGACCAAGCCGGCGAAGGCATTAAATTAGTGGACTATAAAACCGGCAGGCCTAAAGACAAGCTGGCTTTTGAAGATAAGGAACAATTATTAATTTATCAGCTGGCGATGCAGGAATTATTCAAGCAAGAAGTCAAAATTTTAGCTTTTTATTATCTTGACGATAACAGCGAGGTTGAATTTATCGGCTCGGCCAAAGATTTGGAAAAAATAAAAGCCAAAATTATTAATACTATTAGAGAAATAAAGCAAGGCAGGTTTAAGGCCAAGCCGGGAATGCTGTGCGCTTGGTGCGATTATAGGGAAATATGTGAGTTTAGGAGTTGAAAATTTAGTTATAAAATGATATAGTAATAGTATAATAATTTTTAAATAATGCTTAAATTTTTAATGTTTAAAAATTAGTAATTAGAAATTATTTATAAAATTATAAAATTAAAAATTTTAGAGTTTAACTTATGTCCTTGCGTTTATACTTATTAATAATGTCGGCCATGACGGCGCTTTGCGCTTATGTGTTCGGCTATATTGTTTGGACAATTGACCCGGAGACCACTAACAGCACCGGCTTTTTTTTATTTTATTTATCTTTGTTGTTATTAATCGTCGGCGCTACGGCCATTATCGGTTTTGTCGTCAGGTTTGTAGTTTTTCGCCACGAATTAATTATTGATACGGTTAAAACCGCTTTCCGCCAGTCATTTTTTTTCGCCGGTTTTATCGTAGCGGTTTTATTTTTGCTTTCCCGAAATCTATTAAGCTGGCTGAATTTAGCGATTTTAATAATTGGTTTATCCGCGCTGGAGTTTTTTTTGTTAAGTTATGGAAAGACGAAAATTGCGCCGGATAATTTAAATAATACAGTACAATAAATTTTCAATTTTCAAACAATTTCCAATGAATTAATTTTCAATTAGTAATTAAAAAATTGAGTCATTGTTTAGAAATTGAAAATTTAAAATTAGAAATTATTATTTATGCAGGATCAATTAAACAAATTAAAACAGAAAATATTAGGCGATTTGCAAAAAGTTAAAGATTCGTCTGTTTTACGCGATTTGGAAATAAAATATATCGGGCGTAAAGGCGAGTTGACGAAAATTTTAAGAAGCGTGGCTGATTTAAGCGTGGAGGAAAAAAAGACTTTAGGCAGGCTGGCCAATGAAATAAAGCTGGAGTTAGTTGATAAATTCGCGGAAGTTAAAGTCGGTTTGGAAAAAACCGCAGGCGCCGATTATGTTGACGTTACTTTGCCGGGTTTTGGAATTAAAGCTGGGCATTTGCACCCGATAACGATTATCCAAAATGAAATTGAAGATTTATTTGCTTCACTCGGCTTTATGGTGCTCGACGGGCCGGAGCTTGAAAGCGATTACTATAATTTTACCGCGCTTAATATTCCGCCATATCATCCGGCGCGCGATATGCAGGATACTTTTTATATAGACAAAAAAAATAAAGACGGCGAGTATGACCTGCTTATGCGTACGCAAACTTCGCCCATGCAAATCAGGGCTATGCAAAAATACGGCGCGCCCATAAAATGCATCGTGCCCGGGCGCTGTTTCCGCTCCGAAGCCACCGATGTGCGCCACGAACATACTTTTTATCAAATTGAAGGCTTAATGGTTGATGAAAATATAAATTTTAGCAATCTTAAGGCTGTTTTAGAAGTTTTGGGCAAAAAATTATTCGGGCCTGAAACTATTTTTAGAATGCGGCCGAAATTTTATCCGTTTGTTGAGCCCGGCTCTAACGGCGAGTATTCTTGTTTTTTATGTGCCGGTCGTGGCTGCCGTTTATGTAAAAATACCGGCTGGCTGGAAATTGTCGGCTGCGGCATGGTGCATCCGGACGTGCTTTCGGCCGGCGGCTTGGATCCGAAAAAGTATCAAGGATTTGCCTTCGGCTACGGCCTGGACAGGCTGGCCATGTTAAAATACGGCATCAATGACATAAGGCTTTTCCATAGCGGAGATTTAAGGTTTTTAAAACAGTTCTAAGGGTAATTTCCAATTTTTTTGTCATTGCGAGCTCCGCGTTAGCGGACGAAGCAATCTCCGGTCAATTAATATGTATGCGGCCAGAACGAAATTATTATGTTTATATAAATACCAATAAATTGCATCAGGTATTTTATGTAGGAATAACCAATAATATATTAAATAGAAATGATCAACATAAAAATAGAAAAAATAAGATAAGTTTTACGGCTAAATATAATGTTAATAAATTAGTCTGGTACGAAACATTTAATAATATATATGACGCTATTGCTCGAGAGAAGCAAATTAAAGGAGGTTCCAGAAAAAAGAAGATAGTTTTGATTAATAAATTGAATCCTATGTGGAAAGATTTAACCTTAGACTAGTAAACCGGAGATTGCTTCGCCGCCAGCTGGCGGCTCGCAATGACAATATAGAAATTGTAATTAAAAATTAAAGAATTGTTTAGAAATTAAAAATTAGAAATTTAAAAATTACTTATTATGTATTTAAGTTTAAATTGGCTAAAAGATTTTGTGGAAATTCCAAAATCAATCACCCCGGAAGCGTTGGGCGAGAAGTTAACCATGCATACGGTTGAAGTGGAAAAAGTTGAGCGGCTCGCGGATAAATATAAAAATATAGTGGTGGGAAAAATTTTGGAAGTTAAGCCGCATCCGAACGCGGATAAGTTAAGCTTGGCCTTGGTAGATATCGGCCGGGAGAAATTAGAAATTGTTTGCGGCGCGTCCAATATAAAACCTGGGCAATTTGTGCCCGTGGCGCTTGTTGGCGCGATTTTACAAAATGGCATGGAAATTAAGCCCGTGGAAATCAGAGGAGTAAAATCCAACGGTATGCTTTGCGCCGAAGATGAACTCGGGCTGGGCGACGGCCACGAAGGCATTATGATTTTAGAAAAAGCAAAAATTGGTCAGGCCTTCGGCGATTATTTGAATTTAGATGACGTAATTTTTGAAGTTGATAATAAAAGCATAACGCATCGCGCGGATTTGTGGTCGCATTACGGCCTGGCGCGGGACATCTCGGCGTTTTTAAATACTAAATTTAAAGTTTATTCGCCCGCGAAAAATATTTTTAAAGCTAAAAAAATAACCTTTAGATTTAAAGTTAAAATTGAAGATTTTTCTTTATGCCCGCGCTATATGGCGATTGGCCTGGAAGGCATAAAAATCGCGCCTTCGCCTAAATGGCTGCAAGATCGTTTAACCGCTTGCGGCATGCGCCCGATCAATAATATTGTGGATGTGACTAATTATGTTCTTTTGGAGTTAGGCCAGCCCTTGCATGCTTTTGATAAAAATTTTATTGACCATATAACCGTCAGACGGGCCAAAGCCGGGGAAGTTATGGAAACGCTTGACGGCGTAAAAAGAAAATTAGAGCCGGATATGCTCTTAATTGCGGATAAAACAAAACCCGTGGCCATAGCCGGAGTTATGGGCGGGCGAACAAGCGAAATAAATGATCAAACCGAATCCATTATAATAGAATCGGCGAATTTTGATTTTCATTCGGTGAGAGAGACGGCGCAAAAACTCGGGCTTAGGACCGAAGCTTCCATGCGCTTTGAAAAAGGTTTGGATCCGAATTTATGCGAGCTCGGGCTGGCCCGCGCCGTTGAATTAATTATGCAAATTTGCCCGAATGCCCGCGTGGCCGGTAATTTAGCGGATGAAAAAAAGTTTAAATTAAATTCCGGACCGATTGATTTGGATTTAAATTGGCTCAGCCAATTTATCGGCCAAAAATTTGAAGCAAAGCAGGTTAAGCAAATTTTAGAAAAACTTGGTTTTTTGGTAAAAGTGGCCGGCGATAATTTTAAAGTTACCATACCGAGCTGGCGCGCGGTGCATGACATAAGTTTAAAAGAAGATTTAGCCGAAGAAGTCGCCAGGATTTACGGCTATAATAATCTTAAAGCTGAATTGCCTAAAATAGATTTGGCGCCGCCTCTGTTTATTCCGGAAAAAGTTTTGATTAGAAAAATTAAAAATATTTTATCTCTGGGCGCCGGCCTGGCGGAAACATATAATTATTCGTTTACGAATCTGGAAAAAATTAGAAAAATAAATTTTAATTCGAATGATGTGATTAAGCTGGCCAATCCCTTAACCGATGGCATGACGGCATTGCGCCCTTGTCTGGAGATCGGTCTTTTAGAAAACATAAAAACCAATCAAGCCGAAGAGGAAACTATCGGGCTTTATGAAATCGGCAGCATCTTTATAAATAAACCGGGCGAGAACAGCCTGCCTTTTCAGGAAAAACATCTTAATTTAGTCTTGGCCCAAAACGGCGGCATTGATTTGTTCAGAAAAGCGAAGGGCGTGATTGAATATTTATTGGCGGCGCTCAATTTAAAAGTAAAATTTGAGCCGGATGTTTATGGCGCAAAAATTTTTGCCGATGATATGGAAATCGGCTGGGTGGGGGAAATTTCCGCCGGAACGGTTCGGGCTTTTAACCTGAAAAAAGCCGCGGCTCTGGCTGAAATCAGGCTTAACGGCCTGCTTAAGGCCGTAACAAACGCGCCGGGTAAGCAGTATCAGGAGCCGCCAAAGTATCCGGAAGTTTTAAGGGATTTGGCGTTTGTGGTAAATGAAAAAATATTGTATAATAATATTGTAAAAGAAATAAAAAATTTCAGTGATTTAATCAAGCAAGTTGAATTGTTTGATGTTTATCAGGGCGATAAATTAGGCCAAGGCAAAAAGAGTTTGGCTTTCCATATAATATATCAGGCTGATAAGACTTTAACCTCGGAAGAAGTTGATGAAGTGCAGGAAAAATTGGTGACACATCTGGAAAAAGAGCTTGAAGCCAAAGTGAGAGACTTTTAAATTTATGTCATTTTTTGTTTGTCATGCTGGAGCGAAACAAAGTGGAGCGATAGCATCTCGTAGCTAGCGCGCTTTTCACGAGATTCTATCGGTCGCTTATGCTCCCTCCAGAATGACAATATAATCCTCATGCCTAACGACTTTGAATTGAATAATCAAGATGGCGGTTTTGAACCGGAACAGAAACCGGAGAGGCCGCCTTTAGACAAAAACCAGAAAATTGCGGCCGCGAGCCTGGCGATTTTTGCCGTTTTAGTCGTGATTTTATGGATGGCGCAGTTAAGAAATAATATCTACGGGCCGTTTAATGCTTCAACCAATCAAACCCAAGTTGCCTCCGAGGAGCAAAATAGCGATGAAGCGTTAAAAACTAAAGATACTGACGGCGACTCTTTAAACGATTATGATGAGCTTAATACATATAAAACTTCGCCCTATTTAGAAGATACTGACGGCGACGCTCTTAAGGACGGTGAAGAAATAAAAAATGGCACAGACCCGAATTGTCCTAAAGGTAAAATCTGCAACCAAGGCTTATTGGATAATCCTGCCGCGGTTCAAAATTCCGGTGCTACGGTTTTGCCTGATGCCGGCTTAAACAATTTAACTAATCAGAATGATACTTTAAACAGTTTGTTAAACCAATTCGGCGCTACTCAACCGCAGTCTACCACCGGTACGGAAAATTTAAGTTCCGATCAATTGAATGCTCTTAAAAATATAGACGCGGCCAGTTTGCGCCAGCTTTTGATTCAAGCCGGCATGGATAAAGCCACCCTGGATAAAATCAGCGACGCGGATTTAATGCAAAGCTACGGCGAAACTTTTAGCGCCGGGCAGTAAAAAGAAAAAAGCCTCGGGGATTTTCTACTAACTTTGTCACTTAAGTTAGTATAGAATCCGCGAGGCGCGAGAGGGAGTTTGAGAACGAACATGAGAAGCTCCTTTTAATAAGATTTAGGAGCGAAGCTGGGCATTGGGAAGTTCTGGTATGTGTTGGGTGGTTTTTCGGCTGTTTCGCTTGGTTTCTTAGGTTCTTCTGGTTCGAGATCAATTTTGGCGTATTTGATAAAAGATTTTTTGATAAAATTTCTTTTATCTGTGTCGTTCATTTTTAAATACGCCTCTATTTCTCGCATATCATTTTTATCATTTTTTTCGTAGTAGACTGTTTTGTCTAAGCCATTACTGGTAAATAATAAAAATAGATAGTGAGGCTGTCCGTTGATCCTTCCTTCTCCAAACACGACTTCGTATTCCCCAATTTTGTGTTTTTCCAGTTTTTTATCAAATTTAATTGGCGTAAGATTGGCCGAAGGCTTAGGCGTAGTAAGGGTTTTTTCCATTCCGTTACCTATTGCATTGCCTATCATACCCGCGCCAATTTGACCAGCAACTCCACAACCCAAGAGCGTGAACATCGTCAACACTGTCAAAATAAAAAAATTAAACCTTTTCATTTTTGTCACCTCCAAAGTGATTTATTTCCCAAAATTATTTAATTGTATAGAACATATTTTTTAGTGTTGAAATTACTATATCATATTTATGAAAAATTGTCAAGTAAATAAAAATAATAGCAATAAAATCATTTTTTTATTAATTTTTATAGTTTTTATATTTTTATTTATTCCAAATAATTATTCAGAAGCCGCAGGTGCCGCAGACGCTGCTCAAATAGTTACTGAGGGTACGAGCGGAGCACTGGGCGGAGCAGGAGAAACTGCGAAATATGCGAATAAAATCGGGGTGTATGATACAACTACCGGCGGGCTATTGGTAAAGGATACTATTCAATATTACGCCAGTAAGGTTAAGGATTGGGCAATTATAGAAGCCATGAATCAAATAAAAAAATCTAGCGACGTAGCTTATAAATCTGCGCTAAGATATTTTTTAAATACACTAGCATATGATACGGCGACTTATTTAGCTACTGGCGATAAAGGTCAGTTGCCTATGTTTGAAACCGAAGGCTGGGGCGGTTATTTAAAAAACACAATAGATAATACTGCGGGCACTGTTTTACAAGACTTAGGTAAAAATGGACCAATTAAATTTAATCTTTGTACCCCCAATCTTAATGTATTATTAAAAATTAATTTAGGATTACAAAATACTTATCGGCCTAAGGCGCCGGTTTGTACTTTTAGTAAAATGGTTAGTAATTGGGATACGGCTTTAAAAGATAAAGATTTTTTACCGAAGTTTCAGGATATGTTTAACCCCTGGTCAAATGATTTAGGCATAGCTTTAACTTTGCAAACCGGCGTAGAAAGCCAGATTAGCCAGAAAGTGAATGAAGCAACGCAGGATAGAATTGAAGGCAAGGGGTGGCGTCCGGTTCGTTCGGCCATTGAGGGCAAAATTCAAACTCCGGCCGACGTGGTCGGCGCGGCCGCTAGACAACCAATAGTAGATTCTACTTCGGCGGAAAAGGTGTATACCGGTTCAATTATAGCCGACAGCATAGATGTTTTTATTAATACTCTTATTGGCAAGCTAATAGATAAATGGTTAAAAAAAGGTTTAGTTACTAATTTTAATCAAGCGACTAGCGGACTAACTGACATAGACGCGCAAAATCAAGGCGAGGGCGTCGCGGGCGCGGAAAACAGAATGAGAAGCTTAGTTGAGCCAAGCTTTAAAGTAAGGGGTGATTATGATATTTTAAGCGAGCTTACTATGTGTCCGGACCCGAATAAGGCTGGGCCGACTAATTGCGTTATAGACGAAAAGTTCCGGCAGGCGATTGAAAAAAGATTAACGGTTAAGCAGGCTATGGATCAGGGTTATTTAAATGCTAACGGCGTGTTCGGTTTTACCTCGGATGGGCTTGAGCCAAAATATAATGAAGGCTATCCATACCGCTCAATGCTGATACTGCGAAAATTCAGAATTCTGCCCGTGGGCTGGGAAGTGGCGGCGCAAAAAATTAAAGACCGGCAAGCCATAGTGGGCGGCACGAAAAATTTAAGCGATTTGGTAAATTGCACGGCCGCCTGGTGCGCCGGCCTGGTTGACCCTAACTGGGTCTTAAAAGCCGAGCAGAATTTTTGTAAAAAAGAAGGCGCCGGACCGGAAATAATCTCCGAGCAGGTTTCCGGCGAAGGCACGGCTTCAAGCCTGAATATTTTAAGAAATGATACTTATTGCGCTGACGAACAATCTTGCGTTAAAGAAAAATCTGACGGCTCATGCCAGCAATACGGCTACTGTACGGAAGAGCGGAGAAAATGGGATTTTAACGGCAAGTCCTGCGAACCGCGCGATAACACTTGCCAAACTTTTCAACTCGGGGATGTAACAACTTCTTATTTACAAAATACTCTAGACTACGGCAATTGCAACGCGGCTAATGCCGGCTGCCAAAAATATGCCACCACCGGCAGTTATAATACTACTAGTAGGTCTGTTGTTTGGGACGGAAACACCAATCCGGTTTATTTAAATAAAAACGCGGAAAGCTGCGAAGCGGCCGATCAGGGCTGCCATGGCCTTATTAGAATAACCCCGGAAAAAAATGAAACTTACGCGGATATTAAAACCGCCGGCGTTAACAGCGCTTATAATAGATTTTATTCAACCGGACTGATTTATGAAAAATTACTGCCTGATTATTTAAAAACTTCTTGTTATAGCTATGATGCTAACGGCAATATTTTAGACGGCACGCCTTTAAGTAATGCTCCGTCAGAATGTTCTAAATACGCGCGCGAGTGCAAAGCTGAAGAAGCCGGCTGCGAATTATATACGAATGTGGCTGACGGCTTTAAAATTCCGGCCAAGGTTAAATCGGATGACTACTGCCCGGCTGAATGCGTTGGCTATAATACTTTTATTCAAAGAGAAACAAATTTTGATTTTAGCCGCGATGCTTATTTTATACCTAAGACGGCTAAAACTTGCTCGGCTGAAGCGGCCGGTTGCGGCCAATTTACTAATTTAGATGAAGTGGCTAAAGGCGGTGAAGGAATTGAATATTATACTTATTTAAGGCAATGCCTTAAAAAGACCGGCAACGAAGGGAGCTGCGGTGAATTTTATAATTGGGAAGGTTCGGATGAATCCGGCTACCAGTTAAAAGTTGAAAGCTTAAAAGCCAGTGGCGCCGAACCGGCAATAATAGAAAATGATTCTGCTTTATGCACCGCGGCGATTTATAATTTATCACCGAGCAACCCGGCCTATAACGCGGATTGCCGGCAGTTTTATAATCGCGAAGGCGGCATTTCTTATCATTTATACAGCCGTACGATTTCTTGCTCGGATAACTGCCATCCTTATCGTAAAACCGTTTCTGCTGATGATACGGCCGAATCTTGCAAGGGCGGCGGCGTTTGGGACGATTCGGCCGGAGCCTGTATTTATATGGCTGTGCCCGGTATGGGAGCGACTTGCTCGGCTACGCAGAACGGCTGCCGCGAATATACTGGCAATACCGGCAATGATGTCAGAAATATTTTTACCGATGATTTTTCCGGCGGCACTACCGGCGGCTGGGTTGGCGTTAACGGTTCTATCGTAACGCCTTCAAGTGAAGCCCTTACTTTAGATTCTGACAACAAAGGCAATTCGCTAAGCGTAACCGGCAGCCCTTTTAGCGCCAGCCGTTCGGTCGGCGGAGCGGTAACCAAGGGCAAATCTTATATTTTAAGTTTTGTGGCTAAAGCGGCCGCACCCACTGACCTAAATTTAAGCCTGGTTAACGCTAACGGCCTTAAAGCCGGTTTTGCCAAAATTTCTTTAAGCGGCGATTGGCAAATTTTTCAAACCAATTTAGCCGATTTAAACCATGAAGTTGCGGCTGGTGAACTTCTGCTCTTAGAAGCCGGACAGAATTTTTATATTGACAATATAACCTTAACCGAAGTTATAGACCGCTATTATTTAATTAAAAATTCCTGGCAGACGCCTAACTCCTGCGATGCCGATTCGGAAGGCAATCCATATCCGTTATATATGCTGGGCTGCAGCCAATATACTGATAGAGCCAGTAAAACCCACTATTTAAAAAGTTTCAGCGAACTTTGCTCCGAATCGGCCGTGGGCTGCGAGTTGATGATTGATACTAAAAATTCAACCGCTACAAGCACGGAAACTTTTGTTAATTCCGGCACAACTAAAACCGTGCCCGCGGACAGCTTTACTTATGTGGTTTATGACCAAAATAAATTATGCAATGCCGAGGCTAAGGGCTGCGAGCTTTTAGGCAAATTATATAAATATGAAAATGCCGCTCTTTACGGCGATGTTTATTTAAAAAATAATCCAGACAAGTATAATCAAATTTTGTGCGGCGAAGATTCAGTCGGCTGCCAGGCTTTTACTTATGAAAAAGGCGAAAAATATTTTAAAGACCCGGGAGACCAGATTTGCGAATGGCGGCGGCAAACCGGCGCGGGTGAGAGCGAAGGCTGGTTTAAGAAAAAAGTTAAACGGTGCGGTTCCGACTCCGGCGCGGCTTGTTTAAGCGACACGGATTGTTCATCCGGCGTTACCTGCAAATTGGAAAGCGCGGACAAGCTTTGCCCGGTTAATGAGAGCAAAACTTTAGGTTTGGGCGGAGTGGGCGGACGGGTAAGCCAGCCCGGAGAAGATAGCTATGGTAAATGGGCCGGAATTTGCGCGGCCGCCAATTCCGGTTGCGGCGAATATATTGATCCGGTTTCAAAGTTTAATCCTAATTTAATCTTTAACGCCAATTTCCAAAAGTTGGCAGTAAGTAATACTGATGGCTGGGACAATTTAACCCAAAGCGTGGTTTTAGAGCCAAACACAGTTTATCGCTTAGCGCGCTCGGCCGGCGCCGGTTCGCTAATTTTAAGCGGCTGCCAGAACGCGCTTTATGAAATTAATGGAAATAATAATTTATCCGGCCTGGTAACTTCAATTACGGTTGACGACGCCAATTATGCCAACAGTAAAATTTTCTATTACAGGAGCGGCGCGTCCACCGGCTGCACGGTTACCGCCGGAAATTCGGCCGGCGCCGTGGAATTGAAAAAAGTTGTGATTGATTATCAGCTGGCGCAGAATTTAGACGCTACCGGCTGTAATGGTATGGTTGATTTTGATAAGGGCTGTGTTTTATTCAATCAAAGAATTCAAGACGGTACAGGTTTAAAGGCTCTGAATTCGGACGCGGACACTTCCAGCCTAGGCTCCGCGGCCGCGGATTCGGAAAAAGATTCCAATATTATTTTAAAAGTTACGCCCGACCGCACTTGCGATAAATGGCTGGCCTGCAGAAGCTATATTAAAGATGAGAGCGGCAATAATACTTGCTATGACATAGGGTTATGCGACGCGATGGATGATAAAGGCGACTGTTCAAGCTTTATTATTTCGCCGAAAGAAAACCAAACCGTGGAAAGCTTGGGCGCGGGTAAAATCAGCGATTTATCCGGTTATGCCAAAGTCGGTTTAAACGGCGGTAGTTTGGGCGGAGATTATTACGCGTTCGGCGCCATGAAACAACAAGGGGAAGTGGTTAATTTAGCTAATGGAGGCTTTGAATATTATGACACTAACGGTTATCCTGTGGGCTGGGTTTGGGGCGGGCAGGAAGCGGCCGGAAAATCATGGGACGCTAATGTTTTCTCGGTTATTAATAATCCAATTTCGGCGCAGGTTGAAGGCATCGGTTACGCCAAAGAGGGCCGGGCTTTCTTAAAACTTGGTTCGTCTTATGACGCTACCAGCGAGGACATAGATGTTATTCCTGATACCGATTATATTATTACGGCTTTCGTTAACACTAGAAATTTAAAAAGCGGCCAGGCAAAAATAGATATTGTAAATGGAATTGGCGTGCCCATTAAATCGTCGGCGATTAGCCAGAATTTAGGCAATGATTGGCAATTTGAAGTGGGCAAATTTTCCAGCGGCGGCAATTCAATAATTAAAATAAAACTTTATTCAAACTCCAGCGGGAGTTCGGGCTCGGAAGGCAATTTCTATTTTGATGATATAAAAATCAGGCCAGCTTTAAATTCTAAAGATAGTTGGAACACCGCCCAATCTTGCCGTTTGTATTCTAAAACCGATTCAATGTCTTGCGATTATTATGAAGACTCGGGCAGCCGGCAAAAAGGCTGGTACGGTTATTGCCTTGAATATGACCGCGCGCCAGGCAACCCTAACGCCTGTATTTTATGGTACCCGGTTGATAAGGTTAAAGGCGACGGCATAGAAGAAGGCGCCGGCTATCAAGGTAAAATACCGGTTTATTATTGTGAAGAAGCTAAATTATTAGTTCCTTTAGAATTCAGAGAAAAATATAAAACAGGCACAGTGGGTGAATGGTTTGATCATTGGGCTGAGGCAGCATGTGGTCCTTTGCCACAGGGATATACTTATTGTATCCCGGCCTTTCAATCTCATGAATGTAATATAGTGCCGGTAAGATCAGCCTGTATATATGGATGCAGTGGAAATAGTGACAATGAAAAGGGTGCTTGTGATTCTAAAGGATGGTATGTATATGATGGTTTTCAAGCGAATGAATCTACCGCAGGAATAAAATATTATAATCCCGTTACAAAAGAAGTATTTGATGATACTTTTGCTTATTGCGCTAAGGTCGTGCAAACGGTCGGCTCGGCCGGCAGTAATAAATATTGGGCGGGAAGAGTATACAAAGGAAGTGATTATGAAGTATCTGGTGTAAAATATACATATACGACAGACGACGCGCCGTTTGGCTCAATTGTTGAATCAATTCCGTCCGGAAATCCTTTTTCTTGGGATGGTGACGGTAAAGACGGCATTCAGCCGCTGTACGTAAAAAGTGAAGACGTTCGCGCCAGTCATCCCTATAAAATTGACACTCCGGCCGTTGGCTCTCTGGGAGTATGCGCTAATTCAAACGCGATTTGTTTGCATATTGCCGGTATTGATTATGAAAAAAATAAAGCAGATTGCGCGAGCGGCGACACTTGCGTTACCGCGTCAGTTAATTTTACCCAAGATCCGGTGGAAAAAATAAAACGCCTATTTGCCCAAAGCTATGGAACCTGGGAATGGGACGGCGCGATATCTCGGTATAAAAAAACCCAAGGCAACGGTTGGAATATGCCGAATGTTTTATGCAGCGGCGCGGACGCCGGGCAAAGACCCGGTTATCCTAATGATTATTGCGCTATTTTACCGGCAGCTTTTAACATAAAAATCAATTCAGTCAATACTAATGTTAATTTAACCAAAAACGGCTTTGTTAATCTGACTTTTAACACTAAAGTTGATTCTAACCAATTACCTTTGGTTATGTACGCGATTGACTGGGGCGATGGTGAAAAAACCACGGTAACCGGCGTGGAAATGCGCGACCGGCCTAGCCCTGATAATCCGCATTCACTTTATCATTTATATAGTTATTGGGATTTAAAGGCCAAAGCCAATAGCGGAGTAACCAATATTGATTGTTCAACCGCCGGCGAGTGCAGAATTAAGCCGAAAATTCAAATAAAAGATAATTGGGGCTGGTGCAACGGTGGGGCTAGTATTAATGATTGCGGCCAGTGGCAGAGTTTTGCGGCCGTAGTGGTGGTGAAGGAAAAGTAAAAACTTAATTGTCATTCCCGCGAAGGCGGGAATCCAGGAGTGACCAGCAGAAATTTGTTTCTGGATTGCGGGTCAAGCCCGCAATGACGAGTAAATTATGGAAAATTTAGATAGCAGATTATTAAGAAGTCAAGAACAGGAACAAGGCGCGGCCCAAGAATTGAAAAACAGGCAGACCGGCGAAGAGGGCGGCGATGAGCCGGGTTCTTTAAGGCAAAGAGTCCAGTCGGCGCGGCAGGCTTTGAATTTAAAAGAGCAGGCCAAGGAAAAGCTGGAAGAAAAAGTTACGGCGCCGATTGGCATGTTAAAAACAAAATTGCTTAATTTAATTCCCGGGTATGGGCCATATGTAGTTTTCAAAAATGCCGTATTAATGAAAAAAGGTAAATTCACTTTGGTTGATATGATGATTATGCTTTTTTCCAACCTAAATGCTTTTTTTATCGGTTTGGCCGCGCTGGCATTTATCGCTTTAATTGTAACTTGGGCGACTAATCCTTTAAGCGCGGTTAAAGCGATTGCGGATTTAGGTTGGGGCGCGGTTTCAGCACTGGTTAACTTATTTAAAGGTTTATTATAGAAAAAATGGAAAATTTATTTAGTAAAAATTTTAGAAAGAAAAAAATAATATTAATACTAACCTCAATTATTATTGGAGTTGGTTTATTTAGCATTTTAGCTCAATCGGTTTTTGCGGCGACAGCGGTAGATTCTGGTTTGACGGTGGGTTCGGTGGCTATACAGGGATTAGGGCTTGCCGTGGCGTCCGTAGTGGGTTTTTTAGCCATGTTAATTACCAGCGTGGTAGGCCTTTTAATAACTTTGGTTATCAAAGTTTTAATAAACGTGGCTCAATTTAATAATATTATAGGCGTGGAGGCGGTTGTAAACGGTTGGGTAATAGTTAGAGATTTATGTAACATGTTTTTTATCTTAATTTTATTGGTTGTTGCTTTTGCCACGATTTTAAGAATAGAAAGTTACCAATGGAAAAAAATATTGCCTAAATTATTAATCATGGCGGTTTTGATAAACTTTTCTCGCACGATTTGCGGATTGATAATTGATTTTGCTCAAGTGATAATGCTTACTTTTGCAAATGGATTTTCAGAGGGCGGTGGTTATTTCATCCAAATGTTCAATACGCAATTTATAAGCAAACTTGATATTACAATGAGCACAGATAAGGTCTTTAGCAATTGGGACGCGGCGGTTGCCAGTATAGCAGGCGTAATCGCGGCAGCCATTACTTTAATTGTGCTTGTAGTGATGCTGGCAGTTTTAGTTATGAGAATAGTTATGCTTTGGATCTATGTAATTTTATCGCCGTTCGCTTTTTTGGCCGCGGCTTTCCCGGCCGGACAGAAATATGCTTCGCAGTGGTGGGGTGAATTTTCTAAGAATGTAATTGTCGGTCCGGTTCTCGCATTTTTTATTTGGTTGGCGTTAACAACGGTAAATAGTTCCGCCGGTACATTAATGCAAGGAAAAACAACATCGTTGTGCGCCGGATTTAGCGCTTTTTTTTGTGATGTTGATTTTGTTAAATTTATTTTAGCCATCGGTTTTTTGGCCGGTGGCCTGATGATTACTCAGCAGATGGGCGGCATAGCCGCGAGCATTGCGGGTAAAGGCATGGATTGGGCGAAAAAAATTGGCTTTGCGCCAGGTTTGGCGGTTGGCGGAATAGCCAAGTTTGGTGCTTTTAAAGCCGGCAGGTTGGCGGATTCCGCGCAAATGGGAATACAGGGTTTTCTTGCTAAAGGCGTATCTAAAGCAACAAAGGGATATTTTGGCGAAAAATATCAAGCCAAATCTTTAAATTACAGAATGGTTAAAGAGGGTTGGAATAAAAATCAAGATGTTAAAATGCGCCAGTATGAAGGTACCAAATCAGGCGCTTGGCAAGATCAGTTTAACCGCACGCTTAGCGCTTCCGTAGGTTTGCCGATAATCTCTCAAATTAAGAGAAAAAATGCGGAAATACAAATAAAAAAGAATGAAGAAGAAATGGGGAAAATACAAGGCGCAATAAGTGAAGATAAGCAGAAATTAAAGGCCGAAGGAACTCCAAAAGCGGAGAAAATGGAAATTAACGAAAAAATAAAACTTAACGAAGGAAAGATAGCAGCATTTAAAAAAACAAACAGAGGCCTGGCGGATAATACTGCGACTTGGGGTAGGCTTCCTATCCAAAAATTTGCCCGCCTTGAAGAGCAGCAAAAAGCTAATGAAGAATATGGCAATATCAAAAAAGAAGATTTAAATGAGGAAGGTTTAGTGCATAATTATATGTCAGAAGGCAGGGTAGATAAGAAGAGGGCGTATCTTATGCATCTGGCGGATATTAACGGTATCAATACTCTTTTTGATGCCAGGGGCGAGGATATGAATTTTGAAAATATTAAGAGTTTATTTGAAGAGTTTGGCAATGCCGCCGGCGATGTCGCGGCTGAAGTTAGTCGCAGAGCCGAAGCGGCCGGGAATTATAAGATGATGGGATTCCATAAATTTGACGTAACTCAGAGTAAAAATCGCTTGGTAGATACTGATACAGAGCAATTTAATTATGCCATGAGAAAAGATAATGAAAGATACTCTCAAAACCATGGCAGAACCACTCATTTTGATTCTTTGGTTGATAGGCATCCGGATGGAACAAATTCATTGAGTGATATTGGCGCAGAGCAACTATTACATATTGCCGGCAACCAAGGCAGAATGGATGAAATCAGGAAGGGCAATTATCAGGTTAGATATGGCGAAATGGTAGTTAATCTAAAACCGCAAATAATTAATAAGGTTGAAGAGTTAAGAGGTAAAGGAGAAATCGCAAAAGCCGATAATTTAAAAAAGGTGTTTGAAGAATTCGAAAAAAATTATGGGATAAGCGGGCCGAAGCAAGAAAAAAAATCCGGAAAAAAGACAACTGCAGGCACGCAGAAAAATGGGGAAGCCCAATCGGATGATGATTAAATTATTTAATATTTTACGGCTAGAGTATTTATAGATTATTTATGAGTAATTTTATTATAGAAAATTTAAACGACCCTGCTTTTGTTGATAAATTGGATGAAAAGGCGAACAAAATAGAATTTTTTAATGACACTAAAGAGGCGCTATATCTATCAAGGGATTTAGGAAAGCTATTGTTTGGTAATGAAAAAAATATCAAGGATGCGGGAGTGTTAAAAACAATAAAAATAATTATTGCCAGGTTAAAATTTATTTTGTTTAATACTTTAAGCGAGATTGAGATTCTTGATATTTTTGATAAATATTTAGCGGTTGGCATAAAAATGGCTTATTTGGATTTAGGTGAAATTTTAAAAATGCGGGTTTCTTTTATTCCGATTGACAAGAGAGATGAGTTTAAGGAAAAGTTAAGAAAAATTATCTTAAATAATCAAGAAGAAATTACAGGGAAATCAATTATTGATAATCAAGTTAAAAATAGGCCAACAATTTTTGCTTGGTTGAAATTGTATAACAAAGAATTAGGCACGAGTGCCGTTAATAATTTGGAGCAAAATAAATTTTATATTAATAACTCTAATTTTAATAAATTAAGCGATTTGGAAAAATTGGAGGTAAAAGAACTTTTTAATATGTATGAGTATTTAAAGAGATCGTCAATGACGATAGAAGGCAATGAAGATGATATGGTTATTACGGATATAGATGGGGGAGATTATTGGTTTAAAGAAGGTAAATTTATAAAATTAGATAAAACGGCGGGTGATAATATAAAAATTCAAACAGTAAAAAGCGATAAAATTATAAATATTAATCAAGATAAAGATGAATTAAAACAGCTTGCCGCTAACTATCCGGCCGGTTCCTTTGAACGCAAAGCTATTGAAGAAGAAATAGGGAAGCTAAATGACAAATGACAAATTTCCAATGACAAAAATTCTGGATTCCCGCCTGCGCGGGAATGACAATTTGATAGTTTGTGGAGCGCTTGCCTATGACCGTATCATGGATTTTCCGGGAAAATTTTCCGACCATATTTTGGCGGGCAAAACACATATTCTGAATTTATCTTTTACCGTGGGCGGCGTTAAAGAAAGTTTTGGCGGCACGGGCGGAAATATTGCTTATAGTTTAGCGCTACTGGGCGAGAAGCCGAAATTAATGGCCGTGGCCGGAAAAGATTTTGGTAAGTATAAAAAGTGGCTTCTTAAAAATAAAATAGATATTAGCGGTATTAAAATTGTGAAAACTGAACTGATGGCCAGCGCTTATATTATGGCCGATCAGATGGATAATCAAATTACGGCGTTCTATCCGGGGAGCAAGGAAGGTATAAAAAATAATTTTCTGGATTCCCGCCTGCGCGGGAATGACAAAACAAGGGTGTTAGCCATTATCGCGCCGGATATAGTTGCCAGAATGGTAAAGTATGCTAAAATATTCAGACAATTTAAAGTTCCTTATATTTTTGACCCGGGGCAACAGGTTGCT
>Ga0247842_10002112_pt1 | contig 30495 bp, 31 predicted proteins | sample LaCruzMarch2015__3_FD_192411 | JGI IMG/M metagenome (GOLD analysis project Ga0247842, IMG submission 192411) | Freshwater microbial communities from meromictic Lake La Cruz, Castile-La Mancha, Spain - LaCruzMarch2015_19m | ecosystem: Environmental > Aquatic > Freshwater > Lake | place: Spain...
TTTCACCTGTTGAACCATCTAAAGTCATATAATCTCCTTCTTGGAAGGTTTTATCTTTTATTTTCAAAGTTTTATTTGCTTCGTTAATTATCAGTTCAGAGCATCCTGCTACACAGCATTTACCCATACCACGAGCGACAACTGCTGCATGGGATGTCATCCCTCCACGAGCTGTCAAAATTCCCTGAGAAACATGCATTCCTTCAATATCTTCAGGAGAAGTCTCTAATCTAACAAGTATTACTTTTTCTCCTTTTTCATTTGTCCAGATTTTTGCATCTTCAGCATTAAATACAATTTTACCTACTGCTGCTCCTGGTGAAGCAGGCAATCCTTTTGCTACAGGACTATGTTTTTTCTTTGCTAAAGGATCTATCCCTTTATGTAACAATTGGTCTAATTGGCCAGGTTCAACTTTCATCAAACCTTTTTCTTTTGTCAAAAATTTATCATTTACTAAATCAACTGCAATTCTGACTGCAGCAGGTCCTGTCCTTTTACCATTTCTTGTCTGTAACATGAACAATTTCCCTTCTTGGATTGTAAATTCCATGTCCTGCATATCTCTATAATGATCTTCTAATTTTTTGACAATGGCTACGAATTGTTTATAGCATTCTGGCATTACTTTATCAAGTTCGGATATTGGCTGAGGGGTTCTTATCCCTGCTACTACATCTTCACCTTGTGCATTCATCAAAAATTCTCCATACAGCTTGTTCTCGCCTGTTGAAGGATTTCTAGAAAATGCTACACCCGTACCAGATGTATTGCCCATATTTCCAAATACCATTGACTGAACATTAACTGCAGTTCCTAATAACCCTTTGATATCATTTAATCTTCTATAAGTGATTGCTCTTGGATTATTCCATGAACCAAAAACAGCATCGATTGACATCTGCAGCTGAATTTTAGGATCTTGAGGAAATTCCTGTTTAGTTTCTTTTTTGATAAGTTGCTTATAGACTTCTACTAATTTTTTTAAGTCATTTGCATCTAATTCTGTATCAAATTCTACACCTTTGGTATCTTTTGCTTGGTCTAATGCTGTCATGAATGCATGATGTTCAGCACCCATAACTACATCACCAAACATCTGGATAAACCTTCTATAAGAGTCCCATGCAAATCTTTCATTTTTTGTTTTATCTATTAAACCAAGAACTGATTTGTCATTTAAACCTAGATTAAGGATTGTATCCATCATACCTGGCATAGATGCTGCTGCACCTGATCTAACCGATACTAATAAAGGGTCTTTTGGATCTCCTAGTTTCTTACCCATTTTTTTCTCTAGTTCTAAAAGATGATCTTCTACTTGTTTGTTAGTTCCTTCTGGGTATTTTTTTCCAAGTTTATAGAACTCATCGCAAGCTTCAGTTGTTATTGTAAATCCCGAGGGTATTGGTAATCCTAAAGATACCATCTCTGCCAGGTTAGCTCCTTTCCCACCTAGAAGCTCTTTTCCCATTCCTTTGCCTTCTTCAAAAGAATAAACATATTTTTTTGCCATATTTCATCCCCCTTGCTATATTTTTATAAAGATTATATATATCAGGGATTTTACATCATTTAAAAAGTTAATGGTTTTAAAGGATAAAGAAAAAGAAAATAAAAAGTAAAATTTATTTTTTCTTCTTAGCTGCTCCGTACCATACTGCCAAAGCAGATATACCAACTAAGATATAAACTATTTTTGCTACCAATGGCCATGAACCAACTAGCCAGTTTACAAGGTCTAGATTGAAAAGTCCAACAAGACCCCAGTTTATGCCACCAACAATAACTAATACTAATGCAATCAAATCCAATGCATTTTTTTTCATATTTCCACCTCTTTAATGGTTTAATATAAGCATTATTTGATTCTTCATTTTATAAATATTTCGATAAAAACAATGATTTATAAATAAATATATTTTTGCAGGTACTATGAAGAAAAATAAAGTTAATCAATTTATTAAAGATCCTAAAAAGGCCTTATGGACACTTTCTTTACCAATTGTTGTTGGAATGATGGTTCAAACTTTATATAACGTTGTTGATACTGCTTATATAGGCAGGATAGGTGCAGATGCAATTGCTGCGTTAACATTTTCATTTCCGCTATTCTTTATTTTAATTGCAATAAATTCTGGTATGAGCGCTGGTGTAAATTCTTTAATATCCAGATTTTTAGGAGAGAAAGATAAAAAAAGTGCAGAAAATGCAGCACTTCATGGAATCATTATTTCTATAATATCTGCGATTTTAGTATGTATAATAGGTTTAATCTTTTTGAAACCTTTATTTGTTATATTTGGTGCAACAGAAAATGTTATTAACTTAGGAATAAGTTATATGTCAATTATTCTTTATGGTGTAATTATAATGTTCCCTTCTTTTATCCTTAACAGCATATTTGCTGCACAAGGTGATACAAGAACTCCGATGGAAATGCAAGTTATCGGGTTAATAGCAAATATGATACTTGACCCAATATTTATCTATGGATTAAGAATGGGAGTCAAAGGAGCTGCAATTGCAACAATCATTTCAATGACAATCACTTTGATATTATTTATATATCATCTAGAAAAAAGGTCTCATCTACGAATAAAGTGGAAATATTTTAATTTCTCTTGGAACCTAATAAAAAAAATATTTAATGTTGGTATGCCTGCAACAATAACTTTGCTTCTTGGTTCAGTTGCTCTGATAGCAACAAACAAATTCATGTCTCATTTTGGAACAGAATATGTCGCTTCTTTTGGGATATGTTCAAGGTTAGAGAGTGTTGTTACAATGCCGATTGTAGGATTTTCAATGGCGATGCTTACATTGATAGGGATGTTTTTTGGAGCAAAAAGATTTGATTTGCTAAAAAGTATAAGTTGGTACAGCATAAAGATATGTTTGTCAATAACGATTATAGGTGGAATATTAATTTTTATATTCCCTAACCTTTTCTTAAGAATATTCACAGATGATGCAACTTTATTAAATCTAGGTGCTGCTTTTATCAGAATAGATGTCTTTTTATTTCCGTTGATGGGTATAAGCTTGATAATCAGCAGAATAATGCAAGGGATGGGTTTTGGAATGCCCGGTCTTATAATCAATCTGATAAGAGTTGTTTTTGTTTCTATACCTTTAGCTATACTTTTAGTTTATGTTTTTGATTTTGGTTATTTAAGTGTTCCATTTTCATGGGTAATCGGAGCTTTAACTGCAGTTATTGTTGCAATTATTTGGTTAAGAAAAGAATTAGAGAAAGTTCATGTAATCTGATTATTTAACGTGCTTTTTTAATATTTCCATCGCTTTGGAACCATCTATCTTTCCTCTGAATTTAGCCATCACTAAACCCATATAAGCACTTATGTTTAATCCAGGTTTTTCCTTGATTATCTTTTCTATTTCTTTTTCAACATCTTCAGAAGATTCTGTTTTGTATCTTTTAAAATCTAATTTTCCTAAAGCAGCGTCTGCTAATATCTCTGGAACTGCGTTTTTGCTTATTTTTTCTTCGTTTAATGCTTTGAATATCTCAATAAACTGAGAATCTGTTATCTTGTCAGTATCAACATTATTTTTTCTTTTTATCTCTTTAGTTAAAGACAATAAAGTTGAATAGATAAAAGCTGGCTTGATATTTGAAAATTCTTTTGCAATCTTTTCAAACAAATCAGTTTTATCAGATTTAGCTAAATCTTTTGCATGGTCTTTGCTTAATCCTAGTTGTTCATATCTTTTTGCTTTTTCATCAATAAGCTCTGGAACTCCTTGTTCTATTTTTGAGAGATCAATTTTTAGTGGAATAACATCTGTCTCTGGATACATTCTTGCAGCACCAGGCATAGGTCTTAAAAAAGATGTTGAACCGTCTTGTTCTACTCTTCTTACATGAGCTGCTTCTTTTTCTTTTAGTTTAGTCTGCCTTTCAACTTCTTTTTCAATTATTTTAGACATATCTCTTATTTCCTGAAAACCCTTTATCTCTACACGATTTTTTCCTGAAATTGAAATATTTACATCTTGTCTGATTGTACCTAAACCACGTTTTACTTTTTCTGTAGACCTTAGAATCATCCCTAATTTTTCAGCTGTTTCTTTTGCGTGTTCAGCATCTTTAATGTCAGGAGAAGTTCCTATCTCAATTAAAGGAATTCCTAGCCTGTCTAATCTATAAGTTGTATGTTCTTTGGATTCATTTATTCTTTGTGCTGCTTCTTCTTCTAAGCAAATTGTTGGAATTCTTACATTTCCTTTTGATGTTTCTAAGACTCCATCATAAGCTACCAAAGCAGTCCTTTGAAAACCAGAAACATTAGAGCCATCTATTACTGTTTTTCTCATCACCTGGATCTCATCAACAATCTTAGCTTTTAGGATTAAAGCAATCTGGACAGCAATATCTACTGCATCTTTATTGATCTCATGAGGAGGTTCTTCATCCATCTCAACTAAACAGCAGTCTTTAGAATCAGCTTCATAAGAAAATTTCTTTGATTTGGTCATCTCATGTTTCGCAGCAGCATCTATCTCGCCAGTTTCTCCTGCAACAGCTCTCAATTTTCTTTCGAATTTTATATCTGCTTTAGAATCTCTTAGGTTTAAAGTAGGACAATTGCAGAATAATTTTTTTCCTTCCAACTGCTGATGAATCTCTAATCCGCATTTAAATCCGAGTTTTTGATAGTCTAGTGACATACATCAAAATATAGGTTGGTGTTATTTAATTGTTTCGAATTTTCCTGTTTCTTTGTTTTTAATAACATTATCCCATGGAAATATGCTTCCATTCATAGCTATATAAACGCCCTTATCTAAAATATTTATTGCACCTATCGCAGCCCCAATGTTAAATGGTGCATCAGAATCTAAGAATTTGGCTGGCTTGGATGAACCAACAAGAATTATGGTCTTGTTTTTTATACTGTTCAATCTTCTTGCTGTTTCGATCATTGTATCTGTTCCATGAGTTATAAGAATTTTGTTGATTTTCTCAATAGAACAAGCATCGTAAACTTTTTGTCTATCTTCTTCAGTCATATCTAAACTGTCTTTTTTTAATAGAGGTGTTATATCCCAATTAAAATTAATATTGGCTCTCTCTAGTATTGAGCATATAGTAGGTTCTGATATCTCAAAATTATATGTTCCTGCCTTAGCAGGATAGTCTTTATCAATTGTTCCGCCAGTGGTGAATATTTTTATCATCATTATGTAGTAAAATTCACTTATTATTAAATATTTTGATAAAAAAATGGAATAATATTGCAAAAAATAGCAAAGTTTATATAATAAATGGAATATATATTCCATTATGATAGACAAAAAAGATATAAAAATATTGGAAACATTAAAAGAAAATTCTAAAATCAGCACACAGCAAATTAGTAAAAAAACAAATATCCCAATAACCACAGTGCATCATAGAATAAAAAAACTGGAAAAAGATGGTGTAATAAAAGGTTATACCGTTTTAGTGGATAATAAAAAACTAGACAAAGGATTATGCGCTTACATTCTTATCACAGTTGATTATCAGGCATTAAAACATAAAAATACTTCTCAGCATGATCTTGCTCAAAAATTAAGAAAATATGAAGTTATAGAAGAAGCTGATATTGTAACTGGTGGTTCTGATATAATAATAAAAGTAAGGGTAAAAGACATAGACCAAATGGATGATTTTGTAACAAAGACTTTGAGAAATATAGAAGGTGTTGAAAAAACTCAAACATTAGTTATCTTGCACGAGTTTTAGTATAAGAATGTGCTTGGTTCTGTTCTTTCGGTTATTTCTCCTGAAATGTTCTTAATCATTAATTCTTTTATTTCTTCTGGCTTTGTTGTATGCCCTAAAACCCATCCTAATTTTATATAAGCTGTTTCTGGAAGCATATCTTCTACAAATATGCATTTTAGTTTTATTGATAGCATCCTTAGAGCAGAATAAACTAACGGATGAACTCTGCCATACAGCGTTTGTGAAGCAACAACAACTGAGATTCCTTTTTCTATTGCTTTTTCAATATTAGGAAGTATCTCTTGAGGCACATGACCTAAAGCTGTTGCAGATAATACAATTCCTTTGTATCCTTTTTTAGCATAAAAATCAATCACTTCAGAATCCATCCCTGGGTAAATCTGGATTAAAGCAACTTTTGGTTCAAATTTATCATCAACAGATGATTTTTCTTTGTTCCTTTGTCTGTATAATTTATTTATGATTTCTATTTTTCCATCTTCATACACTTTTGCTAATGGTAAATCATTGATTGGTCTAAATGCATCTCTTCTAGAAGTATGCATCTTTCTTACTTTTGTTCCTCTGATCAATAAACAATAATCATCATTTGTTGTTCCATGCAGACAAGTCATAACTTCTGCAATATCTGATTTTGCCGCAGAAGTGACAGCACAAATTAGGTTCATATAAGCATCAGATGATCCTCTGTCAATACTCCTTTGAGCAGCTGTTATCACAACAGGTTTGTTGATATTTTTTAAGAAAAATGATAAAGCTTCTGCAGCTATATGCAATGTGTCTGTTCCCATTGTAACAATAACACCATCTGCATCAGAATTTAGTTCTTTTACAATCTCTTTTGCCATCAAACTCCAATCTTTGTAGATAAAATCTTCTGACATCACAGACATTATTTTTTTAGCCTTAAGATTTGCAATATTTGCTAGTTCTGGCATCATCTCAACAAAATCTTCTGCAGTATAATCAGCAACTACACCACCTGTTCTGTAATCTATTTTAGAAGAGATTGTTCCGCCTGTCGAAAGTATTGTGACATTTGGCAGGTCTTTTTTAACTTTAATTTCCTTTTTTACACTTTTTTTAACAGTATATTTCTTTAATAGTTCTATCTTCTTTACCTTCTTGTTGTCGATTCCTATGTTATAACCAGAATCTAATTTAACAACAGTTATATCTTTATCCAGGATTTCTGGTCTAGGCATCAGTATACCTTCAAATTCTTCTGATTCAGTTATTATTTTTACTTTATCTCCTGGATTGTAATTCATTGTGTATCTATCACCTTTATTATATGCCATCCAAATTGGCTTTTTACTTTTATTAATTGACCTTTCGGAGTTGAAAAAGCTGCATTTTCAAATTCTTTTACCATCTGATTTCTTCCAAACCATCCTAAATTCCCTCCTTTTTTACTAGAAGGACATATTGATCTTTCTTTTGCAACATCTTCAAAAGATCTGCCATGCATCACATCATAAAGAGTTACATTTGCCTCTTGTTCGGTCTTTACCAAGATATGTGACGCATTTACCTGTTTTACCATTTGTTAAAACCTCGTTTTAACTTTGAAAATTGTAAAATTTTCATTATATCGCCTTGTTATCTATAAAAACAGTTTGGACTTTAAATCTTTTACTTAAAACAGGCATTAAAGCCTTGACACCTAATGTTTCTGTAGCATAATGGCCTGCTATAATCAAGCTCATAGGATAATCTTGAGCTCTTCTATAAGCTCCTAAACCTGTTTCTCCTGTCAAAAAACAGTCTTTCTTTTGTTCAACTGCATCTGGAAGACAATCTGTTCCTCCTCCTGAAACAATTCCGATAGATTTTATTATTTTTTTACCAAAAGCAAAAACCTTGCATTTTGTATCAAGTTTTTTATTTAAGATGCTTGCAATTTCATTAAGGCTCTTAGGTTTTTTGAATTCGCCAGAATAACCTACAGTAGCACCATGATATTTTCCAAATTTTCTTGTTTTAACCAAACCGAGGAGTCTGCATAGCTCTATATTATTTCCATAATTATAATGGGCATCTAAAGGAAGATGACATGCATAAAAAGAGATATTACTCTTTTTTAGAAAATCTATTTTCTTTTTGAGCAGATCTTTATATTTTAAAGGAAGCCAGATGATCCCATGATGAGAAATAAGCAGATCTACTTTGGCTTCTTTTGCTTTTTCTAGAGTAGATAAATCACTATCAACTGCAAAACCTATCTTTGTTATTTCTGTTTTAGCCTTAACTTGAAGCCCGTTTTTAGAAGAATCAGGTATAGATTTTATCTTAAGCTCTTTGTTCAAAAAATCAACTATCTCTTTGAGTTTAGCCATATATAAATTATATAGTAAATATATATAAACTTAACTTATATTATATGGATTTTATGAAACTCATACTAACAAGACATGGAGAAACTGTTGAAAATAAAAAAGGTATAAGGCAAGGCCAGTTGTTGGATGGTCAATTAACTAGATTGGGCATTGAACAAGCCAAAAAATTGGCATTAAGACTAAAAGATGAAAAAGTAGATGCTATCTATTCTAGTGATCTTGGAAGATCTTTTGAAACAGCCCAAATGATTGCAAAATATCATCCTGATAAGAAGTTCTATGTGACAAAATATTTGAGAGAAATCGATCTCGGCAGTTTTGCTGGGAAAATCATAGAAAAATCTCCTATAGACTGGAAAAATGTTCCAAAAGATATTGAAACTTGGGAAAATATGATCAAAAGGTCAAAAAGGATATTGGAAAAAGCGTATAAAAAATATCCTTATGGATGCGTTATTTTTGTTGCTCATGGTGGAATTAATAAAGCAATAATATGTTCAATACTGAACAAACCATTAAGTTATATAAAAAAATTAAAAAAAGAGGAGAATACTGCCATCAGTATTTTTAATATTAGAAAAGATAATAATCACGAAGCTGAATTAATATACTGTACAAAACATCTAGATTAAATTTCTTTTAGGAGTGCTCTTAGATCATCAATATAATAGTCTGCTTCAATTCTTTTGTTAAATCCATTTAAGAAAAAGTAGGTTTTTGCTCTTATACTGTGGCCTAGTTCAATATCTGTTTCACTGTCACCTATCACAATAATTTCTTTATAATTTTTTGATTTGAGAAAGTCTAGCATTAAATGAATCTTTGAATTTTGTTCATGCATCCCTTTTCTGTGGCTATCTGCCCCTATTTTGTGATCTATTAAATCATTTATTTTAACAGAATCTAGGTATTTATCCAATGCTTTAGGTTCTGTATTTGAAAGTATCATGTTTTCATGACCTGCTTTTTTTATCTTTCCCAAAACTTCATGAGAATAGTCCATGGGTTTTATATTCCTGTAAATAATGTCTGTTTGGTTGCTTATCTCAACTCCTCTATTAACCATTTTCAAAATAGTTTCTTCATCTAAGTCAGGACATAATTTTTTATAATATATACCCCATTTTTTTCCGTAAAGATCTCTACAAAACGTTAAATCAACTCTTGATTTCTGCCCAAACTCTTTTAGAACTTGATTTGTAACTTCGACAACAGAATATTCATTACCTTTTTCTAAGACACCATGAAAGTCCCATACAAATAATTTGACCATGCAGATTAAGAATTGAATCTAATTTAAAAAGATTTAGCCAAAATAACTTGGACTTTCATCTTTCATCTGTTTTGCAGTTGCTGATTTTAATGAATCCTGAAGCTCTTCATACTGTTTTTCTACTGATTTGTTCACTGAAGGTCTTATATCTTTTAGGCCTTCTTCAAAGTTTTTCATCGTAACTTCTTTTGCTTTCATATCTGTTTTTCTTAGAGCATCAATTGCCGCTTCTCTGCAGACTGCTTCTATATCTGAACCGGTATAGCCTTCTGTCAATTCTACTAATTTTTTTATATCAACGCCTTTCAAAGGCATACTTTTAGTATGAACCTTAAAGATATCTTCTCTTGTTTTTTTATCAGGAATTGGAGTTAATATCAATCTGTCAAATCTTCCAGGCCTTAATAGTGCTGCATCAATCATATCTGGACGATTAGTAGCTGCTAAAACAACAACATCATGCATTGTTTCAAGACCATCAATTTCAGTTAATATCTGATTTACAACAGATTCTGTAACATGAGTTCCAGTATAAGCTCCTCTTTTAGGAGCTAAACTATCCATCTCATCAAAGAAAATTATTGTTGGAGATGTCTGTCTTGCTTTTTTAAATATTTCTCTTACTTGTTTTTCTGATTCTCCAACCCATTTAGATAATAATTCAGGACCTTTTACAAGTATAAAGTTTGCTTTTGATTCTGTTGCAACAGCTTTTGCCAATAAGGTTTTTCCTGTTCCAGGAGCTCCATATAATAAGATTCCACGAGGAGGTCTTATACCCATCCTTTCAAAATCTTTTGGATGTTTCAGAGGCCATTCAACTGCTTCTGCCAAGCTTTGTTTAACTTTATCTAAACCTCCAATATCTGTCCATTTTACATTGGGTTTTTCTATTAAAACTTCACGTAAAGCAGAAGGCCTGACAAATTTTAGAGCTTCTTTAAAATCATCCTGTGTAATAACTAATTTTTCTAACAGTTCTTTTGACAAAGGCTGTTCTTCTTTTAATTTTAAATCTGGCAAAACTTTTCTTAATACAACCATTGCAGCTTCTTTTGACAAAGCAGCTAAATCTGCTCCTACAAAACCATAAGTTATGTCTGATATATCTTCTAAGTCTCTTGGAATTCCTTTTTGTCTTGCTTTTTCTTTAATAGATTCTAAAAGTTCATATTGCTCCAACTTAAGGTATAAGTCAGATTTTTTATTCTTTAAAATATCTCCACGTGCATCTCTAAACTTTGTTTCTTGTTCATCAATTTCTTTTATTTCGCTGATTATTTTAACTATTTCTTCTTTATCATTCAGTTCTTTAGATATTTTATCTTGTATATCAGTAATACTTTTTTTAGCGGTAGAAATTTCATCAGTCAGAGAGATTATTTTGGATTTCATTTTCACAATCTCAGCATTCTTTAATTTTATATCTTCTAGCAAAGATTCTTCTTGTCTAGTAAGACCTTTGATAGATTCTAGAATTCTTATAACAAGGCTAGAATCGGCTTTCTTCTTCCTAGATTCCAATTCTGCAAGTTTATCTTTAATTTCTTTTATATTATTTTTTTGAATGTTGATTTCTTGATTTAAAGATTGAATATTATCTTGGTATTCCGTAATAGCCTCTGATTTTTTTATAACTGTTTGGTCTAAAGATTTTATTTTAGCATCTATTTCTTGAAGAAGGATAGGTTCAATATATTCTGCGTACAAAGTTCCTCTAAGAGGCATATTTCTGGTATGAATTTTTAAGATAATCAATCTGCCTTTTTTATCAGGAACATTTATGCCTATTTCACGATCAAATCTGCCTGGCCTTCTTAATGCAGGATCTAAGGCGTTTGGAATATTTGTTGCAGCTATAACAACAACTTTACCACGAGATTTTAAGCCGTCCATCAAAGCTAATAGTTGAGCAACAACTCTTCTTTCAACTTCACCTTTAGATTCTTCTCTTTTGGGAGCCAATGAGTCTATTTCATCTATAAAAATTATTGACGGAGCATTTTTCTCTGCTTCATCAAAGAATTTTCTTAAATTTGCTTCTGATTCACCATAAAATTTTGACATGATTTCTGGACCATTAATAACTGAAAAATGCGCATCTGATTCATTTGCAACTGCCTTTGCTAACAAGGTTTTTCCTGTTCCAGGAGGACCATGCAACAAAACTCCTTTAGGAGGTTCTATTCCCAATTTTTCAAATATTTCAGGATGTTTTAATGGCAGTTCAACCATTTCTCTTATCTTTTTTATCTCTTCTTCTAGACCGCCAATATCTTCATAGTTAACATCAGAAATAACTTCTTCTTTGACTTCAACTGCTTCAGGGTTTAATGTTATTTCAGTTGCTTCAGTTATTATAACTGCATCTTTAGGACTAGTATCTACAACAATGAATTTTAAATCTCCAAAACCAACCATACTAAAACTATCTTCTAATAAATCTTTAAAGATGTTCATATCATCAAAAAAAGGATTGTCTGCCATTGCAGATCTTCTTCTTTTTGTACCACCTATAGAAACAAGATCTCCTTTTATAATAGCTCGTCCTAATAATCCTTGTTTAAAGGTGTTTGGAGAGGCTCTAACCATCACCCCTTTTCTGTTTGGGGCAATAATGACTTTTTTTGCTTCTTTTACTTCTGCTTTTTCTATTTTTACTAATTCGCCTATACCTGTTTTAGCATTTTTTCTTATGATTCCATCCATCCTTATTATGTTTAGACCAATATCTCCTGGATAGGCTCTATCTGCTATAGCCACTGTTTTCCTATCACCAGTTATTGAAACAATGTCTCCTGGCTTGATATTGATATCCTTCATGAAATTATTATCTATTCTGACTATACCTTTCTCTACATCATCTGCTACAGCTTCTACAACCTTTAATCTTGCTTCTTTTGTCATGATAGATTAACCTAGTTAAGTATTATGATAGGTTATTAATAAATTTGCTTATTTGTTAATCTTTACCTTAGGCATATTCAAAGTTGGAGGTAAATTTACTTCTCTGCCTATCAATATAGCCTCTACATTGCATTTTGTAAGAAGATTATTCATTACAGCTGCCAAAATTGCATCTGGAAGTTTTTTTTCTTTTTTCCATTGGTCTAGAATTTCTGTTATTACTTTGGGCTGGTCAATTATAAGAACTTCTCCGCTTATAAGTATCATCCCTATACTAGGATCATATTTTGAATTAAAGTCAAACATTATTTTGATTGATTCTTGATTAGGAAGCTTAAAATCCTGCTTTTTTATGTCTGTTAAAACTACGTTGTTGCTTATGTTTATTTTTCCTTTTAGTTCTGCTTTTCTTTCTGCGCTTATTTTTGTAAAATGTATTGATGCTATTGGCATATTTATCACCCTTATAAAATATGATTTCTGTGGGATATTTAAGGTTTTTGCTTTGCAAACGTAGCTGCTACTAGAATAGGGAAGGCTATAGAAGCATCGCATACTACCTTAACATGTGGTGCATTTGGCTTTATTTTTGACCATGTTATTGCTTCTTCTTGGTTAGCTCCTGAATCAGAAGCATCATATTCTGATGCTGTTGATATATAAACACAATAATCAAAGCCCTCTTTGAAGATATTAGCATTTAGGATATAATGTTTTGATATTCCTCCGCCAAGCACTATTGCTCCTGATTTTTCACAGTTTATTGTGTAATCAATTATCCTTTTATGGTCTCCCAAGATATCTATCTTAAATTCAGGATATTTTTGTTTCACAAAATAAGCTATATCTCCTATTGCACCGTCAATTATTCCAGGGCAATAGATAGGTGTATCATTCTTATATGCCCAATAAAGATATGAATTTTTATAATCGTAACCATCTGTTTCTTCAAGCACTTTTCCCATCATACTACATATTTGAGAAGGGCTTATTATCATCTCTTTTTTATCGATAAATTTTTGGAAAACTTTCCTTATGAATCTTTCAAAATAAGAATATTGTTCAGTTGTTGTATAGATATTACCTGTTCTTTGGACACCTGCATCTAACAAGATATCTCCTTTTGCACCAAAATCACCCATCCTAAATGGAGACAATGCTTTAATAGCATCTTCTTCTACACCACCTGCAGAAGTGCATAAAACAGCAATTTTCTTTTTTTCAACCAAATATTTTATTATTTCCCTCATTCCAGAAGATATCATATTTGAAGTAAAAGATAAAAAAATAGGAACTTTTTCTCGAATCATGCTTTCAGTTATATTGATAGCCAATCCTAGATTAGCAGCCTGTATTCCAGAAGTTGAAAATGATTTTACAAAGCTGTTAAAATCAAACTTTTTGTTGAAATCATATCCTTTTATTTCTGGTAATTTAGTCAAATCTACTGATTTTTTCATCTGATAATGAAGTTTCTTATCTGTTTTCATAGTCTATCTAAATAGAACAACGTTTATAAAGATTATTGTTTATTCCCTAAATATGTTAGTAGATGTTCACGCACATCTGGATTTTGAAGGTTTAAGAGAAAGATTAGATGAAGTTATAGCTAATGCTAAAAATGCAGGTGTTAAATCAATAATAACCTCTGGAGTAAATCCTGAAACAAATAGAATTGCGTTAGAGATTGTAAATAAATATCCTGATATTGTCCATGCTTCTTGGGGCTTATATCCAATTGATGCTCTTGAAAGAGAAGGTTTGATTGGAAAACCTATTGATGTTGATTCTGAGATAGAATTTTTGAAAAAAAACAAAGATAAATTTATTTCAGTTGGAGAAGTTGGTTTAGATCTACATTCTGGAAAAGATTTGGCCAGACAAAAAGAAGCATTTAGCAAAGTTCTTGATGCTGCTAAAAAAGTGAATAAAACTGTATTAGTTCATTCCAGAAAAGCAGAATCTGAAGCAATAGACATGTTAGAATCTCATGGGATGAAAAAAGTTGTTATGCACTGCTTTACTGCTAAAAAATCTTTAGTAAAAAGAGCTTATGATCTAGGATATTATTTTTCGATACCACCAGTTATTGTTAGGCTGCAGCAATTCCAGGATATGGCTGATTTTGTAGACATCAACCATATTTTGACTGAAACAGACGCTCCTTTCTTAAGTCCATTTAAAGATAAAAGAAATGAACCTGCATTTGTTGTTGAAACAATAAATAAGATTGCTGAAATCAAGAAGATGGATAAAATAGAAGTCATCAACAATATTTGGATGAATTACCAGAAATTATTCTTATAGGATTAATATTTCTAAAACTTTATCGTATGATGAACTAAATGGCGAAGCATAATTTGCTAAATCGCGAGAACTGCTAACACTAGAATCATGCTTAAGCGCTACACTTGCTTGTTCGTTGCTTAATGCCAGAACATTTCCTTCAGTAACTGCATGCAGGTAATCTCTAAATGATGCTGGAACTAATGAACCATCTGCTCTGTAGAATTTATGTGAAGCAAATTCTTTTTCCATCTGTTGAAGAACATCTACTGCTAGCCCCTCAGGTATAGCATTTGGAGGAAAGTGATTGACTCGAACAGTTAGAGCTTCAGATTTAGGAAAACCTCTCTGAATCAGAAGATTTACAACTGAATCAGATGATTCTATACTTGCTCCGTTTTGTAATCCACCCATTATAATCCCTTATTTAGAGATTCGTAATTATTTTAAAAATGTTTCTATTTTAAAGTAACACTGATTTAAATTTACTAGATCAAGAAACGTATTCGAATGATCTACTGGAAGCTGATTTTATGATCTGATTAAGATATTCTACTCTGCCTAATAATTCAGATGGTTTATGTATCAAACATTCTCTAGGAAGGCCGGCTTTTAGCAAAGCTTCTTCATTATTAAGCCCCCATGTAACACCTAACATATGAACACCTAATTTTTGACATGCATGAACATCTCTGACTTCATCACCAACATACAAGATTCTGCCAGTGTCATACGCCCACATCCCGCTTAGATGCGTATTTGCTGAATTTTTATCTGATAAAGATAAAATTTTCCTTCTTCTCCATCCACGTTCTCTCATAATCTTTTTAAGTTCGTGATGTTTTCCGAATAATCTTATGCTATGGTAAACATTTGCGCAATGCATACCCTGTTCATGGATTGTAGGATAAATTGAATCTGGCCTATTAGAAGATAAAACTAATATTTCATATCTTTTATTTGCAGGATTTTGACCCATAGAAAGTTTGTTTACTTCATCTGCAATATTGTCATATAACTTTATTGATTTTCTCTGCTTATAAAAATCTTCAAGACCCTCTTTTAACATTTCTGGCAGCATCCACCATGACTTCCAGCTGCCTTTAATATAGTTTACAGCTTCTCCTATATGGGTTTGTTTAATTTCTTCACTAGGCATTTTACCGCTGAATATGCATTTTATTATTTCTCTTACATGCATACCTCTAAAATATTCAATATCTTTTTGGTTGATTTCTATTCCTAAACCCTTTCTAGCTTTATCTCGGGCTATTTCAACTATTACAGGAAGAGTATCTCCTAAAGTTCCATCAAAATCAAATATAATTGTCTCTAAATCCCCCATAGTATAAAGAGTCCTTTATTAATTTAAAAATGATTCGATTAGTTTATAAATCAATATTTGTTTGTTTTTATCATGGTTTCAAAGACAAATTATTATTCATACAAAGTAGGAAATTTAGCAAAAGGATGCCAGTATTGTGTTAAAGGCTCTAAATTAGTTTTGTTTGTTACAGGATTATGTCCAAGAAATTGTTATTATTGTCCTATATCTGATAAAAAATACAAGAATGATATTGTTTATGCAGATGAATGGCAGACTGACAAAATAGATGAAATCATACAAGAAGCTAAGCTTATTGATGCTGAAGGTGCAGGTATTACTGGCGGAGATCCATTGTGCAAGATGGATAGAACTATAGAATATATTAAAGCATTAAAAAAATATTTTGGTAAAAAATTTCATATACATCTTTACACATCTTTTGATTTGGTTGATGAAGAAAAACTGAAAAAATTATTTGAAGCAGGATTAGATGAGATAAGGTTCCATGCTGATATTGAAGATAATAAGTTATGGGATAAGATTGATCTAGTAAAAAAATTTAATTGGGATATCGGAGTAGAAATACCTGTAATACCTGATAAGATAGAAGAAACAAAAAAATTGATAGATTTTTTTCAGGATAAAATAAGATTCTTTAATTTGAATGAACTAGAATTCGCAGATAATAAATTCAGCAAATTGGGTGATATGGGTTTTGAAGCAAAAGATAGATTGTCTTATGGTGTAAAAGGCTCTCAAGATGATGCGTTGAAGATTTTAGATTATGCAGAAAAAAAATATCCAAATATTAATGTGCATTACTGCACTGCAAAACTAAAAGATAGTATACAGATGGCAAATCGTATTAAAAGAAGAGCAAAAAATGCTGCAAAAGATTATGATGAGATAAGCAAAGAGGGCTTATTATTCCGGGGAGCAGTATATTCAGATAACTTAGAACATATAAAAGATATTCTGGTTAAAAAATATCATCTTAAAAGTAATTTATTTGATATTGATGAAAAAAGAAAAAGAGTATTGGTTGGGGCTTTATGGCTTCATAAAAATAAAGATAAGCTAAAAAAAGATTGCTTAAAGATAGCTTTAGTTGAAGAATATCCTACTCAAGACTGTTTAAATATAGTAACTGATTTCCTTTAATAGAAAAGTTTATATTCTCTAAAGTTAAATAAAATAGATATGAAGATTTCGATAGATACAAAAGAAGATTCTCATGAAGAGATCCGTAAAATAATCAAAATGCTTCAAAGTTTAGTAGGAGAAAATGCATATTCTAACCAACCAAATATATTTGCAGATAATCCGCCTAGTCCAACCAATGAGAATCCAGGATTAAGCGTGTTTGGAGCAATATTTGGAGATGATAGTCCTGTAAATAAAATTGAACCTTCTCAATCAAGTCCAATTGTTATTCCTTCTGATAAAGTTAGTAATGAGGAATATCAAGAGCCGACTGAATTAGAAGTTTATTAAGTAAGTTTTATATAGGCTATTTTGTTCTTATTAAGCATGAAACAGTATATATTTTTACCTCACACAGCCGATACTAAATTCCAGGCTTATGGCAAAACATTAGAAGAAAGTTTTACAAATGCAGCTTTAGCTTTAACAGATGTGATTACAGATCCTAAAAAGATTAAAGCAAACATAAAGAAGATAATAAAAGTTGAATCGGAAGATGAAAAAGCTTTGCTTTATGATTTTTTAGAGCAGTTTTTGATTTTGATAGACACTGAAAGCTTTTTGTTGAACAAGATAAATAAGATGGAGATTAAAAAAACAAAAACAAAATTATATCTGACTGCTGAAATAATTGGAGATAATAAGATAAAGGATTATGATATAAAAACAACAATAAAAGCTGTAACTTATCAGGAAATGGAAATCAAAAAAGATAAAGATAAATATATGGTGCAGGTTGTACTTGATCTATGATGGAAAAAGAAAATATTGAGATAAAGAAAATATCTGAAGTTTTGTGGGAGATACCTAAATCCAAAGGTATGAAAGTTCCTTGCAGAGTTTTTGCTTCTGAAAAACTGCTTGAAAAGATGAAGCAAGACAGAACTTTAGTTCAAGGAAAAAATGTTGCATATCTTCCTGGAATATATAAATATTCTATGGTAATGCCAGATGGTCATGAAGGCTATGGATTTCCGATTGGAGGTGTAGCTGCTTTAGATTATGAAAATGGCGGAATTTCTCCAGGAGGGATAGGTTATGATATTAATTGCGGTGTTAGGTTATTAAGAAGCAATCTGAAAAGAGAAGAAGTCCAACCAAAAATAAATGAGATTATAGATAATTTGTTTAAATTTTGTCCTGCTGGATTAGGTTCTAGCAATATAAGGGTTGATACAAATAAAATAGACCAAATCCTTAAAAATGGTGCTAAGTGGGCTGTTGAAAATGGATATGGAAATAAAGAAGATTTAGAACATTCTGAAGAAAATGGATGTATGAAAGAAGCGGAACCTAAATATGTTTCAGATGGCGCTAAAAAAAGAGGGCAAAAACAGATTGCTACATTGGGTTCTGGAAATCATTTCTTAGAAGTTCAATATGTAGACGAAATTTACGACAAAGAAGCTGCAAAATCATTTGGTATTGAAAAAAAAGGCCAAGTCATGTTTATGATCCATTGTGGTTCTAGAGGTTTGGGGCATCAGGTTTGTTCTGATTATCTAAGAGAGATGGAAAAAACATATCCTGAGGTTGTTGCTAAATTGCCAGATAGAGAATTAATTTATGCTCCTTCTGGAAGTGAATTGTGCAAGAAATATTTTGGAGCTATGGCTGCAGCTGCTAATTTTGCATGGTGTAACAGACATGTTTTGGGGCATCAAACCAGATTAGCTGTAAATGCTGTATTTAAAGATGCTAAAATAGAAACTATCTATGATGTTGCCCATAATATTGCCAAGGTTGAAGAGCATATAATCGATGGAAAATTAACAAAAGTATTTTTACATAGAAAAGGAGCTACTAGAGCATTCGGACCTGGAAGAGAAGAAATTCCTAAAGATTATAGAAAAGTTGGTCAACCGATTATTTTGCCAGGAAGTATGGGAACTGCATCTTATCTTTTAGTTGGGACTAATGATTCTATGGAACTGACATTTGGAAGCACAGCTCATGGAGCTGGTCGTGTAATGTCAAGGCATGAAGCCATAAGCAGATTTAGAGGGGAAAATATTGTAAAAGATTTAGAGAAAAGAGGCATTCATGTTAAAGGTGCTTCAATGCAGGGAATTGCTGAAGAAGCTTCAGAAGCGTATAAAGATATTGATGAAGTTGTAGAAGTTTCACATAAAGCCGGAATCGGAAAGAAAGTTTGTAGATTAGTTCCTTTAGGTGTTATTAAAGGTTAGATTTCTATTATTTTTCCTTTTCTTCCAACATTGATTACTTTCGTATTGCCTATCTTTTCTTCTATGCCTTCTGCTTCATGCACATGGCTGCATAATAGAATATCTGGCTGGAATTTTTCCACTGCTTTTCTAACTCCTGTTGAACCTGGAAAGAAATGAGTGAATTTTTCCATCTTTGAACCCGACGGATGAACATGAGTTACCATTATTTTTTTCTTTAAATCATTGATCCCTTCAAATCCTTTTTTCAACAAATCATAGATTTCAGTTTCTTTTAACTGCAATAAGCCTATATTTGCTCCACCTGCGCCAAAAATACCTACATCCTTATATTTGACAGAATAACCATGAAGATTTTTAATACCATAAAGTTCTGCTAAGAAGTTTGTTGTTGCAACAGATTCGTGATTTCCTGGTATTAATAAAACTTTTTCATGTAATTTTTTGAATGGACCTATCAAATTTTCTGTAGATCCATCTTGCTGAGTTATATCCCCGCATAATACAACAAGATCAACATTTTCTTCTTTGGCTCTTTCAGCTAACTTTTTTGCTAAACCTATATCTCCATGAATGTCTCCTGCTGCCAAGATCCTTAATTTTTTTTCTGCCATATATAATATAACAAGAAGTAAATATAAAAATTTATCTATTCTTTATTTCTACTTTGTCTTTGCTCATATCAACTAATGTTGAAGGTCTTCCTTTTATTTCTCCTTCATAAATTATAAAGTCCATCTTATTCTTAATATTAGCATCTAAATTTTCCAAAGATGTCATAAATTCTTTAGTTGTGACATTTGCTGAAGTTGTTATGATAGGTATATTTAATTCACGAGCAATATTAGAAGCCCAATGAGATGGTATCCTTATACCTACAGTGTCCATATTATTATTTACTGCCGGGTGTATTGCTGCCTTATTCTTTAATTTTAAGATAAGAGTATATGGTCCTGGAAGTTTATCAAACCATTCATCCATTTTTTTGGTTAAATAGCAATTTTCTTTTATCCAATCTTTAGAAGGTGCAATTATTGAAAAAGGCATTGTATTCCTTTCTTTTGCTTCTCTGACCTTATCAATAGCTCTAGGATCTAATGCATTTGCACCTATACCATATATAGTATCAGTAGGGTAAATAAATACAGCGCCATTCTTTATTCTATAGAGTATCTCCTTTTTTCTAAGATTATATTCATCTTTGGTAAGAATTTCCATAAAAAAAGGATGTTTGTCCTATTTAAAAGTTTTTGGATTATAAAATATATAAAATAAATTTTTGTCTAGAGAAATAGTAGCCCCTCCATTTCAGAAGGGGCAAAGGGTGCGCCTACGAAGTTAAAAACTACCAGAGAATTGGAGGTCAAATGAATCTTCTCTTGAATGCAAAGTTATTTTTTTTATCTGTTGATAAAAAATGCTTTTTATGTTTTCTGGATTGATTGAATAGTCCATATTTATCACCTCTATTTGGAATCAGCAGTTAAGCAGGTGTTCGGTCGGGCCCAGTAAGGGTGGAATTTGAACACCTGCGGCTGATTTTTAATCATCAACAACAAACATTATATTATTTAATGTCTTTATATAGCTCACGCGAGCATGGCAAATGGCAAATGGTATCAATCAAAAGTCTAAAATGCCCTAATTGAGGGCTTATGCCGATTTTACACTTGCCAAGCATAGAAAACAGACAATTTTTAAACTTGAAAAAAATTATATTTTTAATGAATAAGATATTTATTATCGAACATCTTGAACCAAGACTATGGAAATGGTGTTTTATCGAATATAAACATATTTCTGAAATAGTTGGAAGGCAAAACCTGATATTTACCAATATAAAGAATGAAAGAGATGCTGAAAAACTGTCTGATTATGGGATAGTCTTAAAAAATTCCATAAAAGATATTCCGATAAAAAATGCCTGTGTATTAGATCCTGAATCTGATAAAACTTTGAATCCTGAATCTTCAAAAAAATTTGAATATTTTGTTTTTGGAGGCATATTGGGAGATTATCCTCCAAAAAAAAGGACTAAAAAAGAATTAACACAGTTTATCAAAGATGCATCTGCGTTTAATATAGGAAAAAAACAAATGTCAACAGACAATGCAGTTTATACTGTAAAACAGATTATTGAAGGAAAGAAACTTTCTGATTTAAAATTTAAATATAAAGTAACTATTCCTATCAAAGAATATGAAAGTGTTGATCTTCCTTATCTTTACAATATCGTAAATGGAAAGCCGTTTATGAGTTCTGAAATAGTTAAACATCTTAAAAAAAGAGGATTTTAACCTATTTTAATAAAAAAGTAAGAAAATCCTAGATTTTCTAGTTATTTAGAAATGATGAGCATTTCCAAAAAGTTTATAAATTGACCAAAAACAGGATAGATGGTGATATTAATGGCAAGCCTATTATATTCGAAAAGAGAAAGATACAAACAGACTAAGAAAGATGGAAGAAGAGGAAAAAGAGTAAGATTAAAACATAAAATTAAAAAAGTTCCTTATTAAATTTTTATTTTTAAAAATCAGTTAATCTTTTTGAAGGAGCATTATAGTCTATAATTGAAGTTTTTCCTTCTTTTCCGCCTTCTATTTTTTTAATAGTTACAAATTTAGAAGTCTCTAAACTTGTTAATTTTCTGTGGAAGCTTCTATAAGAATCAGTTCCTCCTTTTTGCTGGTAAATTGCAAATACTTCTCCTGATTTTTTTCCAGAGTTATCTTTTATGATTTCTAAAATCATTTTTGTTTGCGATTCTAAATCATCACTTTTTTTAATTGTGAAATTGTCTATTTTTTGCAAAGCCTTATTTGCATGTTCTAATCTTATTTTCTTAGAAGATTCATTTTCAGCACATAAACCTGCTTCTCTAAGCAGATGAAGTCCTGTTCTTAGATCTTTTGTCTCATAAGTTCTTTTTGCGATAATATCCAATGCATCTTGTTCTAAAACTCCTGAATGGAATGCATAACTTGATCTTTGTTTCAATATTTCTTTTATTTCATTCGGATTATAAGTTTGAAACTCTACTGAATCTGCCCCTAATCTGGATCTTATCCTTTCGTCTAATTTTAACAGCCATTCTTTGTAATTTGTTATCAATAAGATTGTTTTCTTATAGATTCCTTCAATCAAAGAATATAAAAAATCAAAATCTTCTATTTTGTCTATCTCATCAAAACATAAAACAACAGATTTTTTGTTAAGGATGCCTTTTATTATAGTGAATAAGTCTTCTGTATTCTTATTATGCGTCAAAACATATCCTAACTCTTCGCATATTGCTAAAGTAACCTTATAAGTTGTATTCTTTTGCCAACAGTTGATATAAATGCTTATGATTTCATCTGTTTCTTCGTCTAATTCACGAAACATATATTTGACTGTAGCTGTTTTTCCTATCCCAGGAGGTCCAAAAATCAAAAGATTTTTTCCAGTTCTTCCTTGAAGCAAAGGTGCAATAGAAGAAGCTACATATCTTTGCTGTTTTTCTCTAAACGGTAATATTTTTGGTAAGAATTCTGTATCAAGAGCTTCATCATTCTTAAATAGCGTTTGATCTGAGCTTAGAATATCTTTGAATAATGACATCTTATTTTTGAGTTATTATTTTCTTTTTACCAGCCATATAAGGCCATAAAACTTTTGGAATGTCTATAGAACCATCTTCATTTTGGTTATTTTCAAGAATAGCTACCATGGCTCTGGATGTTGCTATTGCAGTGTCATTCAAAGTATGTATCAATTTTAAGTCTCCTGAACCTCTTTTTCCATACTTTATATTTAATCTTCTTGCCTGATAATCCGTACAATTTGAGCATGAACATGCTTCTTTGTATTCTTTTTGCTTATCCATCCAAACTTCCAAATCATATTTTTTAGCTGCAACAGTTCCAATATCTCCTGTACAGATATTAACAATCCTATAAGGCAACTCTAAAGCTTGAAATAGTTCTTCTGAATTTTTTATCAGTTCTTCATGATGCTTCCATGAATCTTCTGGTTTACAAAATATAAACTGCTCAATCTTCCAAAACTGATGAACCCTGAATAGTCCTCTTGTATCTACGCCATGACTCCCTATTTCTTTTCTAAAGCAAGGAGAATAACCAACCATCTTTAGAGGCATATCTTCTTCTGTTAAAACTTCATTCATAAATAAAGATGCTATAGGATGCTCTGAAGTTGCAATCATATACAGATCTTCTCCTTCTATCTTGTACATAACACTTTCAAAATCTCCTAAATCAGTTACACCTTCATAGGCTTTTCGGTTAAGCATTAAAGGAGGTACAATAAGTTTATAATTTTTTTTCACCATAAAATCTACTGCAAAGTTGCATAATGCCTGATTTAATAAAGCTAAATCACCCATCAGATAATAAAATCCTGCACCTGTTACTTGAGCAGCTTTCTTGAAATCAGCAACTCCTAACTTTTCTGCTAATTCTCCATGGCCTACTAATTGAAATTTCTTTTGTGGAAGTTTACCCCATTTTTTTACTTCAACATTTTCAGAGGAATCTTTTCCATAAGGTACTGTTCCATGGGTAATATTAGGCAGTCTCATCAAATAATTTTTTATTGATTTTTCTAACTGTTCTTTTGCATCTTCAAGCTTTTTTATCTTATCTGGTATCTTTTTTGCTTCATCTAGTATTTTTGAAACGTCTTTTCCTGCTTTCTTTGATTGAGCGACTTCTTGAGTTAACCTGTTTCTTTTGCTTCTTAATTCTTCAACTTCTTTTAGAATCTGCAGATATTCTTTATCCTGTTTGATAAGATCTTCTAACCATTCTAACTTTTCATTATCTCTTCTTTTTTCAAGATCTTTTCTGAAAAGCTCTGGATTTTCTCTGACTAATCTTATGTCTATCATATTGAAAAGAAATAGTATATCCTTATAAAAAGGTTTCTAGTTTTTGATGGTTGTTAGAAGTATTGTTTGATGTTTCGTTTACAAATATAAGATCGTCTGGCCAATTATCCTTTATCCTTCCATTTTCCATATTTAGATGAGGCATATAGTTATGATGAACACGTATCATTCTGTTCAAGCTTGCTGTTGTAACCTCTTCAATAGCTTCTTTTCCTAGTTTTTCGCATAAAAATGGAATTATGTTTCCATTAAATTCTTCAATAAGTAAAGATTCTTCTTTAGCATCTAAGCTTATAATCAAAGCTAGATGACCATCTTTTTCTCCCAAATATGCCAAACTTATGCATCTGCTGTTAAACATTCTCCATTTTGAATCTGCTTCCATAACTTCTGTATATTTTTTCATAGTTATTCCGATTTTGAATTTTATTATGTAAAGTTGTTTTGCTCTGAATATGGGAAGACCAAATTCGCCTTTGTCTAAGGAAGTGTAGTATCGTATTAGGTTTTCTCGCTCTAAGTTCTTTCTTTTTCTATTGACAGTCATTACAGGTATTCTGGTTTTCCTAGCAATCTGGTTATCAGAAACTCTTGGATCTCTTATTAATTCCCGAACTATCTTTATTTCAGATTCATCTAAATTCCTTATATTTTCGTGATTTTTACGATTTTGTAACATTTTTACACAAATTTTGTTATATTTATAACATAATAGTAGGATTAAATATATAAACGTTTCTCTCCATTGTATACTAGTTGGGCGTTAATGTGAGGGATATGTATGGACGGAGCGACAGAAGTACAGTTTGTATATAGAGATAATCAAGGTAGTATTCTATTAGATCAGAGTCAGATTCCTTTATGTGTTCTTTGTTATAATTTCAAAATTTATAGTAGGAATATGGCTAAGATTGAAGCTGATTTAAATGCTCCAAAATATCCTCCTGCTGCAATGGCTGCATTGATGCTTGAACAGTTACCAGAAGACTCTCATCTATTGAATCCACAAGCTCACTGCGGTGCTGTTGATCTTGAAAAACAGAAAAATCAAAGAAATCATTATGAATGTGCTACTCATTATACTATAGGATTAGCTCTTATGTTTGCTGATAGAGAATGCAGAACCCAAGTTGCTCAAAAAATACATGATCAAGGATTAACTGGAGTTGTACAAGTTGCACTTATGAGAGATTTTAATTTTAATTCCCATCAGTGGAGGGTCGCTGCAAAATATCATGGGCATTCTATCGATCTTTATACCTTAAAATTAAAAGAAGATGGGCAAAAAGAAACAGAGTTTTTTGAATCTGATGAACCTACAATTGAAAATATAATAAAAGAATTTTTTAGCAAATAAATTCTACAATTTTACGTAATCTTTATGGTAATCATTACGGATTTATCTGTTTTTGTTATGCTTACACCATAATTGGTGAGTCAAATATATAAACGTTTTTTCCGTCAATATATTTATGGAAAAAACATATTCCGCAGAAGATGTAATGTTACTGAATATCCTAAGATGCGAGCCTCCAAATCTGGCATTTGATTTCTTCGGATATGGCGGATTAACAAGAAGCATATTCAGATATCTTCAGGAAACACCGAATTTAGAGGAAATAATCAAAAGCAGAGTTCATGATGTGGTATCAATTCCTTGTTCTTCATGCGGAAATAAAAAAAAGCATAATCTGATGTATGATGAGCATGAAGGTGTGCTTTCTGTTATGGGAAACACATTAAACCAGTTTAGCGGAGAAAGTGATGCTAAATTTTTTGCAACAACAAAAATAGAGGGTTCTGATTCAAAACAATATACTGCTAATTTTTTAGCTGTTGAAGTATATAGAGAAAAAGGAAACCTGCATCCTATATGGGAATTGGGTTTTTATATAACAAAACCTGGTGAAAAAGCTATTCTTTATGGAGAGGAAAGTGTTATAGAAATTCCAAGCACAAAATCGAGATTAAAATTGTACGGATTATTGAGCAATTTCATAAAAGATTCTAGAAAAATAAAATTTGATGCTAATCTTAACGGAATTAACCGTGAAAATAAGGGTTTGCATTATTTAAACAGCCTTGTAGAAAATAACGAGATATCAAAGATTATAGACCATTCTGAATTCAATGATAACAGATCCAAATGGTTTAGGTATCTTCTTGGAACGATGGATATACAGAAAAAATTCAAGTTTGAAGACAGGTTAGGATATTCACAAGGTTTTAGAAAATATAGGATAGTTTTAACAAGTTCGCATCTGGACCATAGAGATATTCAGGGAGGTTATTCGATAAAAACTCTTGCTTCTACTGAAAATGATCCTGAAAGGCCTAATTGGCGTGTAAAATATGAAGGTCCTTATTATCATGAAGAAGCTTTGAAAAGATTTTTAGAGATTGGAAACACTTTTCTTGGTTTGATGTATATAAACGCTGAAAAGGGTTCTAGACAGTTTGATATTGCTCTTGATCCTGCCCATATAGATTTTACATATGCTACAATAGTTAATGATAAAGATAAGATACCTATAACAATATCTTCTTGGGAAACTCCTTATTCTAAAAAGGACATTATCTTGCCTAATGGAAAAATACATCATTATGTCCAATTATGGAATAAATCAAAAGAACCTTTAGCATTAAATGAGGGTGCGAATTTTGATGATAATGTTCATCCTAAAAAGTTTATGAACAGATTAATAGAGATAATGCCCGAAATAAGCTATGGAGATGGTTCTAAGTTTATTGAACAAGCAATCAGTTATGGAGTCCCTCTGATAAGATGAGCTTAGAGATTATACCTCTTTATTGCTCAAAAGGCAACCATTATTGGGCTTGGAATTTTGAAGATAAAAAATATTCTATTGTTCAAATTTCTAATTTTGAAGATAAAAAAAGAACAGAAATAATCTGCCCTGGACATTTTGATTTTGGAGAACATGAACAGGATGGATATATCGCAAGAAATTTCAAAGTCACAAATCCTAAGGGTATCCATGCAAGACCTAGCGCTGAAATATTGATGTTTGCTGTCAAATATGACCTAGAATTTGCAATAAGGAAAGAGGTTCAAAAAGATTATATATTATTATCTTTGAATGGTCAAACTGCAAAAGCCAATAGCTTTATGGGGATAATGGGTTTAGGTATAGAAAAAAGTGATTTTGAAGTTTTATTTCCTAAAAGTATAGATAAAAAATTATTAGAGGATATTTGTTTAGGAATCTATCATGCAGCAACTATAGAATTAAACTAATGCCTTTTCTTCTTTTTTCCTTGAAAATTAGGAAGCTCTTGTATATCAATGCCGATTCCTAATTCATCTTCAATCTGCATTATATGCTTTCCTTGGTTTCCTATAATTCCTGCAATAGCATATTCAGGAACTCTTACAATACATTTGTTGTCTGAAACAACTTCAACCTGGACATCGTTTGCATATTTTAGGAATCTATTTTTGATAGTTTCTGCTGCTAGTTTCTTAGCTCCGGTTGGTTTTGAACCTTGTTCAGAAACTGGTACAACAACAGTCTCTTCACCATAAGAATATAGTTCATATTCTAGCTTATTTGTCTCAAAATCCTTTACAGTTACAATTGGTCTAGCTAGATCTGCTTCTGTCATCCCAGAAGGAACTTTTACTTCCATCTGTAAGTTTAAGACCTTGTTTATTTTTCCGTCTTTTATGAAAATGACAGTATCTATAACATGAGGGATAACTCCTAATTCTATCTTTCCAACAAATCTTTGGATAGCATCAACTGGATTTGTTGCGTGCACAACACCAGCTAATCCAATCCCAGATAATCTTAAGTCTGCAAAAAGCTCAAAATCTGCTTTGTTTCTCATCTCATCAAACAATGTATAATCTGGTCTTGACAATAATAAGATATCATGAATTTCTTGTGAAGAACCGTGAGAAATTGCATATTGAGTTATTGTTTCTGGCAAAACTAAATCTCTTGGAGCTTCTATTGTTTTTACAATCTTTCCTTTTTCTGCATAATGCATTATCAATCCTGCTGAAAAAGTTGATTTTCCCATCCCTGGTGCTCCAGCTATCAAGATTCCTTCTGCCTGTTCATCTAATCTTTTTAATAGTTTTTCAGAAACATTATATTCATTTAATGCTAATTGTTTTACTGGACGTACTGCTGTGATTTCCCAACCGTCTGAAAATGGAGGTCTTGTTATCACTATCCTAAATAATCCTAATTGTATAATTGTTGAACCAGGACGTTCGATTTCAATAAAGCCATCTGAAGTAGATCCTGCTACTTCTATTATTTCAGAACTTATTGTTTTTATCTCATCTTTAGACATTATACTTTGTTTTATCTTTACAAAGTCCCAGGCTCCTGGCTGTCCTTTTTTAGCAACAGGATAAGTATTTTCTCTAAGATGGACTGACATTGTCTTTTCATCAAAAAAAGATTCTAGTTTTATTTTTTTAAGAGAAATTGATTTTTCTATAAGAATAAATTTTATTCCTTTTGCTTTTGCAACTTTCGCCTGAACCTTATCTGAAGTTATTAAAGTTGCATCTTCATCATAAGCTAACTGCCTTATCAAAGCATCAACTTCTCCACGAGAAGCATATTTTATTTCTACAGGAGATGGACGTTTTCCTGCAAATACCATCTCAAATGATTTTGCCAATAATCTTAATTTGTCTACTTCATCTAAGCCGATAAGGCCTATAGATTTTCCTTCATTAGCCTGATGTTCTAATTCTGCCAATATTGCTTCATGAATAAGAAGTTTTTCTACTTTTATTTCTTTATTTTCCAGTTTTTTGCTTATGACACCATCAATAATCACTGAGGTATCAGGCACTAATTTGTCTATTTTTTCCATGTTTATATTTAATTAACCTCTGTTTATATATTTGTTGATTTAAAAGAATTCTTTTTTCCTGAATTTACTTTCTTTTTTATTATAAATATCATTAATATTAGAATATTTTTCAATAAAATTCTCTAAGTTGCTTTCTGAAAGGATATATTTACTGGATATAATATTTGGACTAGTTAATTGTAAGGTTACTGAACCATTTCTGACTGCAATATCAACAGCTGGTTTTTTTTCATACCATCTACCTGTTGCAAATCTTTCTGGAACAAATAATCCGTCTTTTTCAACAAAACCTCCTAAATTATTAACTTTTGGAGCTCTTGCACGAATAACAGAACCATAGGTACTAGCAGGGTAATTTACAGTTACATTTCCTTCAACAACGTGAAATAATCCTTCCACATTAGGATCTTGAATTGTTACATTTGCTTGTGGTGCTTTAAAATGAACTTTTGAGAATCCTTTAATATAACAATCTCCAAATAGTATAAGTTCTAAAACATGTTTTTTTTCTTCGTGTGCTGCAATACATAATCTTTGGCATTCATCTCCAAAAGTTACATTTTCTCCACCAACATAAAAAACATCAAGTATTTTTGCAAAATATGTATTAGGAGAGTCTCTAAAAGACTGAACAAAAGCTCTTGCTTGTTTTTGGTGTTGCTCTTGCCTTTCTTCCATCAATCTTTTGATTTCATCTAGCTTTTCTTCTGGCAAACCTTTTGCTCTTAACTGGACTTTGGCTATTTCTTCTGCAATCCTTTCTTTAGACTCATCAGACCTTGCTCTTTTTAATTGGTCCTGCAGTTCTTTATACTCTGGAAATTGCTGTTCAACTTCATGGTCAAATTCTGCGCTTCTCTTTTTTAATTGTAATTGGATAAGCATTATTTCTGAAAGCTTTCTTGTCCTTTCACCTTTATGCTCAATAAATCCATCAAAATGATAATCTAAAGAACATACTTCATCATAATGCCTTCTTTGAGAATGCTCTTGACCAAGTTCTCCTCCTTCATCTAATAATATCTCAACAACATGATTTAATGTTTTAAAAGAATCGTTGGTTCCTCCTGCATCCGGATGTAACTTTTTTGCTAATTTTTTATATGCTTCATCTATTTCATCTCTAGAAGCATCTGTAGAAACTCCTAAAAATTTGTAATATCCCCAAGGAGTATGCAATAGTTCTATATCTTTTGGAGCACCAAAAGTGATGTCTCCAAGCTGAATTTGCCTTACTAATTCTGACATGTTATAAAAAATAAGATTCCTCTTTTTAAAACTTTCGTTTTTGTTGTAACTTTAAAGTAGTTATAAAAATAGAATTAAGAAAAATGACGCCGCGGGGGTGACTTGCGGTTTATTTATAAAGAGTTTAAACGCCTATATTAACCTTTTCGTTGATTCTACTTTTAACCTCCATTTGTTCTTTATTTCTTTGGTCTATAAACCTAATTAATGACTC
>Ga0247842_10002115_pt1 | contig 30491 bp, 26 predicted proteins | sample LaCruzMarch2015__3_FD_192411 | JGI IMG/M metagenome (GOLD analysis project Ga0247842, IMG submission 192411) | Freshwater microbial communities from meromictic Lake La Cruz, Castile-La Mancha, Spain - LaCruzMarch2015_19m | ecosystem: Environmental > Aquatic > Freshwater > Lake | place: Spain...
TCACCTGATTATGACGGCACATTTGATCGAGCACGCTGGCCGATATGCGGAATTGGTCTGCCAAAAGAAGTTCTTAAAAAGATTTATTATGAGAATATTTTGAAAATCATTCCCTCTCTGGGATCTGTTAATAATTTAACATTAAAATAATAAATATATGATGAAAGCTAAAGTCGGATTTATTGTATATGGTGTACATAAAGACGGGTTATTGGACCCAATGGGAACACCTTTTATTGATTCCAGGATTGTTGCAGGAGCGAAAAAAGCTCTGAAAAACAGTGGGATCGATCTGGTTGAGTATGATCGTGTTATTGCATCCAAAAAGGAAGCCAGTGAATGCTTTGACAAGTTTAAAAAAATGAACGATGTTGATGCAGTAATCCTGTTTTCGGGAACCTGGGTGTGGGCTTCACATATGATTGCTGCAATCAGGGATTTTGCTGCTACCGGTAAGGGAATTATTCTCTGGGCCAACCCGGGAAGTCAGGGTTGGAGACCTGTTGGCGGATTGGTTATGCAGGGAGCTTTAAAAGAGATTGGATTAAAACACAGATTTGTATATGGCAGTTTCGGAGATCCGAAGGAAATTGAGAAAATTACCTCATATTGCCGTGCAAGCGCCTTGAAGAATTCTTTGAACATGAGCACAATCGGTACATTTGGAGGTAGGGGAATGGGACAGACCTGCGGCGCAGCAGATCCTTCACAATGGATGAAAACATTTGGCATCGATATTGACTCAAGAGATACATCGGAATTACTTGATACAGCAAAAAAAATTACCAAAGAAGAAATTACTACTAATAACCTTCACTCAATCTTACTATGAAAAAGGGTAAGCTATTACAGCTGGGAATAGCACTTTCTGGAGCTATGATATTATTCTCCTGTTCTTCTGAGGATGGAGGAACTGATCCGGCCAAACATGCTTTCAATGGCGATTATGCAGGAAAATACCTCGACAGGGTATCATTTCCGATCGGGGGTATCGGTGCAGGTATGTTCTGCATGGACGGAACCGGCTCCCTCTCTCACCTTTCAATTAACAACAGGCCGGAGATGTTCAATGAACCCTATGCCTTTGCTGCTATCAGTATTAAAGGTCATAAAGATGCAGCAAAGGCACTTGAGGTCCAGGTGCCTGATTGGAAGATGTTTGGAATGCCAGGGTCAGGAAACGGCGGAAGAGGGAAAAATTACGGTTTTCCTCGCTTCAAAAACGGACGCTTTTTGCCACGATTCCCGTTTGCCACGCTTGCACTTGAGGATAGTGATATTCCCCTCAATGTGGAAGTTACAGGATGGAGCCCTTTCATACCAACAGATAATGATAACTCAAGCCTACCTGCAGGAGCTATGGAATACAAATTTACAAATACCTCCTCTTCAGATATTGAAGCTGTGTTTTCATGGAACTCGCGAAACATTGTATCTGAACGGGCCGGCAGAATTCTCAGTATGAAGAATGGCTTTGTGCTTACGGGTGATGGCAGTGGAGGAGTCCCTTCAGGCAGTACCGGTTATGCTGTTTCAGTTAATGATGATAATGCTGTTGTAGATCATTGCTGGTTCAGAGGATCATGGTTTGATCCGGCTATGATATTGTGGAAAAATATTGAAAGCGGGACTTTGGTTTCCAAACCTCCGGTCGATAGCAATGCCCCTGGTGCCTCAATTTATGTACCACTTAAGCTTAAAGCAGGTGAAGAAAAGAGTATTCAGGTCCGCTTCACCTGGTATATGCCGGATACAAAACTCTCAATCGGAATCGTGTCATCTGCCGGGCAGCAACTCCCGGTTTACAAGCCGTGGTATGCTTCACGATTCAAAGATCTGACAGAGGTTACTGAGTACTGGAATCAGAATTACTCTGAACTTAAGCAGAAGAGTGAGCTGTTCAGGGATGCCTTTTTCTCATCAACATTACCACCTGAAGTTATAGAGGCCGTAGCTGCAAATCTCACAATCATAAAGTCTCCTACTGTTCTGAGGCAGGATGACGGAAGACTCTGGGCCTTTGAAGGTTGTAATGATAACAATGGCTGCTGTTATGGGTCATGCACTCATGTATGGAATTATGCCCAGGCAATACCGCACCTTTTTCCCTCTCTTGAAAGAACTCTTAGAGAGACGGAATTTATGGTCAGCCAGGATGACAAGGGTCATCAGACTTACAGGGTAAGTATTCCGATCTCAGCCCCGGCACATACAAATTTGCCAGTATATTTACAGATTGCAGCTGCTGACGGACAGCTTGGAGGTATCATGAAGGTGTACAGAGAGTGGAGAATAAGCGGAAATACAGAATGGATGAAGAATATGTTCCCTTATGTTAAGAAAAGTCTAGATTATTGCATTGAAACCTGGGACCCCGGCCACAAAGGCTGCCTGGAAGAACCGCATCATAACACTTATGACATTGAATTCTGGGGTCCTGATGGTATGTGTACAAGCTTTTATCTTGGTGCACTGACTGCTTTTATCGAAATGAGCAAAGTTGTCGGATCCTCTTTTGAAGACTATGAAACACTGCTGAATAAGGGCAAGACTTATATGGAAACCGAACTGTATGATGGTGAGTACTTTATTCAGAAAGTGGTTTGGGAAGGGCTGAAAGCTCCAAGTCCGGTTGAAGTTGCCAGGACAAGTCTCAATATTGGCTATTCAGATGAGGCACTCGAACTAATGAAGCAGGAAGGTCCCCAATACCAGTATGGCAAAGGGTGCCTTTCAGATGGTGTTCTTGGAATGTGGATGGCCTCAGTTTGCGGACTTGAAGAGGTTATCGACAATGATAAGGTAAAAAGTAATCTTGTTGCAATACATAAATATAATCTAAGGAAACTACTTTATAACCATTCCAACCCCCAGAGACCCACTTATGCTTCCGGGAAAGACGGAGGACTGATTTTATGTACATGGCCTAAGGAGGGTAAATTATCACTTCCGTTTGTATACAGTAATGAGGTGTTTACAGGTATAGAATATCAGGTTGCAAGCCATCTGATGCTCAAGGGAGAAGTAGAGAAAGGTCTTGAGATTGTACGTGTTTGCAGGGACAGGTATGACGGCAGGGTACGCAATCCGTTCAACGAGTATGAATGTGGTAACTGGTATGCACGTGCCATGTCGAGCTATGCTTTGCTTGAAGGACTAACCGGTGTGCGTTATGATGCAGTCGACAAGATTTTATATATCGATTCAAAGATCGGTGATTTTACAAGCTTCCTCTCAACAGCAACAGGTTTCGGAAATGTCGGACTTAAGGATGGAAAACCATTTCTCTGGGTGACTTACGGTTCGATTGAACCAGTTAAGGTAGTGGTTTCAGGATCTGAAAGTAGTCTTGTTAACTAAATAACAATGAAGTATATTTTTAAGGAACTATACAGACATAAGTGGAGAACCATTGCCGGAGTCAGCGGATACCTCCTTTCCTCCCTTTTTATCATGCTGGTTTTGTCTATGAACTATAGTGCTCAAAACGATTCTGTAGGGATACTCAAAAGCACTGGTACTCATTTCATTGTTTATCTTCCAAGCGGTAGTTCATGCTGTGCTCCTGGATCTTCAGATTCTTCTGATGGGTCACTTATTGCCGAAGGAGGCTATACTATGATGCTGAACAGCGATGTGATTCATATAGTAAAAGAAACACAGGGTGTTAGAGATGCAGCTCCATATCTGCTGTATAAATTGTATGATCACAATCTTGGTACAGGTATTTCGCTTGGAGGAATAGATACAGCAAGCATGGCTACCAAAACTAATGTCTGTTCTGCAAATAACATTATTTCAGGCACTTTCCTGCAGGGGCGGAATGGGGAGATTGTAGCTGAGGAATCATTTGCAATGGCACATAGGCTTAAGGTGGGTGATACGCTAGATACCTATGGTAGCCGTTTGATGATTGGAGGAATTGTAAACTCCGGAATAAGACCGGGAAAGGCTGATCTTTATGCTCCAATAAGCCAGGTGAGGGAAATTCTTAAGGATAGCCTGAACTGCATTTCTGAGGGTTTCGATATGAATATAGTCCTGGTTGAAGTATCTGACTCCCGTATCCAGAAAAAGGTAATAAGCAGTATTAAGGAAAAACTATCTTTTCTTGCTGTTTCAAGCTATAACTGCTATCAGCCTGCAAGCAACGTTATCGGGATAATGGAAGGAGTAGGATCGCTTATGTCGGCAGTCATCTTTATTTTCCTTATAGTGTTTTCAGCGAAGACTCAGCTTACTAACCTGATGCAGAGATACCGGGAGTTGGGGATTATGAAATCGCTTGGTTGGAAGGATTCAACTCTTAGCTTTAATATCCTTGTGTCATCTCTTTTACAGGCACTTACAGGGAGTTTTCTCGGAATTTTGCTCGGATTACTTGTTGCCAGTTTCTTAAGCTATAACGATGTTAAAGTATTCAATTCCATGGAGTTCCTGATCCGGATTGAGAAAATTCCTTTACTGATACTCCTTTGTCTGTCAGGTGGAATTATCGCCACAATTGTGCCGATTTTAAAATTGTTCAGGGCAGAAGCAGGGGAGATGATAAACAGTTACAATTAAAGAAGCCGGCGATGATGGAAAAGTACATGATAGAATGCATATCAGCCGGAAAGCACTATTCGCGCAATAGTCATTCCTTTACTGCCTTGTCAGATATAAACCTCGCTATATCAAAGAATGAAACATTGCTTGTCAGGGGGAGATCGGGAGCAGGAAAGTCGACTTTAATTCATCTGATGAGCGGACTTATAAAACCATCATCAGGGAAAGTAATTTTTAACGGGATTTCGCTGGGAGATGCAAATAATAAAACCATGAGTTCTCTTCTGCTGAATGAAATAGGAATTATTTTCCAGAGTTTTAACCTCCTTCCTACTTACACTGTATTCGAGAATATTGAGATTGCCATTGTACCCGGTAAGACTCTGAATATGAATTCAGAAACCAGGATAAGGGAATATCTTGAAAAGTTTGATCTGGCCAAAAAAGCAGATCTTTTACCGTCGGAGCTTAGTATAGGTCAGCAGCAGAAGGTAGCAATAATTAGAACCCTGATCAGGGAACCATCAGTAATATTTGCCGATGAACCTACAGGTTCAGTTGATGATCAATCCGCTTCTGAGATATTCGGTCTCCTCGAAAAGATACGTAAGGAGAGTAATGTGACAATAATCCTGGCTACTCACGGAAATATTCCGGACAGCTTTGCCGACAGGGTTGTGGAACTCGAAAACGGGAGAATAAAAAGCTGAAATCTCCATTATTTTAACTTACTTTAATTCCTAAAAAATATTATTGAGATGACTAAATACATCCCTTTTGTGGCACTTTACTACCTTTTAATTGCATCATGTGGCAGATCAGATAAAAATACACCGGTACGGGAACGCCTGACTGATTTTGTAGATCCGTTTATCGGTACTGCTTACCATGGACATACCTATCCCGGTGCCGCTTATCCTTTCGGACAGATACAGCTTAGTCCGGATAACGGAACCCAGGGTTGGGACTGGTGTTCAGGTTATCATTATTCCGACTCGGTACTGGCCGGATTCAGTCACCTGCACCTCAGCGGAACAGGTATTGGTGATCTGGCTGATATCTCCTTCCTGCCGGTGGCTTCGGAAGTAATCTTTATCGATGAAAATAAAAACGTTTATATCGATTTCTCGGCTAGGCTCGATGAGCTTGGAAGACAACCATACAGCACAAGGGAATTCTTCATTAAGCATCAAGACAGGATTATTTTTGGTGCAGATATGCCTCCCAATTTAGATTGCTCTGCTGAAATGTACCGCACCTATTTCCGGTTTCTGGAAACCTTCGATGAATCGTTTTATTCGCCTGATTATGACGGAACATTTGACCGGTCACGCTGGCCAATATGTGGCATAGGTTTACCAAAAGAGATTTTGAAGAAAGTATATTATGAGAATATTTTGAAGGTTATTCCTTCCCTGAAAGTGGATTTAAAAGAATATTTACCCTAAAACCAAAAATTACAAGATGATCAAAACTAAAGTTGGATTTATCGTTTATGGTGTGCACAAAGATGGTCTGGAAGACCCAATGGGAACACCTTTTATTGATGAGCAGATCGTTTCAGGATCCAAACAGGCGCTGAGAAAAAGCGGACTGGAGCTGGTTGAGTACAAGCTGGTTGTGGCCTCCAAACAGGAAGCCAAAGATTGCTTCGATTCGTTCAAAAAAATGAACGATGTTGATGCGGTTGTCCTATTCTCCGGTACCTGGGTTTGGGCGTCACACATGATTGGGGCCATTCGCGACTATGCCACAACAGGCAAAGGAATCGTGCTGTGGACCAATCCCGGAAGTCAGGGATGGAGGCCGGTTGGCGGCCTGGTGATGCAAGGCGCATTTAAAGAAATCGGGTTAAAACACCGCTTTGTCTATGGTAGTTTTGAAGATCCCAAGGAAATTGAAAAAATTACATCCTATTGCCGGGCGAGTGCCATGAAAAATTCACTGAACATGAGTACCATCGGTACTTTCGGAGGCCGTGGAATGGGCCAGACATGTGGCGCTGCCGATCCTTCGCAATGGATGAAAATGTTTGGAACCGATATCGACTCAAGGGAAACTTCAGAATTACTGGATACTGCCCGAAAGATTTCGAAAGAAGAAATTGCAGAAGCAGTAAAAAGGATACAAAAGTTATTTTCCGAGCCTATCCCCGATAACGAACAGGCCGAGAAATCAATAAGGCTTTATTTAGCTATAAAGAAATTGGTCAAGAAAAACGATTGGGATTTTTACACCATTCAGTCTTTTCCCGGACTTGGCGACGAATACTCAGCCACCTGTTTTGCGCAGAGCATGATGCTCGAAGATGGAATGGGAACATCGACACTTGGCGATTTCAACACCGCCATGACGGTTAAATGTTTGACCGACATGAGTGATGAACCTGTCTATTATGGCGATTTGCAGCATGTTGACAAATCAAACAATGAAATAAAAATCATTGGAGATGGTGCATGTCCTCCATCGTTGGCAAGCAAACTTGGACCTGCCGGATTTGCTGAACACGGAATTCCAACAGAAGGTGAAGCTGGCGGAATTTCAATCAAACTGGTTTGTAAGGTTGGAGAAGGCGTACTGGCAAGACTTGGCCGTAATGACGGACAATTTGAAATGGTGATTACCCGCTGCAGTATTCTTGAGCCTGATGCCAGCGTGATTGAAAAGCGTAAACTTGAATGTGGCATCCCCTTCTGGCCTCATGGTTTCGTTAAAGCCAATTGCGATATCGATGACTTGTTGCAGAACTGGAATAATGAATATGCATGCCTTGGATATGGCGCGCATCTTTATGAAGAATTGAAAGCGTTCTGTGAACTTACAGGTATAAAAGCTATAGCACTGTAATGAAAATTGTTGAAGCTAATTTCGGAAACTGGTATATACAATGTTTGTCGGATGATGGGGCAAGAATTTCGATTCTTAGATATGAAGGTCAGGATTTGCTTACTGCAAATCCGCCTTCTTTCAAGGCTCCCGATCAGTTTTATGGCGCATATGAAACCCGTCCGGTTTATGGTTACGATGATTGTTTCCCAACGGTTGATCCTTGTGCTTTTCCGGATAAATCCATTGAATATAAAGATCATGGCGAATTGTGCTGGCTGGATTGGCAAGTAAAAGTTGAAAGTAATAAATTGATATGCTCAGTAGATTGTCTTAATCCTAGGGTCACTTTTAAAAGGATTCTTGAATTTATTGGAAACAGATTAATCTGGCAGTTTGAAGTTGAGAATACTTCAGATATGAAGATCGATTTTCTTCATGTAATGCACGCATTGTTGCCGTTGAGTCAGATCAGATCAATCGAGTTACCGGGGTTTGCTAAAATTTTGGATGATATTAATCTGGTAGTACCATCCCTGAAAGATGCTGATCAGGTTGCCAGTCATTTGCTTGAAATTCAATCTGGTGGCTATGAGATGTTACTGTTGAAGGACATTGATGCAGGTTCTGTTAAACTTGGTCTTCAGAATAATTTGAATTTGCAGATGACCTTTGATAACAAGCTTTTTCCTACACTTGGAATATGGTGGAACAATAGAGGTTATCCCGTAGAAGCGGGATTGAGGCGTGCCGAATGTGCGTTTGAGCCCATTCCGGGAACTTGTAGTAACTTATTCCATTCATTCAATGATGAAATTTATTTAAGGACAGAGCCAGGTGAATTGCTGAATTGGGAAATTAGTTGGGAAATTCAAAAAGGATAAGTGATGAACGAAAAACGATTATGGTTAGTATTTGCCATTATTACTGCGACTTTCTGGGGAGTATGGGGCGCATTTATTGAAATTCCGGAAAAATCTGGATTCCCGACAACGCTGGGCTATGTAGTTTGGTCGATAACCATGATCCCGTGTGCTTTATTTGCATTGAACCGGATTAATTGGAAGCTTGAAACCGATAAAAGATCTGTATTTAACGGAATAGTCACTGGGATTCTTGGCTGCGGAGGCCAATTGCTTTTGTTTCAGGCTTTAAGACATGGACCTGCCTATATCGTCTTTCCAATAGTATCGCTTTCACCGGTTACTACCATTTTTCTTTCGCTGGTATTTCTGAAAGAACGTGCTAATTTTATTCAATGGACTGGTATTGGCCTGTCTCTTATTGCCATGTTTTTGCTTGCCAACCCACAGATTAGTCCTGTAAAGTCAGAAGGGATCGGCTGGCTAATCCTGACATTCCTTGTATTTGGGATGTGGGGAGTTCAGATGTATATGCTAAAATTCTCCAATAATACCATGAAGGCTGAGAGTATCTTTTTTTATACTACACTCTCATCTTTCCTGTTCATTCCAATTGCCATTTACATGACCGATTTTACGGTTTCTATCAATTGGGGTTTCCGCGGCCCGTGGTTAACAGCGATGATTCAAATTCTAAATGCAATCGGGGCGCTTTGCCTCATGTATGCCCTCCGTTTCGGCAAAGCCATTGTAGTCGTGCCCTTAACCGGACTGGCACCTGTAATTACAGTAATACTATCCTTAATCATTTACGGCTTAATGCCTGGTGAAATCCTGCTGGCAGGACTGATATGTGCAACTATTTCCATCACTCTGCTTTCAGCCTGATCAAAAAGAAAATGTAGATAATCATAATTCATTAATAATTTAAGTATGCCACTAATTCTTGAAAGACAAAAAGTCCTCGATGTATATCAGGAGGCAGCACAAAAGAAATGGGTAATCCCAACATTTAATACTGAAAATCTCACCAATACCGAAGCAATTCTTGCGGCCACCCTCGAATATAGTCAGATAATCAATCAACCTGATCTACCGGTTACTATTGGAATCACTAATCAGTATAGTCATCGGAGTCAGTCGGTTTATTACACACATAACAGACGGTGGGACATTGGACTGAAGTTGTTTCTGGCTGATATTGAAGTTCTAACCAGCAAAGGATCTCCTTATGAGAACCTCACTGTAATGATTCATCTTGACCATGCCCAATGGGATACAGATGAGCCATTGCTGAATTGGGATATGAGTAAGTTTTCGATGATCATGTATGATGCATCAAACTTGCCCTTCGAAGAAAACATCCGGTTAACTGCCAGATTTGTGATGGAGAATGGGCATAAAATTGTGATTGAAGGGGCTTGCGACGAAATTATGGATGCAACTGGCGATGAAAGGAGCAGCCTGACAACACCAGAACAAGCTATAAAATACCTGAACCAGACAAAGGCCGATTTTATTGTGGCCAACCTTGGCACCGAACACCGGGCAAGTGCTTCAGACCTGAAGTATCATGGCGATCTGGCACGACAAATAAGTAAATTAACCGGTCCAAAGCTTGTTTTGCACGGTGCCTCGTCGGTAGGAAACGATCAGGTAAGAAATCTTTTTATTGATGGCATTGCTAAAGTGAACATCTGGACCATTATGGAACGCGACAGTTCTCCGGTACTTTTTGAGGATATGGTTAAAAATGCTTCAAACGTAATTGGAAAAGAAAGGACGGAGGCAATGATTGAATCAGGATTGCTTGGTGAAAATGTAATAAAGTCAACTAAAGCCTCGCTTTCGCATTATACAACTGCTTACCGTCAGGATATTATATTCGGTGAAATGAAAAAAATAGTAATGGAGTATTTTAAGCTCTGGTACATTTGAAAGATCGGAATATGGACTTTTACATGGGAATTGACATTGGGACCAGTGGATGCAAGGCTGTGGTTTTTGATGAGGATGGAAGGCAGGCTTCAAATGCCTACCAGGAATATAACATCATTTCAAAGCATACCGGTTGGGCTGAGTTAGATACCCCTCTACCACTCGTTTGCAACGAGTGGTAAGTTGTGTTGAGTTTGTAACTCTGCTTCTTCATAAGCAAATAGGGTATTCCTCCCTGCGCTTCGGTATATGCACTAAAAGCTGGCAATCTGCTCTTAGGGACATACCTGAAAATCTGCACCCGGCTCTTCTTGTTAGCTTTAGTGATAGTCTCACTCCAAGTGAGGTTATCACTTTTATACCTGACTCCCCCGAATTTGTCATCCGGGGGTAAAAGCCAGGGAATTTTTAATTCCCATTTGCAAATCATTTTTTTGAACATTTGCTGTTATGGGGTTGTAACTTAAATCTTCATCCAAATCTCTTCGGGTTTCCCACAATAAGCGCAAAATCTTTGCCGTGATATTTCCATATCTTAATTGGTTATCCACACTTACCCCTCCTAGGGGCCGTATCAAAAGTTTTTTTTTGTAAAAAGGCATCTGCAATTTCTGTAATGTATCAATCTTGTCCTTTTCAAATTCGATTTAATTCAAATTACATTTACTTCGGCCTTTGACTTATTTTTTTTTTCACAAATTCGATAATTAATTCAGGTAAAAGGGCAAATAAGGTGATTTTCTTAGTTGTATTGAGTTTGTAACTCAGCTACTTGTTGAACGAGTAGTGGTGAAAAAGTAAATCGGATTGAAAGTTAGAAGGTGATAGAAAAAGAAATGATTCATTTTAGATTAATTATGACAAATATTAGTTTATAAAAGAATATTGTTATATTTGCAAGAAAATATTCGTTTATGAACGAAATAATTGCAGTATTAAGGAAATATAATTTCTGGGATAGTAATACCATTGATTTGGGGTATTTAAGAACCGGTTATACCGAAAAAATTGCTGATTACACAGGTAACCGGCTGATAAAAGTTCTTGTTGGCCAACGTAGGGCCGGAAAAAGCTTTATACTCCGTCAGATCGTAAAACATCTGATCGCCAAAGGTATTTCACCTAATAATACACTGATTATCAACAAAGAGTTTTCTGACTTTGATTTTCTTTCCTCCTACAAGAATCTTGACGATTTAATAAAGCTTTATAAATCACATTTGAAACCATCCGGTAAGATTTATATTTTTATAGATGAAATACAGGATATATCTGGCTGGGAACGGGTTGTAAATTCATATTCACAAGATTATGTTGATAATTATGAGCTATTTATCAGCGGTTCCAATTCCAAAATGTTGTCAAATGAACTTGCTACTTTACTTTCGGGCAGATATGTCAGGTTCGAGATATTCCCTTTTAGCTATAATGAGTACCTGGGTATAACTGATGGGAAGAAATCAAAACAAACTTATATTGGATACCTGGAAAGCGGCGGGATGCCTGAACTTTTTATGCTTTTTAAACAGGAAACAAAGCGGAATTATGTTGCTGCAATAAAAGATACTGTTTTGTTACGGGATATTATTCAACGTCACAATATCAGGGAGTCCAGACTATTGGAAGATATTTTTGCTTATCTGATTAATAATGCTTCCAATTTGATCTCCGTCAGCAATATTTTTAAGTATTACAAGGGATCAGGGAGAAAAACGAGTTACGACATCATCGCCAACTATATATGCTACATTGAAGATGCTTTTTTAATTCACCGCTGTGAGAGGTTTAATATCAAAGGGAAAGAAATTATTGCCGGCAATGTGAAATTTTATGCCAATGATTTATCTTTTAAAAACTACTTATATCCGGGATTCGGATATGGGTTTGGTTATTTGGTTGAAAACCTTATCTATCTTGAACTTCGCAGAGCAGGGTATGAAGTTTATACCGGCAGCATTAAGGATAAAGAAGTGGACTTTGTGGCCAGTAAAGGAGACAAGGTGATATATATTCAATGTGCATATCTTTTAACCGAACCGGCAACTATTGTGCGTGAATATATGCCGCTTGAGACAATAAGCGATAATTATGAAAAGTATATTGTCACCCTTGATGATATAACATTACCATCAAATAAGGGCATCAGACATATCCAGGCCTGGAATTTTGGTGAACAACTTTAGTTCTCCCTACCTGGAGGCTGTATTGGGTTTGCAACTCAGCTTTTTGTTAAGCAGTAGGGGTAATCCTGAAACAGGTATTCAAAAAATACCTTGCCTTTTTTGTTGATAACCACATATGTCTAAAATTTTGAATTAACTTTATTTGGATTTCAATTTTTTAGAACTATATTTGTGAACCGATTTGGTACACAAATCTTAAAATCATGTTAATAATTAGCAGCCGGGAGTTCCGCGAAAAACAGAAAATGTATCTGGATCTTGTTGATCAGAAAGAACAGGTTATTGTACAACGTGGCAAAAATAGGGCCTATACTTTGACTCCGATTACCAATACCGATCGTTTTTATTCCGATCCTGACGTAAAGGCCCGCATCCTGCACTCGCTTGAACAGGCCGAAAAGGGAAATCTGACAACCTTACCTAAAGAGGATATTAATGGGCTTCTTGGAGTATGAGCTACACCCTGAAACTTACCGCCAATGCCATTGAGGATATTGAATAAGGATAAATAACTTTCCAACCTATAACTTTCCCAATCCCTGTTCTTCGGGTTATGCACTAAAAGCCGGCAACCGCTCGAGCCAATTTAGCTTCGTTGATTTTCAATTGCAATTGGCTTCTGATCATTCAATATAGGCGAGCAAAGAATTGATTTCCTTGTCAGATATCTCTTCCTGTTCTGATTTATCATAAATGGCAAGTAAAAAGACATTGCTATCTAAAACCTTAACATGGGCTATAACCCTTGATCCACCAGATTTACCTTTACCTTTGGACCTAATAGCAACCCTGATTTTATAACAATTATTGAACAAGGCGACACCTTGCAGCGGATCGGCTTCCAGTTTTTCAATCAATTGAGCGTATTCCGCTTTTAAGGATGGATATTTCTTCACCAACCTTTTAAGCTGCCTGTCAAACGGGGTAATGGTAAGGACATTATAACTCATCAAGTAACTCTTTTGCAGGCCTTGCTTTAATTTTTCCTTGTTTCACAAGATTAAGGTTTTCCACTGCTTCCTTTATTTCTTCAAGAAGTTGTGCCTTTGCCGGTGATATCACTTTAGCTCTTGCAAACGAAAAATTGTTGAGCAATTCCAATATAAAATCCCCTTTGTTGTCATTCACTTCAACCAATACCTTCATGATTTTAAAATTTGTTTTTTTGCAATCAATCAACAAAACAAAAATACAAAACTTAAGGCTTGTATCAAAATTCCCCCTGCTCTTCGGGCTATGCGCTAAAAGCAGGCAACCGCTAACACCAATTTAGATTCGCTGATTTTCAATTGCAACTGGCACTTTTCAGCAAGGGAATTAAAATCCCGCCGACCAACGAACTATTCTAAAATCCTTAAGTGGCTTTCAAAGAAGAAGAAAGGCTCTTTTCATTCCAAATCAATTAATCTTTTAAGTTCAGAAACCATATACAAGGGCAACGACAAAAGTGTCCATAAAAGTTCATTATTTGGGCCAGGCGAATTGATCTTCGAATTAAAAGTTCCCAAACTTGGGATATCCATATTAAACCTAATGCCTTTGTGAAGCTTTTTTTCAAACAAATACATTTGCATTGATCTTAAAGTTCCTGTTTTTCCTGCTTTTACTTCAACAGGATAAATATTGTTTTTGTATTGAAAAATAAAATCGATCTCGGCATTTGAATTTTTTTCTTCCCTTGACCAGTAAAATAAGCCGGGGCTTAACCAGACAGGTTGAATATTCAGCAATTCCTGTGCTACAAACTGTCCGGCAAGCATTCCTTCATTGGCGGTTACCAAATTATCGAGCCCGGTGAGTTCTATTTGATTTAATTGGTTTACAAAACCAATATCCATGAAAACAGTTTTGAAAACATCCTCTTTAACATTTTCTGTGAGAGGCACATTTGATGCATTGCTATGTTTTACGGTATGGATAATTCTGCTTAATACAAGCTTTCCGATCGCATCTTTCAGATAGGTTGACCTTATTTCCCTGTCGATATTGCTGTATTTGATTTTCCTGCCGGGATAACGCCCGCAATATCTCAAAACAATATGCAGGTATTCCTGTTGCTTACGGGTTCCGTATCTGGCAAAATCGTATTGAATAGAAGTCAAAATATTATTCTGTATCCTCTGAATATCAGGAAGCATGGTGTTTTCTGCAAAATTATTCACTGCTGCCGGCATCCCTCCTATAAAAAAGTAAAACCTAAGATGTTGTGCTATTTGATTGTGAATGACCTCGCTAAAAGGTTTTGAAAAATTATATTCCTGGATATAGTTAACCAGTTTCTCCTGTTTAATGGCCACCAGAAATTCTTTAAAGTTCATTGGATACATGTACAGGAATTCAATACGCCCAACCGGCATTGGCAATTTCATTTCGTTTAAAGTATGGTCGAGTAATGAACCGGCACAAATCACATGAAGTTCGGGAATTTTTTCTTTAAAATACCGGAGAGATTGTATTGCTTCAGGGCAAACCTGTATTTCGTCAATAAAAAACAAAGTGTCTCCGGAAATCACATTTTCATTCATTAAAATTGAAAGTTCAGTCAGGATACGTTTTACATCATTATCGAAGAATAGTTTTTTAAGTTCAGGTTTTTCTTCCAGGTTTATTTTCAGGCAATTTTTAAATTCACTCTTTGCAAATTCCTCTACAACATAGGTTTTGCCTACCTGCCTGGCTCCTCGTAATATTAATGGATTCCGGTCGCTACGGTTTTTCCAATCTCTTAAATATTGGATAATTTCTCTTTTCATGCTAAAATACAATAGTTTTTATGAGTATATAGTGCAAATATACAATAATATTAAATGATTTAAATTTTTAAAAAAGTTTTTCGAAAAATGCAGGAGGTTCTTTTTTTTAGGTATTAAAAACCTGATCTATATTATCATACAACAGAATCTGTAATAGATTATCTATTTTAGATTATCCATTACAGATAGTATGAAATAAATTATTACCTGAGACTATTTTACTCGGATTCCCGGAAAAAACGCCGGTGGGGAAACGGTTTTTGAAGTTTATCAAAGGATTTCGTCCCCTGATAGGATACGATCAGTTGACCGGGCAGCCTCAAATTCAGATTAATTATCAATCAGATCAGGAAAAGGAATATACTTTGCAGGGAATTTTTAGCTTTCTTAAAAATCAGGGAGAACAGATTGTGATTGCTATCGATGAATTTCAACAGATTTCAGACTATCCGGAAAAAAATATTGAAAAAAAGATTTACAGTCATTTTCCGACCCGGAAGAAAAATTAATAGGATAAAAGATATTCCCATAACTCAATTGTGAACCTGCGTTTTGCAGTTTTATAGCCAAGATCGTTGATCCTCTTGTATAACAGCAGCAGTATGGACGCGAAAAAGGTCATGTATAGTACAACCAAGCTCATCAATATCTGCCAAGTTTTCTGGTTCTGCTATAAATGCTTACTTTTGTGATAAAATAGATGGACATGAAAATCAATTATAAATTTACTTCAGATATGGAGCCAACTGACGAACAATTATATTTGTTAATGCAGGATGTGGCTATTGAGGTGAAGGAAAAAGCCCGAAAATCAGATAAGAAATTTTTTGAACAACTTCAGCAATTGATACTTGAAGCCCAAAAAAAGCAATTGATAAATAATCCTGATGCAAAATGAAAATAGAACAACCAAAGCTGATAATTATTGCAGGGCCAAATGGTTCAGGCAAAACATCGGTTACTGGCAAAATATTGGAGCACCAATGGATAGAAAATTGTGTTTATATTAATCCCGACAATATAGCTCAAGATGATTTCGGGGATTGGAATTCGCCAGAGGCTATCATTAAAGCAGCAAACAGGGCTGCCGAACTCAGGGAAGAATATTTACTAAAAAGGCAAGGTATTTTATTTGAAACCGTTTTGTCAGCAATTGATAAACTCGATTATATCAAAAGAGCAAAAGAAGCAGGTTATTTCATTAGACTATTTTTTGTTGGTACCGATCATCCATCAATTAATGCCTCCCGTATTGCACACCGTGTAATGGAAGGTGGACACGATGTCCCAATTTCAAAAATTGTAAGTCGTTTCACCAAATCAATCTTTAATTGTAGCATGATTGCATCACGTGTCGACAGATTATACGTTTATGACAACTCTGTGGATTATGCCGAACCTAAACTATTGTTCAGAGCAACCAATGGAAAGCTGGAGAAAATCTATACTGAGGTAAATGTTTGGTCACAAAGTATTTTAACATCTCTTTATTGAATGTTGACATTGGATTGGAATAACTTTATCCCTATGGGAACTAATTCCTACAGCTTTTCAGGAAGAAAAAATGAACTATGTTCACAATAACCTGGCTCCCCCGGTTTCCCACAATAAGGCAAAAACTTATTAAAAACTATAGAACAACTGGATTTCACAAGCATTGAAACCTTTTTTTTGCTATTGATAATCTGGTATTTATGAGCAGTTGTATAGAATATGGCCATCCGAAGCCAACAGAAACGAAATTTGTAATTCCCATTCCAAAACTTTTTTCGGGACTGTTGTTCAGAAAAAAAATTGCTGATTTAACTTCCCCCTTTGTTTGAAACAGCGAAGTTTTTTGTTTTCCGCAAAGGTTTTAAAAACTATTATAAAAACAATTTCAACGGTTTTCAAAAAGGAATATCATTTTCACCTTAAAAACAGTTATCGTACTCATGGTACTTTAACATCAATTATGTACGTTTGTATAAATCAATTACTAAATAAGCCATGAAAATAATCTGTAAAAATACATGTACCGTGATTTTTGTTTTGATAGTGCTTTTTTTAAGCACAACCTGTCAAACTGAGAAATCCGAAACTATCAGAGCATCTGCATCTAAAGGAGAAAAAATTTGGCTTAAAAATTATGAGTTTGATGCAGCCACATTTAATGCACCCCCTCAGGAATATGGACCATATACAAGATGGTGGTGGCCTGGAAATGATGTAACCAGCGAAGAATTAAAAAGGGAAATTAATGTCTTTGCTGAAAATGGTTTTGCCGGAATTGAAATTCAATCTTTTACCAGAGGATTAAATCCGAATGCAAAAAAAGAAGAACTGGACCGTGTTTATAGCTGGGACACCCCTGAGTTTTATAACAATATAAGAACCGTACTTGAACAGGCGAAATCCAAAGGACTCACTACTGATCTGAATGGTGGCAGTGGCTGGCCCTCAGGCGGGCCACATATTTCCCAGAAAGATAATATTCTAAACCTTGGTTTTTCTGCAATAAATGTTACAGGAGGGGAAAAAATTCAGATCAATGTACCTCAGGCTTCAATGAAACACCGTCATGTGGCTATGATGGGTACTGCTATACAATATGCTAAAATAGACTCATCTTTGGCTAAACTCGTAGCAATTGTTGCTGCCAGAATTTTACAGGAGTTACCGGATGAACCCGTTCATCTTGATCCTAATTCAACAGTTGATCTTTCCGGTCAGGTAAGTGACAACAAAATAAATTGGGATGCTCCGGCAGGAAACTGGAAAATAATTGCTTTCTGGTCATATCCTGCAGGTGAAATACCTTTGTTAATTGCGAAAAAAGATCCGGGACTGGTAGTAGATCATCTTGACTCTTCAAAAGTCGTAGCAAATTATGATTATCTTTTCGGTAAACGTACGGGATTGGAACCATACTATGGCAATCCTTTAAGGGCAATTTTCAACGATAGTTATGAATTTAAGGTGGACCGGCATTATTCTGCGGACTTCCGTTCCGTCTTCAGGCAGAACAGGGGTTATGATATAACTCCCTGGCTCCCGGCAAACATGCAGCTCGGTTACAACAATCATGCTGAAAGTGCATATTTCCCAAACCAGAAACCCAGCTTTTACTTCTCGGATGAAGATTGGCGGTTGCAATATGACTATGATAATACTTTAAGCGATATTCTGCAAAAACAATTCTTTAATTCCAGCAGAAGTTGGTTTGAAAGCAGGGGAATGCTTCATCGTACCCAGCCTTATGGTTTGCATATGGATATAATCGCTGCCAGTGGCAATGCATCCATTCCGGAAACCGAACAGCTTTATTCAGAAGGTTCAGAAGGTTTTATGAAGATTATTACCTCCGGGGCACACTTATATAACAGGCCTGTTATTTCTGCTGAATCTGCTGTATACCGTTACAGGGGAGAGATGACCACACCTCAGAAACTTAAGATATCTATTGACAAAGCAATTGCAGCCGGTGTCAACCAGATTATTTATCATGGAACATCTTATAAATACATGACTGACGACTTCAGTGAAATGGGCTGGCATGCATGGGATTCTCCCTTCACGCCAAATATTACTTATTCCTCCAATATTACTGAAAGAGATAATTTCTGGAAAGATATAAAGGAGATAAATCAATATATCAGGAGGGTACAGTATGCAATGAGAGCAGGGAAACCTAAATGCGATGTGTTGATTTATTTCCCATACCTCGGAATCGAATCAAGGGAATTAATGTCGAACCCGGAGGAACTTTTACCTCTGGGATATTTTAAAGGAGTTGAGCCTGAATCTGTCGTTCCTGCATTTGGTGCCCCTGCACGTAAACCGGCAGAATCAACAAAATGGTACCACAAAATATGGAGTATTGTAAATGCCCTGGAAGGAGCCGGGGTCACCTGGGAATTCACAAACGATATTTCAGTCCAGGATGCGCAGATGATCAACGGTCAGATTGATATTCGGGGCAATAAATATCAGGCATTAATACTTCCTTATGTGCCTTATATCCAGAAAGCAAGTGCAAAACATATCAATGAACTAAGTAAAAAGGGAGCTAAACTACTCATAATCGGTAAGGTGCCGGATAAACAGCCGGGTTTTCTGAACTACAGGGAGAATGACATTAAGACAATGCAATTCCTTGAGTCAGCTGTAAATCAAAGGAACAGTAAACTAATTCAGGATGAAAAAGGCCTGGCAGACTGGACAGTCCAGATATCTCAAAAAATAAAGTTTAACAGTTCCTATGGCTTTGTTCGTCAGCTTCAACGGGAAATGAACAATGGCAGCCGGCTGCACTTTATCTGGAACAAATCAGATAAATGGCAGAAGATATCTTTAACCCTGAATGCATGTTTCAGGAATAAATACTGGTTAGATGCCGAAAAAGGCACTATTTTAAAGGTCGAAGGTGAGGAGATATCTTATTTGCTTCCTCCTTACAGTACAGTTATACTTTATGCTTCGACCAACGACAAGGTTGCAGAAAACTTATTATCTGAACCTATATCAGTAGGTTATGGCGGACAAGAATTAGCCAATATTACAAAGTGGAATATTAAAGCCGGCAATTCTTCTGCAAAAAGCAGTAACCTGTTCGACTGGAGGACAAAAGAAGAATTTAAATTCATGAAAGATGATGGTAATTATACATCTTCATTCAATCTGAATAGCAGGCCCAGACAATCACATTACTTTTTAGATTTAGGAACAGTTTATTTTACTGCCGAAGTAAAAGTAAATGGAAAGCAGGTTGGAAAGAGATTATTTGCACCCTACGAATTTGATATCACATCATTTGTCAGGGATGGGGAAAACCTTATAGAAGTCAGGGTAACACCAACTCAAAGAAATTATTCCATCGGAGAAGCTTTAAAGGGAAATCCGAAATATGCCCAGTATAATAATCTGGAAAAAACGCTTATGCCTGCAGGACTTATGGGACCAGTTAGTCTGAAGTTGGTTAATTAGTGCATAACCTCAGAATCAGACGGGGAAAAATAACATCTATAAGACTGCCATGAAATTTTTTCAGCAATTTTTAATCTATTTTCTGTTATTTACAGCTGCTTGTCAGGGACAGTATCATATTACAGATAAGAAATCTGTGGTGCAGTCGTCAATGATCTGGTCAACCTATGCTTCCGACGGAAAGCAGGCCTATGTAGCTTTTCGCAAAAACTTTGATCTTTCTGACATATCCTCACCTGCATTACTGCAGCTCTTCGCCGATTCACGCTATATGCTATGGATCAACGGACAGTATGTTCTAAGGGGTCCATGCAGGTTTAACCCGGTAAGACCGGAGTATGATGTAATTGATGTTCAGCCTTTTTTGAGAAAAGGAAGGAATGTAATTGTCGTTTTAGTTCATAATTATGGCAGTGCAATTAATGGCAGGATTATGAAACATGCCCCCGGTTTGACCGCAGTACTGGAAATATCTGATAAGGAGATCTTTCGGACAGATTCAACATGGCGGTACAACGAAAAAACAAGGTATCTCCCTTCTCCTGAATCATGGAATACGGTTCCTGATGTGATTGATGGACGTATTGACCGGGGAGACTGGATTTCATCCGGGTTTGATGATTCGGCCTGGCTGTGTGCCAAAGCAATTGACGGTGACCAGTGGGGTATAATGCATGCGCGGGAAATCCCCTTACCCAGGGAAACAGAACTAAAAGACCTTAAACTTTTACCTTCCGGAGGGCTGTTAAGTTCTGCTCTGCCTGTTGAGTTAAAAGCCGGACAGGAACTTCTTGTTGATTTTGGTCAGATGGCAATGGCCTATACGACCATGGAACTGGATGCTGACGATGGAAGCAGGTTAACCATGAAATATGCCCTTCAGTATATTAATGGCAAACCTGCCGAAATGTATGGAACGGGGAATAGCTATACCACGTGTGCCGGAGTTCAGAACTTTATTACCACCGACCAGTGGGCCAGTCATTATATGCTGGTGAAGTGTATTTCAGGGCGCATTAAGCTACTTGGAATAAAAATTACTGACCGTCGTTATCCTTTTGAGCGTATTGGAAAATTCAGTTGCAGTGATGAGATGTTGACCAATCTTTGGGATATGGCCGTCAGAACCATTGAAGTCACAAGCGACGACGGATATGGCTCTGACGCCCGTGAACGGGACGAGTGGTTACAGGATCCCGCACAACCGAATTTTATCACTACGCGTATTGCACTGGCCGGCCCGGGACTTAAAGGACAGAAGATATTCTCGGATCCGAGGTTGCTAAAGAATATCCTCCGTCATGCAGCTCAGTCACAATTGCAAAACGGGCAGATACTTGCAACATTCCCCACTGACCGCGGACCCGAAGATTGTCATTATGTAATTGACGATTATTCATGCCAGTGGGTCGAGGCTCTTAAAATATATTATATTGTTACGGGAGACAGACAATTTCTGCGTGAGATGTGGCCAACGCTGGTTAAACAAATGAAATGGTTTATGGCTCATCAAACTCAACGCGGTCTGTTGCTGGCTCGTGAATACACCTCATTCGATAATCCTTTTGCATACATTACCTGTGAAGGGGCAACTGTCAATGCATTTTTCTATCAGGCACTGTCTGATGCAGGTTATTTGGCCGGGGCTTTGGATGAGAAGGGAGAGGCAATCATTTATACTCAGGCTGCCGGGAAGTTAAAAACAGCTTACAACAAACAATTCTGGAATGAAGCCGAACAGGCTTATAATTCGGCATTAATCGGAGATAAAATTTATGGCCCGACAGCACATGCACAGCTGATCGCGTTGGATCGTGGTTTAGTACCTGATATACATAAAACATCAGTACGGAAGTGGTTCCTGGCGAATTACAAAAACCCCGGGATTAACCATGTTTGTAAAAATCCGGATTTTGAAAAGATGGTTAACCAGAAGTCCGGGATTAATATGCCGGTAGTCTATTACTGGGTATTCAGCGAATTTTACCGGATGAATTCCGCCCAAATGGACCAGGAAGTTATTCAGGAAATCCGTCGCCGCTGGACACCAATGGTAAATTATTTACACAATTCAGGTACCCTGGCCGAGTCGTTTATAGACGAAAAAGGTGAAGGTTCGACCGAAGCTTGTCATAACTATGGAGCAGTTCCTGCTTATTTCCTCAGTTCTTATATTTTGGGCGTCCGATCAGATGGACCAGTGTGGGAGAAAAAACTTCTTATTGAGCCCCGGCTTGGCGATCTGACATTGGCAAAAGGGGTTGTTGTCACTGAATTTGGCCCCGTTCCGGTATCCTGGAAACGATCAGAGGACGGAAAATCATTGAATTATTATATAAACATTCCGAATGGTATTTCTGCAACAATTCATTTACCCATATTATCAGGCAAAACAAACCTTATTATGAATGGTAAAGTATTAATCAGTGACGGAGTCCTTGCTAAGGGCACCAGGACAGAAGGCCGGTGGATTATTGTGCGCAATGTATCAGGAGTTTGTTCCGGGAGTTTAAAATAATCACTAAACCTGCTTTAAATTAAAAATCAAAGAATTTATTTAAAACAATAAAACAGAATTACTATGAAAATATTCAATTTAGTGCTCGTAATGATTTTGTTATCCGCGATTTCTTCATTTTCAAAAACAAAATATGTTACTCAGTCATCAGCTCCTGAAAAATCAAAACCATCAGCAATTGCCATTACACCCGACGACGGTCAATATTATTGGTTCGGCTATTACGATAAGTACTTGTCTGACCCGACAGGGCGTTATGTTCTGGCAATGAGAACAAGTTTTGAGCATCGTACACCTACCGCTGAGGATGTAATTCAGGTGGGTATGATTGATTTAAAAAGGGGAAATAGCTGGATAAAACTTGGCGAATCCCGTGCCTGGTGCTGGCAGCAGGGATGTATGCTGCAATTTATTCCCGGATCATCTGAAGAGGTAATATGGAACGACAGGTCGGGGGACCATTTTGTTGCCCATATTATCAACATTAAAACCATGAAGGTCCGGACTCTTCCCAGGCCTGTCTACACCTTGTCACCCGATGGTAAAACTGCTCTTGGTCTCGATTTCGCCAGACTGCAGATCCGGCGGCCAGGCTATGGATATGTTGGTGCAAAAGATGAAACTTTAAATGTTAAAGCCCCGGATAAAACCGGAATTTACAGCATGAATCTTCAGACAGGTGAATCAAAGTTATTGATAACGCCGGCACAAATTATTGGCATCCCGATGGAAGGAGTTGATTTTCAGAATTATTTTCACTGGTTTAATCACCTGTTGATCAGTCCTGACGGATCTCGTTTTATATTCTTACACCGCTGGCACAAGAATCCGCAATCACCATTTATCACCAGGATGTTTACAGCAAATATGGATGGCAGTGACCTGTTTATCCTCGATCCTTCAGGACAAACATCCCACTTTATCTGGAGAGACAATAATCATGTAGCCATGTTTACCAAACCAGTCGGATTAAAGGAAGGTTTTTATTTGTTTACAGATAAAACAGAAGAAGTCAGCCCTATCGGCAAGGAAGTTATGACCGAAAACGGTCACTGCTCATACATTGCAAACACAAATAACGAATGGATAATAAATGATTCATATCCTGACAAAAGCGGACGATTACAAACTTTATTTCTTTACCATGTACCTACAAATAAAAGGATTGATATTGGCAGATTCCATTCACCACCAGTGTATAATAATCCTGAATGGCGGTGTGACTTACATCCATGGACTTCAAGAGATGGGAAAACTGCTTTTTTTGAGTCAACACATGAGGGAAAGGGAAGAAGAATTTACAGGATCAATATCGCCGGAATAGTTGGCAAAATGTAGTATCATAAGAATCCTTGATTTTGAATGTGAATTAAGATTAACAACCTTTAAATATGGTCTGCTTATAAAGGATAGAATTACTGATATATAAGAATGACAAATAAATGCAGAATCCTGAAGGGGTTCAATAACAATATTTTACAGTGAAATTCAGCCCATTTCAGGGCTGGGGTTGTAGCTTGTCCATTAACCCCCAGTTTCGCAAGCTCCACTGGGGGTTAATCATATTCAGCCACTCCGTGGCATATAAAAGTTTTTCAGCAAACCCTAAATAATTTAATATGAGACATATACTAATTATTACTTTATTCTTATTTGCATTTTCCCCTTCAATAAGTCAACAAAACTGGAATATCAGCATTGTCGATAGTATTGGATTGAATAACAAGACCGCGAATCCTGACGATGGACTGGAAAAAATTACTGATTTCTCAATTGGTAATGACAAAATACAAATCTGGGGAGGACTGAAAGTTCAAAATAAAGGCGTTTACCCGGATGAAATGCTTCCCGCATTCTTTGTTAGAACTGTCCGGTTTAAAGATTTGCGACTTGAAGATGGTGCTATTGAATGGATTTTCACCGGGAATAAAGGTGGTATCACAATTAAAATCAGTAAAAATGAATTACTTCTTACCCAACGTTTCTATGATTCGTTTGGTTTTTTTGAGGTTGATATTGAAAAGAACAAGATCAAAACGGAACGTTATCCCCAAAAGAAAATTATTGAGACGAAAACAAAATATACCGGGGAGATAAATACCCTTAGTGTTGAATCCAACTCTAATTTATTTATATTAATAAAGGTTAACAATGAATTGATTGTTCAATTCCCCTGTATAGTCGACCTTACACGTCATCAGCTTAAATATACTGGTAATGGATCTTTAAGTGGATTTATTTTTAAGCCTCAACCAGGGCAGAAAGTCTTTTTAAAAATCACACCTGAAAAAACATACCAGGAAATTCTTGGATTCGGTGGGATTTTGTCTCCTTCAGCATATTGGTCATTAAACAAGAGTGGCAAAGAAAAATGGTGGGCACTTATAAAAGAATATAATTTGCTTCTCCAGCGTGAATATCCAACAAGTGCCAGGTTAAAACCAGACTTCAGCAACTGGGATGATCGCTCCTATTTGGTTCCTCATTATTACGGAGATAATTTCCCGAATGGAGAACTGACTGATTTTGAATATGTAAAAAAGATCAGGTCTTTGGGCGGTACAGATATTTTTGAGTTTTGGAGTCTTCCTGAATTTATGTATGAAAATGGAAAGCTAAACAGCCTGAAATACGCGGATGCAATCATAAACTATTGCAGGATGTCTGTGGAAAAAACGGGGAAAGCACCTGAAATTGTCGGGATTCAGAATGAGGTTCCGCAAACTGCCGAGACCTGGCGCGACATGACAATAAGCTTGCGCCAGCAACTTGATGCAAATGGTTTCAAAAATGTTAAGATTCACTCCCATAATCCTGGGGAGCTGAAAGATGGCATTTCAGCTATGAAAGCTTTTCAGCAATATCCGGGTGTCTGGGATAAGCTGGATTACACAGCAAGTAACCTTTACGATTATCAGAATTTTATTTTTTCACCGGATGAATTCGACAACAGGATCAGCGAGTTTAATAATCTGGCCGGGAAAAAACCCTTTATTTCTACTGAAATTTGTGTGAATGCAAGTTTCCTTCAAACTGATGCATATAAATTAGCATTCTCGTATGCAATTCTTTATCATAAAAATATGGCATATCTGAATTCCATAGCAATAATGTACTGCTGGACTTTGCTGGATTATACCGAGCCATCTTTTGCCTGTACACGCTCTTTGTTTACATTGGATCACAGTAATGATATGCAGCCTGTTGCCTCAGGATTTCAGCTGAGAACCTTTGGTGCATTCAGCCGGCACATATTGAAAGGAATGAAAAGAGCAGATGTTTCTTCAGAATCCACTCCATTGCTTGTTACGGCTTATTCTGGTTATAAGAGCAATACATTGGTTGTACTTAATCCGACAACTAAGCCTGTAGAGTTTGTTATACAGTGGAATAACTGTAAATTCAAAGGAATGGAAAGAACAAGTTCCTACCTGAATAATCAGTATTCCAAAGTTCCTGATTCATTTATAATTGAACCTGGCGAAATAGTAACATTATATTGATATTTTGCAATCTAATAGAATCCTCACATAATCAACATTCAAAACAAAACTCATGGTTATCACCAGGTTTTCTTACTAAAATTGCAACCGGATTATCACATCAAAATTTCCGGGAGGTTAATGGAGCAATACTTTAAAAAATACAGAGATAATATTGTCGGTATAGACCAGACTTTTCAATCCCCGTACGGGAAGAAAAAAATCGTTTATGCCGACTGGATTGCCAGCGGCAGGCTTTACCGGCCTATTGAAGATAAGATCACCAACCTGTTCGGGCCATTTGTGGGCAATACCCATACCGAGACATGCGAGACAGGAACTTTAATGACTAAGGCATATCACCTGGCACAAAAAAAAATTAAAGAGCATGTCAATGCAGGGCCGAACGATGTGATTATCAATGCGGGATCGGGCATGACCACTGTGATTAACAAATTTCAGCGGATTCTTGGTTTCAGGGCTATGCACAAAATTGACAAGCTCGACTTTTTGCCAAAAGAGGAGCGCCCTGTAGTATTCATAACGCACATGGAGCACCATTCCAATCATACATCGTGGTTGGAAACCATTGCTGAAGTTGTACAGCTTTACCCTGATAAGGAGTTATTAGTCGATCAGGAGCAATTAAAAACAGAATTAAAAAAATATGCCGATCGCAAAATGAAAATAGGCTCATTTACAGCCTGCTCAAATGTCACTGGTATCTCTACACCTTATCACGAAATGGCCAGCATCATGCATCAGAATGGTGGTTTGTGTTTTATTGATTTTGCTGCCTCAGCTCCCTATGTTGATATCGATATGCACCCTTCGGATCCGCTTCAGGCCCTCGACGCTATTTTCTTTTCACCACACAAATTTCTTGGAGGGCCTGGCAGTTCAGGTGTGCTGGTATTCAATTCAGCAATCTACAATAGTTCGGTTCCCGACAATCCCGGCGGCGGGACTGTAGACTGGACAAATCCATGGGGGGAGTTTAAATATGTTGATGACATCGAAACCCGTGAAGATGGCGGAACACCGGGATTTTTACAGGCGATCCGTACAGCCCTGTGTATCGAATTAAAGAATAGCATGGGAGTTGAAATGATAAAAGAGCGGGAAAAAGAACTTGTCGATATAACCTTTGCTGAATTGGAGAAGATTGAGGAACTTCATATTCTGGCCAATAATATTCATAACCGACTGGGGATCATATCATTTTACATTGATAATCTCCATTTTAATCTTGCCGTAAAATTACTGAACGATAAATTTGGGATACAGGTACGGGGAGGATGTGCATGTGCCGGCACCTATGGCCATTTCCTGCTGGATGTAAGTCACGATCAGTCAAATCAAATAACAGAGCGGATAAATTTCGGCGATCTCTCACAGAAACCAGGCTGGATAAGATTATCTCTCCATCCAACAATGACCGGTGAAGAACTCTATTTCATTACAAATGCCATAAAGCAGGTTCAGCAAAATCATCCGAACTGGGGCAAAGATTATACCTACAATAATAAGACGAACGAATTCAGGCATTTAAATGAACCGGCAGATAAAACTGAACTGGTCAGTGATTGGTTTAATCTGGAATAGGCGACAGTATATTTGCAAATAAATCAGATTTTTTGCTTTCCCCTTTTAAGATAATAAGAGATTGCCTTCCTGAAATCAGCCGAAGAAGAAATTTTAAAAAAGTTTTTTGGAAGTCGCGGCCTTTCCTGCTTAATCAGCCTGCCGCTGACTAAAAACATTTTATCCGGAAAAGCTTTGTTCATTTCTTTTATTTTTTTGGCCAGTAAACCCTCCCCCAGCGAGGTAACAAACGATGTAAAGATAATCTGGGAAGGCCGGATTTCATCCATCAGAATAATATCACGGAAAGGAATTGAAGATCCAAGGTAAATCACCTCAAAATTGGCCTTCCGGGCCAAATAATTATAATAAAACATTCCGATTTCATGATACTCCCCTTCAGGCAGATAAAACAGTATCCCCGGACGTGGATTCCCGGTAGTCACCGGTTCCTGATCAATAGCCACTATTAACTTCTGACGAATCAGGTTTGAGATAAAATGTTCCTGGGCAGGGATTATCGTTCCAGCGAGCCATAAACTGCCAATCTTTTCCAAAAACGGGAAGATCAATTGTTCAATGGTTGATTCAAATCCAAGAATTTCAACCGATTTTTCAAAAGCACTATTGAACAGGAACTCATTGGCTTCAAGCAAAGCCCTGACTAAAGTTGCAGTTTGGTTACTTAATGAAGTCTCCTGCTGGCTTATTTTCAATATCAACTCTTTAAATTGTTTATCATCAAGTTTCGCTATTTTTGAAATTTTATAGCCGTTTTGATTCAATACTGATGTATTCATTAGCTTTACAAGATCGGCATCAGAATATAAACGAATATTTGTATTTGTCCGTCTGGGTTCAATTAAATTAAACCTCTGTTCCCATATTCTGATTGTATGGGCTTTGATCCCGGATAATTTCTCCATATCTTTAATTGAATATGTAGACATAAGCTATGAATTAAAATTTAAGAATTTAAATGAAAAAGTACAAAAAAGTAAAATCCCCGGAAAGTCATCAATAATCAATTCAGAACAAAGTAAAAACAATTATTCTAATGATTAAAGCCTTCCGGGGTATTACTCTGACAAAAATTAAACAGGGATTAAAATTATGGAACAATAACTTTATCAATTACATGTACCACACCATTATTACCCTGAATATCAGCTTTTATCACATTTACATTGCCGTTAATAGTGACTCCGCTATTACTGACCACAACACTCAAAGATTTTAATGTATTCAATGTCAGCACTGTACCAGATGGGAGACCGCCGGACTGAATATTGCCGCTAACAACATGGGCTAAAAGAATCGGGGTCAGCTGATCTTTGGTAAGGGCGTCTATTCCACTGACCTTCAACGCTGCGAACAGGGCAGTAAAAGCATCATTTGTAGGAGCGAAAACTGTGAACGGGCCGGCACCTGACAACGCTGTTGCAAGGTCTGCCTTTACCACTGCAAGTACAAGGGTACTGAACATACTATTCTGAAGTGCAAGATCCACAACAGTCGGAGGAAGAAGGACCTTATCTATAACATGGATAATACCATTTGTTGCAACAACATCAGTCGCTATCACCTTAGAGCTGTTGTTCAGCAGAACCCCGGTAGAAGTTGCAATCTGAACTAAAACATTTTTACCAAATGCAGTACTTACTGTCGGGAAATACCCCTCAGCTACTTTCGAGGCAGGAATATAACCGCTAAGAACGTGGTACAGAAGTATAGGGGATAATGTCTCGGCAGATAAATTATTTAATGTTACCCCCAGGGATGTAAGCAAGGATGCAAAAGCATCGTTTGTAGGAGCAAAAACAGTATAAGTCTTTGTATTATCTGCCAATGCTCCAACCAGGTTTGCCTTCGACAGAGCTGCGACCAAAGAAGTGAACGTTGCATTTGCTACTGCATGATCTGAAATACTCATCGGCAATAAAACTTTATCAATTGCATGAATTACACCATTGTCAGCCATCACATCGGTTTGGACAATTTTTGCGCGGTCATTGATTTTGGTGTTCGCCATGTCAACATACAAAGAAAGGAAAGAGTCTGCAACCGGACCGTTTGCCAGGGTCGGATAGTACCCTGAGGTGATTTGTGAAGCCATGGCTTTACCGGATTTTACATGATACAGAAGAACCTTTGTAAGTGTCTCGACCGGAATATCATTTAAAGATGCCACCTTAAGTTCAGTGAGCAGCGAGGCAAAGGCTGCATTTGTAGGAGCAAATACAGTGAAGGTTGAAGCACCGTTAGCCAGAGCGACGTCCAAACCAGCCCTTTTCAAGGCAAGGACCAATGTTGAGAAATCAGGATTTGACGCGGCCACATCTGTAATAGTATGAGTAGTCATTGCATCAGGTGTTGAGTCTTTTTTACAACTCACAGTTGTCAGTGTCAGTAAGGAAACTAAAACTAACGAAAACAGGGTAAATGAATTTTTCATTGCTAAAATTTTTAATTATTAATAATGGTTTAAAACTTTACCTGTTATACGTATGAACCAGATATAATGTTTAATCATTTTATTAATTTATTAAACATTATTAAGGATAAATTCTTTTATATGCTGATTTTCATTTATATACAAAATATATAATTAACATTTCTTAACATATGTGGTTAGGATCTGCCGAAAAACTATTCTATGCCACGGAAGTGGCTAAATATGATTAACCCCCAGTGGAGCAAGCGGAACCGCATAGCCGTCAGGCTAAAGTCTGCAAGTTAATGAAATTGAATTAATTATTGGGTTTTGGCGGTATACTGATTTTTCATCTATAAAGAAGGGGGTATCCTTTCTGATTTTTCGAGTTCATTCT
>Ga0247842_10002118_pt1 | contig 30464 bp, 27 predicted proteins | sample LaCruzMarch2015__3_FD_192411 | JGI IMG/M metagenome (GOLD analysis project Ga0247842, IMG submission 192411) | Freshwater microbial communities from meromictic Lake La Cruz, Castile-La Mancha, Spain - LaCruzMarch2015_19m | ecosystem: Environmental > Aquatic > Freshwater > Lake | place: Spain...
AGTTACAGGCCACGGAAACGAAGAAGTGGCCATCCAGGCACTTAAACTCGGTGTAGATGAATACCTGGTAAAACGCGAAAACTACCTTTTCCGGCTGCCTTCAATGATTTTAAACTCCCATCAGCACCAGGAGCTATTAAAAAAGCAAGCCGCTCTGGCCGATAGCGAAGAAAAGTACAGGTATATGTTTGCCAATAATCCTCAGCCCATGTGGATTTATGACCTCGAAACTCTTGCTTTTCTTGAAATTAACGATTCAGCAATCCGGCATTACGGATATACTAAAGAAGAATTTCTTTCAATGACGCAACAAGAGATTCACCCGATTGAGGATTTACCAGCATTATTAAATAATATAGAACAGACACTAGATGAATCCTATACATCCAGAGAACAGCGTCACAAGAAAAAAAACGGAGAAATAATCATTGTTGAAATCATTTCCCATTTGCTTGAATTTAACAATCGTAAAGCCAGGCACGTTATGGTTAATGACATCACCAAACGTAGACACGCAGAGAATGAACTTCGGAAGCTTTCACGTGCTGTTGAGCAAAGCCCAAACTCGATAGTAATTACCGATATTAATGGTAAAATAGAATATGCTAATCCAAATTCACTAACTTTAACTGGTTACTCAAATGACGATCTTATCGGGAAAAATCCACGAATATTTAGTTCAGGAGAAAAACCTCAGGAAGAATATTCACTTCTTTGGAATACAATTTTATCTGGTAATGAATGGGTGGGTGAGTTTCATAATAAAAAGAAAAATGGTGAATTGTATTGGGAATCAGCAAGCATCTCTCCAATTCTTAATGATAATGGCGAAATAATTCACTTCCTGGCCATTAAAAAAGATATTACAGAAAGTAAAAAACTCGAATCTGACCTTCTGATAGCCAAGGAGAAAGCAGAAGAAAGTGATCGTTTAAAAACAGCCTTCCTTTTAAATATAAGTCACGAAATCCGTACGCCCATGAATGGCATACTTGGTTTTGCTGAACTGCTTAAACTACCTGGCCTGACGGGTGAGGAACAACTTCAATACATCAACATTATTAAGAAAAGCAGTGACCGGATGCTTAACATTATTACCGACATAGTGGATATCTCGAAAATTGAATCCGGTCAAATGAAAGTATCTATTTCAGAAACAAATATTAATGCACAAATTAAAAATATTCATTCATTATTCTTACTAGAAAGCCAAAATAAGGGTATTGAACTTAATTGTACTACTGTTTTGTCAGATGAAGAATCGATTATTATGTCTGATAGGGCTAAAATTTTTTCCATATTAGTACATCTTGTAAAAAATGCACTTAAATATACCGAAAAAGGAGCTGTTGAATTTGGATATAGTCTAAAAATGGGAAGTGAGTCTAAATTATTGGAGTTTTATATAACAGATTCAGGCATTGGTATTCCCCAAAACAGGCAACAGGCTATTTTCGACCGTTTTGTGCAGGCTGATATCTCAGATTCAAAAGCATATCAGGGTGCTGGCTTAGGGCTTTCCATTTCCAGGGCTTATGCTGAAATGCTTGGAGGTAAGATAAGTCTACAAAGTGAAGTAGGAGTAGGATCAACATTCTACCTGACCCTGCCATTCAATCCTGTTATTAAAAGTATCGAATACCAAAAGAATGAGATTACTGCTGGTAAGGCAGCACGTCCAATAAAAAAGATTAAAGTTTTAATTGTTGAAGATGATGAATCATCAGCCATGTTTATTTCGATTCTTCTCAGAAAGCACTCAAAACAGATCCTGACAGCACAAAATGGTCTTGAAGCACTTGAGATTTACCGTAATAACACTGACATTGATCTTATCATGATGGATATGAAAATGCCGGTAATGAATGGGTTTGAAGCTACACGGCAAATTCGGCAGCTTAACAGGAATATGGTTATTATAGCGCAAACTGCTTATGGTCTTATTGGTGATAGGGAAAAAGCAATTGATGCCGGATGCAATGATTATATCACAAAACCCATTAACAAAGATGAATTACTTTCACTAATTCACAAGTATTTTAAGAAATAATACTGTGTATAGGTACTCGGTTAAAAAACAGGGGTTATGTCAGGAAAAATTTGTCTCAGATTTGTCTCATAAACCGGGTATAACTGGGTTAATCTGGTTACTCAAGAACCATTGACCGGTTAAACCATATAAGATATACGTATATGTAAACCAGTAATATAATCAAAACATCCGTTTAATCTGGATAGTACTGGATACCCTCTTACTCATACTGGCGAGGAGACACCAATAGACACTTAACCCTCTGTAAATCAATACGATCACAGAGGGTTTTTTCATTTTTTCTCAGATTTTTCTCATATGACGTCCCGATTAGTCCGGTTCTATCGGGTTGAAATGTTTATTAGCGGGCTCGTACTATTAAATTCTTTCTTTCCATAATGTTTTTGCCGTGGCACAAACGTTATTGTTCTTTTGAGTCTTAATGGTATGGATAAAAGAATGATCATTTACATCTTGTTCAGTAAAAGACAAAATTGTATCGCCATATTGAGCCTCCGCAATAAACCGTCCATCGATCGAATGTAAATAATAATTATCGATAATATAATCTGGTATTGACTCTATTAACCATTGCAAATATCTAATATTGTTTACATGCTGGTTCGTGTCAACATCAAAACGATTGACTTTAAACTCCTTTATATGTATTGCAGCGTCTATTGGTTTAATCTTTTTAGTAATGTCATGATGTATACTTTCATCAATGCAGTAAGACCAGCTTTCTTTAATAGAATTAAAAATTTGAATTGGCCTTCTCCTCACAATATCAAAGAAAACCCACAGACCTTTAGATTTCCCAATAATATTTCGTTTTTCATCATAAATAATATTTTCCCTTATTCCCTTAATCAACGAATAACCTGACAGCCATGTTCTAATGGTGATTTTTTCCTTATAACTTGGATAGCGATTCATTGTCATAATTCCGGAAAGCAATACCCATCCAATATTTTGCTTTCCGAGGTCAAATAAACTATGATTTATTGAGTAGCAATGGTCAGCAGCTGTTTCTTCAAGTAAAGTCAACATGGTAGTCGATGCCGCCTCTCCGAATTTATTCATTTCAAAATATCTTAGCTCATATTGTTTTTCAAAATAATTTTCCAAAGGCTATCTTTTTAATGATTGTTTAAAAGTTCGATTTATCACTTAGCATGACGCACAAAGCGTATGCAAACGCAGCGGAGAAGATTAACGCCTGACCGGATTTTCCACTTAACTATCCTCTTTTTTTGCAGGTACGGTAAAGATAAATTTACTTCCCTCCCCTTTGGTACTTTCAGCCCGGATGGTTCCACCGTTTTTTTCGACAAACTCTTTACACAGGAGCAATCCGAGCCCGGTTCCTCTCTCATTTTCGGTCCCCCTGGTTTTAACGGTCTCTCCGGTTTTAAACAGCTTTTGAAGATCCTCCGGTTTAATGCCGACACCGGTGTCAAGGACAGAAACTTCCCAAAGGTTATCCTTCTGTTCTGCGGTGACCGTGACCTTTCCTCCCCTGGGCGTAAATTTGATCGCATTGTTCAGCAAATTCCTGATGACGGTCATCATTGAATTGTGGTCGGCCATGATGAAACCATCGGGCGGGGTCAGGTTGTAAAGGCGGATCTCTTTCTTTTCGGCCGATGACTGAAGAAGGATGAAGTTCTCATAGATCATCCTGCTGAGGTTGAATTCTTCAAATCGGAACAGGATCTTCCCGGTCTGGATTCGCGACCACTCAAGTAAATTTTCAAGAAGTTTGAAAGCGCTTTGCGCTGATACCTGGATGTTCAGGATAAACTCTTTGTGTTCTTCTTTGGTCATCTCATCAAAATCCTGCAGGATAAGGGTGGATAATCCAAGGATCCCGTTAAAGGGGCTTTTCAGATCATGTGAAATGATCGACATCAGTTTATCGCGGGTGGCATACAGATCGCGCAACTGGTCTTCCATTCTTTTTTTCTCCCGAAGCGCTTCGGTCATCTGGTTAAAGGCAATGGAAAAATCTCCCAGGTAACTGACCTTCTGCGTATAGTCACCCCTGGCAATCTGCTGGGTTTGCCATGTGAGATGCCGCAGATTGGACTGAAGTTGCTTGTAATGGGAAATCACATAATTCTGCCGGGGTGGTTCAAGATCAAGGTTCCCTTCGGCAAGTGCATTGATCAGACTGGCCCCTTCGGAATACTGCCCGATAAATTTTTTAAAATTTGTAATGAAGGATCTGCAGTTCTCGTCGGCGGATGCTTCGGCATTTAAACCGTCAAGCATGTCCAGTCCTTCCGACATGTCGCCATCCATCAGAAGTTGAAGGGTCTTGTTGAAAACGGTTAAGATATGTTCCTGGTTTGCCATAATGATCGGTTCATTCAGCAATCATGTCAACAGTAAAACGGCAGGTTCGCTCCCCGGTGCCCCAGCAGTCAATCTCCTTTACTGCAAAATGTTTACCGGTATAACAATGCATGATGCCTGAAATGAATCCCTCATCATAATCGCAAAATGCAACACCGGAATAGGGGAGACCCGAACAATCGAGATCTTCGGATACGGTCAGCGTGAAATTAAAATTTTCAGTATCGGCCTTTTCAATACGCAACAAACCGATGCCGAATTTCAGCAGGTTATCGGTGAGGTTAGCCACGAATCCGTTAAAATCAAGGCTTGTGTCGAGAACATTCTTACAAAATTCCTCACCCGCCTTAAACCCCGCGTCGATAAAAATATCATTTGTTTTCCGTGGGCCGAGCTGTTTCTCGATGACATCGCGCATCGTATATTGCATCAGGCGGTAAACGGCTACATGAGTCAGGGGACCTAGCTTGGGCCTGCCAAGGGCGATATCTCCCAGGTCCTTCCACTGAAAGTTATATTTTGCATTTGATTCCATGGGTTCTGAATGAAGGGTTTTTATAACCTATAAATATAGCTAAAAAATGCTGCTATTCAATAAACGACGATAAACATCTTTCTGCTCCTGAAAGTATCGTCACATCTCATGTGAACGAAATAGACCCCTGATGGATAACAACCAGGGTCGGCAGTAAACTTTACAGAATATTCGCCTGCCGGTTTCTCTTCATTCACGAGGGTTGCAACTTCAACGCCTAACATATTAATGATGGTTATAGTTACATGAACCTTTGATTTCAACTGATAGCGGATATCTGTGGAAACGCTGAATGGATTCGGGGAATTTTGTGACAGATTGAATTTATCTGATGAAAAACCCTGTTCGTCTATGCCGGAAGAATTGAAAGCAACTTCATCAGACCAGGGACTCCATTTCAGATTATCATCCCTGTACTTTACCCTGTACCAAAAGGTTTTTCCATGGGAAAGGATGCTGTCAGCTACCTCCAGCGAGTTAAGGTCAATCCCTGCATGTTTATTGATGGGGATGAAGTTTGGAGAACCTGTATTTTCAAAAATATCCTCCCTGTCGCGGAGTTTGCTCAGAACCGGGGATGAATAGTCTCCCTGGCTGCCCGTAATTTCAAACCAGGAGGACATACAGGAGTCGGCGCCACTCATAGCAGATGCTGATAGTGTCACCGGGTTAATTATGGTAACCGGGTTTGCAACCGGTTTCTGAGGAGGAGCCTGGTTCATCCTGAAATGCCAGGTGTCGAGTACCTGGTGCAGCGGGTGCTCCGGCTTTCCCATCGTATAAGCCTCGGCCACATATGACCGATCATCGACATTGATGTCCATGAGGACATAGTTGTAATCGTCGACGGTTTCCTGGATTTCAGGAAAATCAATTGAACCTGAAAAGAATCTGGTAAGCTCGGCTCCCCCTCCGCCAGCAAGGAGGGTGCGGAAATCATGCACCATAGGGTCCGTGTTGCTTGTATTTACGATGGCTCCCAGTTCAAAATCGTGCGCGTGGCCATATGAATATTGAACCATTTTATTAAACTTCAGAAACTCCGGGTAAAAAACAACATCAACAGAGTCGTAGTCCCCTTCTGACCATACCTCTGAATGCCAGGGGTGGTGAGAGAAGGTGAAAACGAGGTTTGTCCCGGGATCGGCTTGTGATTCGGTCAGGACTTTATTCAGCCAGGTTTTCTGAATCGGGGCACCAATCATTTTTTCATTGCTGTTCAGTATCACAAATTTGCATCCGGCGATCTCAAAGGAATAAAACCTTTCATTATACGATGTCCTGGCAACCGCTGAATCCGTAAAATCCTCGTACTTCATGTAATCAAAATAAATTGGCGATTCGTGTTCATGGTTGCCAATGGAGATCATGAAAGGAAGGGAACAGGAAAGATTCGCGATCTTTGAAAAATATTCATTCTCAAAGCGGAGGATATTCTTGCCATTCCAAACGATATCTCCTGTATGCATGACCAGGTTGACCGAATCGAACCATGCAGTTCCGTATTTTACCTGCAATGTTTGCTGCACATTCTGACATAGCGGGCCAAGGATTGACTCAATCGTATCATTGTATCGTGAATCCCCGAAAATAACAAACCGGATATGCCGGCCTGCTGTTCCCGGAAGGGGTTGACTCCTGAAAGGATAGACAGAAGAAGAGTCATTGCCGCTTATGCAACGGTAATAATACCTGGTATCGGGAGTCAGACCTGTTAGCCTGACCGTTTGCCAGTGTTTGCCGCTGATATTCTGGAAGGAACCCGTGGTCACATGGTCCAGGTTTGCCTCAGAAAGACCGTAACGGATTTTTGTGAAAGAGGTGTCGTTCGAATGCCAGCTGATATACACCGAAACTGGCGTAGGGGTTTGAAGATAGGGGTTTATCTGGGCCTGGAGAGGACCGGTATAAACCAAAACCAGGCCTGCAAGTACGAAGAAAAGAGCGACAATTTTTTTCATGTGTAGAAGATTTTGTAATATAAAAAAGACTCACATAAAATCCCTATTGTATTATCCCCGGTGATAATCTAATCGTAAGCGATAGGTAAAATTAGCGAAATAATCTGAATGAAATCAAATGTATTCTCCACTCATTATTAATTATAACTTTGTTGGTGAGGGCGTTATCGAAAATCTGAAGAAAACTGACCATGAACATCACCTAACCAATAACACATTATCTAACAGAAAGGAGAAAAGTTATGTCCTATTTTTTCAAAATCACATCCAGGATGGTAAAAAGCAGGCTAACCATCACAGCGATGACGCTGCTGATCATTGTTGTTGCGTTGCTGGGCGGCTGCAAAAAAAGCACTTCCGATGATCAGAAAACTGACGAAACGGATCCTCGGCTTCGTTTTGTTTTCCTGGCCGACAGCCGGGGCGACTCGCTCGGCTATACGGTTGACACTACTGCACTAAATCCGATCATCCGCAGTATTGACACATTGAAACCCCAGCCTTCCTTTTTGGTATTCGGAGGTGATATGTGCTACAGGGGATATCTGGCAAAGCATTACACCTTCCAGGAATTCAAAAACCTGTTCTCAAAACTGACCGGCAAAGGGATACCGTTGTACACGGCCATGGGGAATCATGAACTTTATCATGAGCACGCATCCTACGGTTATTTTCTCGTCAACCAGCAGCAGTTCCAGAGTACGTTTTCGGAGAACCCGTCCAACGGACCAGCAGGATATGAGCACCTGGCTTATTCTTTTACCGATGCGGCAACCAGCTCCTTTTTCGCTGTAATGGATTGTTATTATGTAACCAGGGACACCCAGAAAATAAATATGGGAGGCCATATCGATTCGATACAAATGTCCTGGCTTAAAACACAGGTGGCGCAAACCAGCGCAGTGCATAAATTCCTTTTCATCCATGTTCCCTATTATTATGTCGACAACGACTCGACGGAAGCTTCAGAACCGGATACGACAATCACAGCGCTCTGGTCCTTCGTTGACGTCAATAAGTTCGATATCTATGCATGCGGACATTCGCATCTGTATGCCCGAAGGACCATTGACGGCAGTTTAACCCCGAAACCACAGACCACGCCTCCGGTTCCGGCCTGGAAAAACAATGTGGTGCAGCTTCTCAACGGCACTTGCGGCGCAGGTTCCGGCGGCGGCTATATCGATCCGACCGTCAGAACCGAATGGAACGTCCACAACAACCACAAGACCTATTACTTCAGCGTTGTTGACATCTCAGGCAACATCGTGACCGTAAACAGTTACCAGGGTTATACGGGAGCGTACACCGTGTTTGATACGTTCACCGTTACCAAATGAAAGTATAAAGTCAATGAAGATTATTTTACTTTCAGTTTCCCTGCAATTCAGATATCGCCATTTCGATCTGCCGGAGAAGTGTCATTACATTTGATGTTACCTCATTCAGATTAATCCCTTCCCTGCATTGTTTCTCAATAGTATCTGACAGGATTTTTGCCTCATGCATCCCCATCATGATCCACTTGGCCTTAAACCCGTGGATTTGGGAGGCGATTTCAGCATGATTCGCTGATTCAAGAGCGGTCAATAATTTTTCCCTGAATCCCGGCACAGCCGCCAGGAACATACCAAAATATTTTTTCATCCGCAGAGGGTCACCTTTGCAAAACTTTTCAAGATAGGTCAGGTCAGTTACCGTCTCCTTTTTGTCGGGAACCGGTTGCCGGGCCGATGATTTTTCCGGCACGGAATACCTGAACGGAATATTCATAGCTTCTGCAATCCCCTTGATCAGTTGCGTTGCAGTAAAAGGTTTAGGGATAATGCCATTCATTCCTGCATTCCGGCAATTGTCCAGTTCAGAACGAAGCACACTGGCTGTAAGCGCAACAACCGGGATCCTGTTTTTAGGGGAGGGGATTTTGTTCCTGATGTGCTGTGTAGCTTCAAACCCGTTCATCACGGGCATCTGAACATCCATTAACACCACGTCGAACTCATTTGCCAGCAGCAGGTCAATGGCTTCCTGCCCGTTCGTTGCGGTTTTGATGGTTACATTGCATTTTGACCTCAACGTATCTGCAGCGACCACAAGGTTGTAATCATTATCGTCGGCAATGAGCAGGGACAGGCCATCCAGGATGGAGCCGTCGAGATTCATCTCGGCATCCTGCTGTAATTGCAGCTTGTCTGCAGAGCCCGGAAGGAATGTCAGTTCAAAGGAGAATACGGAACCATGGCCAGGTTTGCTTTCCACCCGGATCATTCCGTTCATCAGGCTTACCAGGTGATTTGAAATGGTGAGTCCGAGCCCGGTTCCACCGAATCATCTCCCGGATTCATTTGTTCAACCTTCAATTCAACTGATCCCCGGTCAGTAAATTTGATGGCGTTCCCGGTAAGGTTCATCAGGACCTGGTTCAGGCGGACAGGGTCGCCGATCAGCACATCGGGAACAGATTCCGGTATGGATCGTATGAGGGAGAGTCCTTTTTCTTCTGCTTTGAAATACATCGTCTGAACAACCTGGTCGACAACTTCGCGCAGGGAAAAATCAATGACCTCGAGTTCTACCTTCCCGGCTTCAATCTTGGCAAGGTCAAGGATGTCGTTGATGATGTGGAGTAAGATTCCTGATGATTTTTTAATTCCGTCAAGATAAACTTGCTGGTCTTCCCTTGGACTTTTATCAAGTAAAAGGTTGGTCATCCCCATCACTGCATTCATGGGGGTGCGGATCTCATGGCTCATGTTTGAGAGGAACTGCTGCTTGAACTGCTCCGACTGTTCGGCCCTGCGCCGCATTTGTTCGGCAATTTCCTTTTCAGCAGCAATCTGAATGTTTTTCTCCTCTTACTTTCTTTTCGTTTTTTGTGTATGACGCAGGCGTAAAACAATTCCGATGATGATCAGCAACATAAAAACGCCACCTGTCAGATAATTCCGCTGCTGTTGCGTTCTTTTGATATTGAGATCCTCTATTTCGGTTTCCCTCTGCTTTTCTAAAAGTTCCGACTCGTATTGTGCCCCCGGGTATATATATTCCCGGGAATGAGCAAGGAAACCGCATGGAGGCAATTTCTGTTTAAATAAATTTCAGAGAATCAGGCTATTTGCAGATTAACTTTGCTGAAATACCCAGGCAAAAACCTGCGAGAACTCTTCGTAGGTTGTCGGAGTAGAGTTCGCTTCTGTGCGCTGGTGCCCATTCAGCAGCGTGCCATTGTTGATGGCTTTGGCAAGGTCAACCATCAACCGGGCGGCATCCTCACCGCAAAATCCTGAAGCTACCATCCCCTTTACTGCATCCTCACCGGGGAACTGGATGTACTGGAGTTCAGGTTTCCCGATTGCCTGCCCTGCAATGGCAGTAACCTCCGAATAGCTCATGTCGCGGGGGCCCAGGACAAATTCTATGGTATTGCCTTTGAAGCTCAGGTCCAGCAAACGTTTTGCGGCAACAGCGCCGATGTCCTTCGTAGCCACCATCGGGAACTTCTGATCGGCACTTACAGGGGTACCCGCAATGCCCATCTGTTTGATCGTTCCGATGAGGCCCAGGGTGTTTTCCATAAAATAGGTCGGACGCAGGTTTAGCACATTGACATCTTTCAGCCCAAGGAACAGCTCTTCCATGTAGCCGAGCCCGTCGACAATCCCGGCCCCCTTGCGAAGGTGAGCTCCTACGCTGCTGAGCAATACAACGTTGGGAACATTGTTCGCCTTCACTGCGTTAAAATAGTTGTCGGCAATCTGTTTTTGCTCCTTTAGTATATCAGCCGCGAACATGTCGGGCATGATAAGGCAGAATACCGCATCGGCACCTTTAAAAGCCCTTGTAAGAAATTCCCTGTCGTAGCTGTCGCCAGCCATGGCAATGGCTCCCAGGTCGGCCAACTCTTTTAATTTGCCGGCATTGCGGCCAATGACAGTTACGTTCTGTCCCTTTGCAAGCAGTTCAGTTGCAACGATCTTTCCAATTTTTCCGGTGGCACCGGTGATTACATACTTTTTCATACGGATGTGATTTTGTGGTTATTAATTATTTGTACATACAACTTATAAATAAAAAAAATTATTTTGATGACAGCTTAACTGCAGATTGGAAGACGCTCCCGGTCAGTTGACGTGCATTTTCCTTCCCGAGAACATCGGCAATCCTCAGATAGAGCTTGTGCCAGGCCGCTTTTATAGCTTCGTTCATTTCAACGGAGGCCGCGGTAGGATAGATCATCGTGATCCTGCCTTCGCTGTGTTTTTTGACCAGCCCACGGCTTTCAAGCTTGTCAACTAGCCGGGTCACAGTCGACGGGGTCAGCAGCATGATCTCTGCCAGCTCCCCGGAATGGATACCCGGATTTTTATTTACGGTCATGACCACGAAGGCATAGCTGGGAGCAAGGTCAACGACGGAAAATTCCTCTTCCGCCAATTTTGTTACGACCCGGGCCAGGGCATTGGAGGAATAGTACAGGCAATTGCAGTATGTGTCTTTGTCATTCATTTCGGGTGCAAAGATAAATTATTTATTTGTATGTACAATAATATTTTTTGTCGAATGATACTGACATGTCCCCTATCTGATTCCCTTTTGTTTAAGCAGCTTCTCGCCAGAAACATAACCTGGTTTTGAATCGGATGAAACCGGCGAGAACGGATCCCCTATAATTTCATTTTGTACAGTTTCCATTTGGAGTCCTGTCCGCTCTCCTTGAAAAGAAAATAGGCATGGCCGCGGTGTACCAGGATTTTTTGGGGGAAGGGCAACGGGATCACAAATTCATTGGCCAGGCTGCCCAATTCAATGTCTATTTTGTTCAGGCGCACCTCCCCATGTCTCTTAAAACTGGCATAGACGTCTCCGTAAGCCTCATCCTTATATAGTTTCCACCAATGCCATGCATCATCCGGGAAAAAAGAATTTACAAGCGCCGCAACAAAGGCATATTCCTGGTCTTTGTGAAATGAGATCGGGATCTCTTTGACCGGATTCCAGTCTGCATCGAAAATTTCAATGACATCGCCCGCAAAATTAAAAACCGCTATCTGGTCGTTTTCCAGTTTCACCATCATGGTCCTGTTCGCTGTCCGGGAAAAGAAATCATACGCACGTTCATCGTAGTCGCGGTAAACCGTATCGCCGGCCCTGGATGGCGCTGTAAAGAAATACTTATCCCGGTAATAGGCGGATTCCTCTTTATCATGCCTCACCGTCTGGAGGTACCTTTTACCCTGGTCCATATCATAATAGCCAATATTTGTCCTGAACCCGTTTGAATAATCTTCCTGGAAGTAGAGACGATTTTTCATCATAAAGGAAAAAGGGCCCAGCATGCGCTCAATGGAATCCACAGTAGTTTGATAGAGGAAAGAAAAGTGATTCAGGGATTGATCGTAATGACACTGGAACGCATTGCCCTTTTTTGAAAAATAATGAACATTACCAATCGCATCCTTATACAGTTTGTCTGGGGGCATCTCGGGCAATAAAACCTGTGCAAGCGTGTCTCCGTCGGGGTTCAGCAACAGCATGGCTGAGCGCCTCAGCTGGTATCTGAATACCAGGAGCAGCAGATTATCGCCCATGATTTCATAATCAAGCAACGAATAGTCAGGATCCCTGTAAACCGCCGTCGCCTTCAGCTCGGAGATGGTCACGCTTTCAAGCTGGCTGACCTGTGGCTTTAACCTTATTTCCACCGCTTTCTTCATCACCTCCCCGACTTCGATGGCAAGCGGCTTGTAACCAACGCAGGTGATGTCGATATAAACCGGAAGTTTCGACAGGGCCATTTCAAACTTTCCATGGATGTTTGTCGCAGTACCTGATTTCGTGTTTCGGATCATCAGGTTGACGTTTGCAACCGGGAGCCCTGTCTCTTCATTGAGGATGGTTCCATGAAATTTCAGATGCTGTGCAGATGAAATCAAGGGTAAAACCACACAGACCAGAAATATGAAAGTTGTGCCGATCTTCATGATAAGCGGTTTGCGGAAACGCTCCAAAATCAAAGTTATCAATAAAATGCAAACTTAAACGTCAGTCATTCGTGTTAAAAACCGATGAATTTTTTATAGAATGCTTTTCTTTTGGCATCAGCCGAATCGGGCTTTTCCGGGGTTACCGCGGGTGGTTTGCTGTTTGCAGCCGACCTGCATAACCTGAATCCCACATAGCCATATCTGAACGTGGGATTGGCGCTTTCCCGGTCGGCTAAAGCGAGGCCTGAAAAATCATAAAACCAGCTTCCTCCGCGGATGATCCGAAAAACTCCTTCCGGTGGGCCAGCCGGGTTCCCGGAAGGCGAAACCGCGTACCATGTTGGAGCGTACCAGTCGGCACACCACTCAAATACGTTGCCTGTCATGTCGTAAATCCCAAGTTCATTCGGTTTTTTCCCGCCCACAGGATGGGTTCTCGAATCCGAATTTCCCACCTTCCAGGCCACAACGGTATCCGTGTTACCTCCACTGTATTTATATCCTTTCGAAAGCAGTCCTCCCCTTGCAGCAAACTCCCATTCCGCCTCGGTAGGGAGCCTGTAGTTCATCTTCGTTTTCTCATTCAGAATACTGATGTACTCCTGGACATCGTTCCAGCTGATACGTTCAGCAGGACAACTGTCGCACCCTTCAAAATAAAATTTGTTGGTATCCCGGTCCATGATCATCCGCCATTGGCGCTGGGTAACTTCAAACCGGCCCATGTAGAAATCATCCAGCATGACCTGGTGGACCGGCTGCTCGTCCGAGCCGCCAAACAGCGAGCCCATTTTGAATTTTCCACCGTGAACAAACACCATGTCGGGTCCTGTCGCCTGCGCAGAAATGAAATGTACGCAGAAGAAAAGGATGCACGTTATTCCGGTATGTTTCAGATACCCCATTATTCCAGATCCAACAGTATTTTAAGGTTCTCCTTCATCCTTTCCGAAATCTCTGAAGGAACAGCGCCAACCTTTTTCATTAACCTTTTATTGTCAATCGCACGAATTTGATCCAGCATGATATCCCAACCCTCATTTAATCCGCAACTCCCTTTTTTTAAATGGATTCTTAAAATTTCACTTTCCTTTTGAATGTTTGTTGTGATCGGGCAGATGATTGAAGATGAATGATGTTTGTTCAACAGATCTGTTTGAACAACGACCACCGGCCTGACTTTTCCGGGCTCCGTTCCGATTGTCGGATTTAAATCTGCAATCCAGATTTCAAATTGCTTAGCCTTCATCATCCATCATTTCAAATTCATGAAGAACTTTTAAAGATTCCTCTTTAACAAGTTTAGATTCCTTTTCTAATTGGGAAGAGATAAGTTTCCTTCTTTGAACCTTATTATAAAAATCCAAAGCTTCATTAATATACCTGTTTCTGGATTTTTTAATTTGATTGATTACCAGTTCAGTTTCAGAAAAAACTGAATCATCTAATTTTAAGGAGAGTGTTTTCATAAAATACCTTTATTGTATATTACAAAAGTATATACTATTCATGAATATTCCAAGTGTATTTTTAATCATAGCTGGTCCGCCTGCTCCGGAGGTTCTTTCAATAGGGCCAAAAATCGGGTTTTGTTTTCGTACCGCCCAATTGACGACAGTCGACACATCCCGTGAACAGTATTTTTATCATCCCGGCATTGTAATAAAACCAAACAGGATATTCCCAGGGAAAAAATGATCTGAAGCCAAACGGCGGCAGATCTTCTTCGTAGCAGGCGTTAAAACCCTTGTTCATTCCTTCAACATCATGGTAAAAATATCTCCTGGACGACACAGAGGCTGCAAAAAAATATCCCAGCACCACATTTTCAGGATTCGTCATGTTGATCATGTTCCCTTTGATGGCCAGGGGTTGTTTCTCATAAAGCCCACCCTGTTCATTGCTGTTGATGCGCATCTGCTCCCAGTAATTGTAGGCCTCCTCGCTCAGGGCAAGCTGACTGACCAGCATGCTGTAAAGGACTGTCAAACGGGAGCTGTGTTCATCTACATTGTGTAAAGGAAATTGAGTGTATGCATTTTGAGAAAGGCTGTTCGTCGACAGGGTAAATACATTTTTTACCGGAGCGGTAGTCCAGCAAATCATGTTGGAGGAGTCGGGGGGTGTGATCTGGCGAATAATGCCGTCATAGTACCATTCGGCGGCATGGGCCGAATGATACTCCCAGGTTTCTTCAATCTCCCATTTATAAAAGTGGCTATCGTCGCCAGCTGCATGGAGATCCACATAAAATTGCATGATCTTCCGGGGTGTTTGGGAGTATTGTGTCGACTCATTTTTCACCGAATAATAGACTGAATCCAGCGAAGGGCCTTTTGGCATCTGGTCGAACCCCGATACCAGCTCCTGGTTGTCTGGTGTCAGCACCCTGACCCGGTATGCATTGCCGGGTTCAACATATTCCAGGCCCATCCAGGTATGGTAATGACCCGGAATGTATTCTTCCATGGTAAAAACATTGCCATTTTGATCTGTGACCGTCACCTGGCAACCCGAGACCGTAATATACTTCGGGGACTGAAACGGGGAGGATAGGGACACAGCGACCTCCTGCCAGCCTTCCGCATTGACGATCCGTCCTGCAACAACATATTTATTCTCTTCCGCACCATCAATTTTAGGATCATAGGCCTTGATGCAGGAGAACAGCAGGAACAAACCGAACAGGAACAATATCTTTTTCATTTCGGGCGGTGTACGCATTTACAAATATACATCAATCATCATCTTAATAAAACAAACAAGAAAAGTTTGCTAATCCCCTAAAGCATTAGTATATTAGCGAATTCAATCATAATGAGAAATGTTTCTAGCTGTATAAAGGAAAAAAGATATGTCAGGTTAAACTGAATTGAATGTGTTCTTATAAAAACAAACCCTATCATGAAAACAAATTTACCAAAACAGGTAAGCCCGGTCATTTCCGGCATCATTTCAACCATGGTCCTCTTCTTTGTTCTAAGCTTATTGCCTGGAACGATCCATGCCCAGTGGAACCCCAACACCTCCGTTAACATCGAGATTTCCAGTCTTGCCGTCGCAGATATGCAGCAGGCCTCCACAACCGATGGCAAAACCTGGATTGCTTTTTATGCCCAGGTTGGAGGCAATTATAACATGATGGCCCAGCTGATCGATGCCGATGGCTATAAACTCCTCGGAAACGATGGCTTGCTTGTCAACAGTCATACTTCAGGCTCGGCCACCTTTGTGTTCAACGTCTGTGTAGATGGCTCAAACAACCTGATCATTGGGATGCAGGATGAAAGGCAGGCAGGAAACCTGCAGGCGGTAGTATATAAAGTTTCACAGACCGGCACCATGATGTGGGGTGTCGATGGCATCGTACTGGGCGGTGGACTTGCCCCCTATCCGGCCAGTTTAAGCAACGGAGAATGTGTTATTGCCTGGAATGAGACAACCAGCAACACCCTTAAGCTTCAGAAGATCACAACCGCCGGAACGAAGGCATGGACAACCCCGATTTCGGTCCTGGTAGGTTCAACGAAAACCAGCAGGGGACAACTCATGGGAATTTCAGATGGAAAATTCTCCCTGGTTTTCCAGAAAAATGGAACCGGACCCTATACCACACTCTATGCACAGGCGTTCGAAAATTCAGGAACCGCACTATATGCACCCGTGCAGATCTGTGACCAGACTTCCGCTGCATACAGGTATTATTCCATTGCAGTGGAGGGCGACACGACATACTATGGCTATTACAGCTCCGAGGGCAACCGTTTTAACTCATTCCTCCAGAGGATCAACCCCAACGGAACCATACCCTGGGGGATGAACGGTTCGAATTTTAATACCTCCACAGGTGCAAACAACAGTTACCAGATGACCACCAACATCAATATTACCCCTGGTTCAAACTATGTTTGGTCGGTATGTACCTTCAGTGACCCGAATCAGACCGTATACGGGATCTATGTTCAGAAATTCCTGAAAACAACGGGTGCCAGGCAGCTTACCAACACAGGCAAGGTGGTTTATCCGATCGGAAGCAACATGTACACACAGGCCGGGGCCCTTGCCCTGGTCAATGACGCACCCATGTTCATGTATTATACCTCCAATTATAAAATTTTTGCCACAAGACTTGATGAAAACGGGAATTTCGTGTGGCCGGGCAACCAGGTGGAGATAAGTTCAACCACAGCGACGAGCGGAAACGGTAAAATGCGTTACGGGTTTACCCCGGTAGGTCCGAACAAGTGCGCCGGCACATGGACAGAGAAGAGGGGTGCTGATTTTAAGGGATATGCCCAGGGCGTTTCAATTGGCGGGCTCACGGGTGTTGAAGTAGCCACCCAGGGAGGTGTTCCTGCCCAGATAACCACAGACCAGGGAACACTGCAGCTTGTTGCCACAGTATACCCTTCCACGGCCAACCAGGCCGTTACCTGGAGCATCCTCCCGGGCACAGGGGGCGCAACCATCGATGCCAACGGGCTTGTGACCGGAATATCCAATGGGACTGTTTATGGGGTTGCCACATCCGTGCAGGACACCACGGTTTCGGGGTCCATTCTCATCACACTCACCAACCAGACTGCTGTGGCGCCTACCGTAGTGACTTTACCTGCATCAGATTTCACCTCCAGTACGGCCGTCATCAATGGCACGGTCAATCCAAATAACTTTTCCGCTGATGTGATCTTTGACTATGGCATCTCTGTTTTCTACGGCAATACCGTGCCCGGGAATCCTCCCACGGTTACAGGGAATTCAACTACGGCGGTTTCTGCAGAGCTCTCGGATCTTACGCCCAATACCCTGTATCATTACCGGATCAGGGCAACCAGTCCAGCAGGATCATCACACGGAGCCGATCTCACATTTTTGACAGGAGGGGTGGGGGTGAACGATAAAAATTCCCCGGTCCTAGAGATTTATCCTGTTCCCAACGACGGGCTTTTCAACATCTCCCTTCCCGGTGACCAGGAGTTATCGTGCAAACTCGAAATTTATAACATGCTTGGGGTGCGGATTTACGGCGCAAAAGCGATTACAGTCGGCCGTAACAGGGTTGAGCCGGTCGATCTGCGTGCTTTCCCAGGCGGGGTCTATACGATCATATTGCGCAATGCCGACAACAAGGTGGTGAGAAATGTGATGGTAAACAGGTAGTTCAGGATCCTACCGAATAAGGATCATTTTCTTCGTTTCCGAACTGTTCCCCCCGGTGCTGATCTGGTATAAATAGGTTCCGGGAGGAAAATCTGAATCGCGTCACTCAAATTTCATCACCACGGTTTGCTCGTTCATGATGTTATTGTAGATCACCGGGGCGATGGGTGCAGGATTCTGATACGCCCCGATCTTGACAAATTTCCTGAGGACAAATGGGAGGCCGTTGCACATAAAGAAATCGGGGGCGTCGCCGATTTCGAAGTGCAGGTGCGGGGCATCTGAATTCCCTGAATTGCCCAAAAGCGCAACCGGACTGCCCTCCTTCACCGTGTCGCCGGGCTTCACCATGATGGAGTGCGTTACACAATGAGCGTACATGGCGTAGTGGCCATTGCCGATGTTGAGGATCACGTGATTCCCGGCATATTCAACCGGCGCTTTAAAATTCACATGGTTTCGCTGGTTTCCATCGTTCTCGATCATGGTGTCACTGCAGGCAACCACCACCCCGCCGGCCACGGCATACAGGGTATCAAGGTAGCAGAAGTAGGCGCTGTTCTTCCCGGGATCACCCTGGTAGAATTTATCAAAATTGTCATCCACCTGCATGTTGTCGAATGCGAACCGCTCCCCGGTGCCCAATTTTCCCCCTAAGAAAATGATGGTATTAAAATGGTAGTCGTTGGTCGACTGGTTGAAAAACATCCATTTGGTCCCCCTTACAGGTGAGCCAATCACCAGCGGGACTTCATTGTATCGGGGAACTACAACGCCACCCTCCACCGTCACATCCTGGTTGTTGACCGTGTCCCTGAATACAAGCCTGTGCGATATCCGCGATGGCGGGGCCTTATCCAGCGGCACAGGCAGCTGGATGGAAAAATAGTAATGATCGAGTTTGTCGAGGGCCATGATCGTGTTCACAGGGAGCGGATCCTGGTAGATCTTAGGAAACTGCCCGTTGTTATAGGTCGCCAGCACGTTTTTTGAAACATCGTCAAGTACATTGATCTGCCTGAGCGAGAATCCGCTCTTCTTCCACTCCCAGCTCTTCAGGGTGTATGGGATCCTGAGGTACTGGTCGGTTCTGAATGGGGTATCGTTGATGATCACCTCGATGGTTCTGTCACCGGTTGAAGTGTAAACCACCTCTTTTTTGCAGCACCCTGACATCATGCCGGGAAGTGCAAAGAGTGCAACAACATAGCGCAGTGTATTCATATTTTCGGGTTTAAATCGGATTGTCGGTGTAAATCAGGGCGTGGGCACAGGAAAGGTGCCTTTGTAAACGAAGGTTTGCATGGGGTAGATGTTGATGCCTGAATGAGGATTCCCGATATTAAAGGTCTGGTAGTAGTAGGAAATGCAGGGTTGATAGGTTGAACCGGTGTTCAGGTTGCCCGATACCCCGAAGCCACTGAAGTTTCTGCCGGGTATATTGTGCACCTTGGAATCGACAATGCCTCCCTGGGCCCAATAGGTGTAGTCCTGGCTGTGACCTCCGCCGCCAAAATTGAACCTGTCGAGCCCTGTACCCATCAGGATATTCATGTCGTTGTTGCTTCCTCCCATCGAATAGGAGGCGGTAAAGGCCCCCCAGCCCTGGATACCGCCACCGATGGAGGGTTTTTCGGGGCCGGTAGCCATGTCTTTATACCACAGGTCTCCCAGGAGATAATAATGCGATGTTGCAACTGCGGTGGCGCTGTAATGCATTCCGGCGAGTGAGTTGTAATCAAAGGAAAAACCATCGTGCGAATGCACATACAGGTTGCCGCCATAATCGCTCGTGGCCATAAACGGGGGCACGGTCTGGTAGATATAATAACCCTGGAAGGTTTTGTTGAAATTGTTGATGGAGAAATTGGGCGTGCGCTGCATATGGCCCAGATCAGCATGACTGATATAAGGAAATCCCCATCCCCAGGTTCCGCAGAAATAGCCGAAGTGCATGGTGCAGGTGCTGGTTCTTACCGGCGACACCTGGCTCGGATCCCTGGGATTATACCATTGAAGGGCGACGGTTCCATCAATGGCTTTGTTGTGAGGCCAGGGATTTCGATTCCCGGTGCTCCTCACCGTGATCTGCACCGATTGGGATGGCTGCAGCACATTCCATGCGGTATCGGTAACACCCAGCTGGCCGATATTGTAAACATTCCAGTGGTTGTCGGGATGGCATTTGACCGGAGATCCATTTTCCCAGTAGGTATTGGGGATCTGGCTTGGAACGCCACTGAGACCTGAACGGTAATCGGGACTGACTGCATATTCTTTCAGGAGGCCGGCCGTTGGAGCCTGGGCCGTGAGCAAAACCATGTTTACGTAGTTCCCATCCCCATCTGAATATCTGGCAGGCGTGATGATGGATCCCGCAATCACCGGAGCCTGAAGCCCCAATGCAAGATAAAGCATGTTGGCAACAAACTGGGCGCGTGCCATCGGATTGATGATTGCCGTATTTTCCGAAAGACCTGAATTGGCGAACGGCAGGTCGCTCACAAATTTGTTCTGAAGGCGGTACTCATAGGAATTCACCAACAGGTAATTTACAGCCTGGATGAATACATTCACCTCCTGTTTGATCATGGTCGTGAAAGTCTCGGTATACCAGTTTTTTGCGTCTGTTCCGGTGGAATCGACCAGGCCGCAGGCATTGGTGTAGACATTCGTTGCCTGGAATTGATAATTCACCAGGGAGATAAAATAATTTTCAACCAGCAGGTACAACAGGTTCAACGATTTTGCATCACTGAACCCTTGTCCCCTGAGCGAGTTGACCGTTGCGACGGTATAATTCATCACCACATTGGTGTTGGGGTTTGTAGGGGGAATGACGAGGAGGTGCAGCTGGGTGATGATATTTTTCATGTCGTATTGTATGGGCGGCGCCCCCACATCCGGATGGACCGTCAGGGCATAATTGACCGCTTTTGTTTTCAGGGTCTGAACCTGGGGGGAGGAGGCATCGAGCCCCTGATTTTTATACATGGCCGCTGTTTTCGGGAAATAGGTCAGGCCGGCAGAGGAGGTTGAATCCAAGACTTCCGTCAGGTATCCCACATACATGTTTTTGGTCAATTCGCCCATATACTCGTTCAGCTTCGAAACATCCAGCGAAAGTTCCTGTCCGAGCTCCGTAATCTGATTTGACAGTTCCGTAACCTGATCCTGCAGCGCAGTGATCCCGTTCTTTAATGCATGGTACTCGGCCTCCTGTCTGTTATAAGTATGGACCGCACTCAATGTTTTAAAGATCATCACCGCTGCCCCGTCCGGTACATCATCAGATTGGATGTTTGACCCCAGCTGGTAACAAAGGAAGGGAGAAAATGCCTTGTTATTCGACGATTCATAATAGGTAACCAGGCTCAGACTCTGATTGGTAAACACATTTACATTGTCAACAGGATCATCGTTTACGGGCGTGTAGGTGACCTCTGCCTTGCGACAGGAAGCGCTTATCATGATCAGCATCAGAAACAAAAACAGGGGACTGCACCAGCTCCCCGGGATGACGGAGCGTGGTTCTTCCGGGATTCTCCTTTTCATACTGTCGGGTATAAATAAAGGGTTCAATCACACTTTCTTGATGCGTACGGCACTCATGCCTTTAAATCCGCGCTCGATCTCAAAAGTGACCTTATCATTTTCCTTGATTTCTTCAGTCAGACTGTTGACGTGAAAAAAGTATTTTTCCTGTGTGTCGATTTCTTTAATAAAACCAAAGCCTTTTGAACTGTTAAAAAATTCAACATTGCCTTTTCTGATGGTCGGCGTTTCTATCTTCTCCCTTTTTGGAACGCCGATTTCAATGTTTCCAGCATCGATTTTTCTCCGGTTTGAGGGATCGGGCGCTGTATCCGTAATATTCCCGTATTCATCAACATAGGCAAGCATGTTCTCGAAACCGCCACCTTGTGAGTTTGCTTTACGGTCGGCGAGTTTTTGCTGCTTGTCAAGTCGTTTCTTTAATCGTTTTTTCTCCAGATCTTTCTTGTTAAATGTCTGTTGTGAACCTGCCATCTATGAATTGATTTAAATTAAGGATTTGTATCCTACTATTTTTACAAAGATACAATAATAAACCCGAAGTGTTTTATTATGAGAAAGTCCGATGCATTTTAAAATTGATTTAACTTTGACCGAACTATGAAAAAACTCCTCATCATTATTTTATTTTTTGCCGGATGGCAGGGTTCCCGGGCCCAGGATCCGGGTGCCAGAGAGATCATTCAGAAAGCCGATGACAAGAACCGGGGTCTCTCAAGCCAGGGAACCATGACCATGACCGTGATCCGTCCCGACTGGACCCGGACCATCAGCATGAAAACCTGGTCGAAATTCAGGGAATATTCACTGGTGCTGATCACCGCGCCCGCGAAAGACAAAGGTCAGGTTTTTCTCAAGATAAAGAGCGAAATGTGGAACTGGGTTCCGTCCATCGACAAAACCATCAAGATCCCGCCTTCGATGATGCTGCAGTCGTGGATGGGTTCAGATTTTACCAATGACGACCTGGTCAAGCAGTCGTCGATTGTGGTTGATTACACCCACAAACTGCTGGGGAGGGAGAAGGTGAGGGAGATGGACTGTTACAAGGTGGAACTGACTCCGCTGCCCGATGCACCAGTGGTATGGGGCAAGGTGATCATGTGGGTGACTGTGCGTGGGTTTGATGTGTGGATGGCTGAATATTATGACGAGGATAACAAGCTGGTGAATGTTTCGAATAATTATGATATACGGCGGATGGGCGACCGCGATATCCCCACCCGGCTTGAAATGGTGCCGGTGAACAAGAAAGGCCAGAAAACCGTGATGCAGATTGATGAGCTGAAGTTCAACACCGGCATCGACGAGCATTTCTTTTCCCAGCAGAACATGAAAAAAATAAAATAGATGAACGATCTGAGACTTGCATGGCGAAATATCTGGAGGAACAAGCGGCGGACCCTGCTCACCGCGGCATCCATCTTTCTGGCCATATTCCTGGCTCTGATCACCAGGTCGCTGCAAATCGGCTGGTTCGACAACCTGGCCGACATCGTGGTTCAGTCCTACTCGGGCCATATCCAGATCCATAAAAAGGGGTACTGGGACGACAGGGACATCAACAATTCAATGGCCTTTGACGATTCTTTGTCGGCCGTAGTCAAATCGACACCCAATGTCGACAAGATCGTTCCCCGCCTGGAATACTTCGCCCTCTCAGCCTATGGAAAACAAACCAAAGGCGTGATGCTGGCCGGCACAGATCCTTTGAAAGAGGATGCCCTGACCAGGCTTTCAGCCAAGGTGGTCAAAGGGCGCTATTTGTCTGTTGCGGACAAGGGTATTCTGGTTTCCCAGGGGCTGGCGTCATTCCTCGGGCTTACAGCGGGTGATACCCTGGTGCTGCTGGGACAGGGATTTCACGGGGTGAGCGCTGCAGCGAAATTCCCGGTGTGCGGCATTGTCCATTTCCCTTCACCCGTGCTTGACAACCAGATGGTGTATATGAACCTCTCCACGGCCCAGGAATTTTTCAGCGCCGAAAACAGGATCACCTCCCTCTCGGTCACCATCAAAAATGCGGATAAGATCGATGAGACCCTGGCAGCGCTTCAGCAAAGGGTCGACGGGGGAAAATTCGAAGTGATGCGGTGGGATGAAATGATGGTTGAAATCATGCAGCAGCTGAAGGTCAAGACGGCGGGCGGCAAGATCATCACGGCCATACTTTATATGATCGTCGGATTCGGGGTTTTCGGAACCGTGATCATGATGACCAACGAGCGGACCCGCGAATTCGGGGTGATCGTTTCGGTGGGCATGCAAAAAAGCAGGCTGGCGGTCATCCTGGTCCTTGAGATGATCCTTATCGGCTTGACAGGACTTATTTCGGGAGTGGCCGCGGCCATGCCCATCATGCTCTATTTCAAACTCAACCCCATCCACCTCTGGGGCTCCATGGCCCAGGCCTTCATCAGTTACGGCATTGAACCGCTCATGCCCCTGGCGCTGAAAGCGGATTTCATATTGTCGAATGTGATCACCGTATTGATTATTGTTTCACTTACCTGCATTTATCCGGTGCGGAGGATCTTTAAACTCAGGGTTGTTGATGCACTTCATAAATAAACCAGGCCATGATCTTTAAAATTGCATTCAAGAATGTGTGGAGGAACAAGGTGAGGAGCCTGGTTGTGATTGCGGCCATCACGCTGGGACTTTCCGGCGGGATATTTACCGTGTCGATCATCACGGGCATGGTCGAACAGAAGCTGCGGTCGGGCATCGACAACGAGGTAGCGCACATCCAGGTCCATAATCCCGAATTCCTTAAGAATTTCGAATCGAGATACACCATTCCAAATCCCGACAGCATCTCGGCGCTGATTTCGAAGGTGGCCTCAGTAAAGGCAGTCTGCACCCGCACCCGCATAGCCGGCATGGCTGCATCCCCGAATTCCGCCGCCGGGGTCCAGATCATCGGGGTGAATCCCGGATCGGAGAAAAGGGTTTTTACCCTGTACAGGACGGTTCCCGACAGCGCGGGCGGGTATTTTACGGGCAGCCGGAAAAACCAGATCGTCATTGGAAAAAAGCTTGCCGACAAGCTCAAGATCAGGCTGAAATCAAAACTGGTGCTGCGTTTCCAGGATCGGGACGGGGAGCTTAACGAGGCAGCCTTTTCTGTGAACGGTATTTTTGAAACGGCGAATACAATCTTCGATGAAACCAATGTATTCGTAAAAAAAACCGACCTCGACCTGATCACGGGAACCGACAACGGGATACAGGAAATCGCCCTGGTCCTCGACAACAACGACCTGATCCCGCTGGTCCAGCCGGCGCTGAAGGCGAAACTTCGCGCCCTGAACGTTGAGAACTGGATGGAACTGAGACCCGAAATGGGCATGATCACTTCGGCCATTGCCATTGAAGTGTATGTTATCCTCGGCATCATATTGTTCGCCTTGGCATTCGGAATTGTCAATACCATGCTGATGATCGTGTTCGAGCGGACACGGGAGCTCGGCATGCTGATGGCTGTGGGGATGAGCAAGTCAAGGGTCTTCAGGATGATCATGCTCGAAACAGTCTTCCTCACGCTCATCGGGGGGATCATCGGGATGGCCCTGAGCGCCGCGCTGGTTTCGGCTTTTCATACTTACGGAATTGACCTCTCGGCATTTTCAAAAGGGCTGGGAGCCTTTGGCTTCGACCCGAAGATATACCCCTTTATCAAGCCTGAACTGTATCTTAACCTTTCATTTATGATCATTTTAACCGGGATATTTTCAGCGATCATGCCGGCCCGGAAAGCGTTGCAGCTAAACCCGGTGGAGGCGATAAGGATAGGATGAATTACGAATGACGAGTGACGAATTACGAATGTAATAAAGGCATTATGAATATTATTGAGATTAAGAATCTGAGCAAGGTTTACGACGAAAAAACTATCCCGGTTTATGCGTTGAACGGGGTGGACCTGGCATTCAAACAGGGTGAATTTACCTGCATCGTCGGGCCTTCGGGTTCGGGGAAGACGACCATGCTGAACCTTCTGGGCGGGCTCGATTCCCCCAGTGGCGGAGGGATCATGATCGACGGCACCGACATCACCGCCCTGAAATCACGCCAGCTCATCGATTTCCGGCTAAGGAACATCGGCTTCGTTTTCCAGTCGTTCAACCTCATTCCTGTTCTTACGGCAAAGGAAAATGTGGAATTCATCATGCAACTCCAGGGCGTCAACGCTAAAGAAAGGGATCTCAGGACCCTCGAGCTGCTGGAAAGCGTTGGCCTGGGAGAAAAGATCCATACCAGGCCCAACAAGCTTTCGGGCGGACAGCAGCAACGGGTGGCCGTTGCACGGGCCCTGGCTTCGAAGCCCAAGTTCATCCTTGCCGATGAACCGACGGCCAACCTCGATTCGAAATCAGCCGAAAACCTGCTCGAGATTATGGAAAAACTGAACAGGGAGGAGCACATCACCTTTATTTTTTCCACCCACGATTCAAGGGTCGTGGCCAAAGCGAGAAGGGTGGTGACGGTTGAAGACGGAAAGATCGTATCGGATGTCGCAAAGAAACAGGATTGATCGTATGTCGGTGAAATGCGGGCAGCTGCTGGTTATTTTTTTACTCCTGTTTACATGGGATCTCCCTGCTCAGGATTCCGTCGCCGGGAAAAGGGAACGCAGCTGGTCTTTCAACGGTTATGTGAAGGATATGCAAACGGTGATCATCCATAAGATCGACGAACCATGGGTCACCGACAACCTCATCCACAACCGGAATAATTTCAAATGGAATATTTCAAAGCATTTCACCTTCTGCCTCCAGGAGCGGAACCGCTTTTATTGGGGAAACATTCTTGCCATCAGCCCGCAGTATGCAGAGTTTATAGCCTATGATAACGGGCTGATCAACCTGTCTTGGAATATTTTCGAAGGGAAGTCCTACGTCCTGAACCTGGCTGTCGACAGGCTGTGGCTGGATTATACCCTGAACAATTTCCAGGTTACCGTGGGGCGTCAGCGGATTAACTGGAGCCAGACTTTTGTATGGAATCCCAACGATATTTTTAACACCTATTCCTATTTTGATTTCGATTATGAGGAAAAGCCCGGTTCCGATGCGGTGAGGCTGCAGTATTTCACAAGTCCCTCTTCCAGGGCCGAGATTGCCGTGAAGGCCGATAAAGACCAAAAGATCACGGCCGCAGGAATGTACCGTTTCAATAAATGGCAATATGATTTCCAGGGACTGGCGGGTGTTTATACCCAGAGCGACCTGGTAGTGGGTCTGGGATGGGCCGGGCAGATCGCCAAGGGTGGGTTCAAGGGGGAGATGAGCTGGTTTCAGCCCCTGAAGAATTTTGGTGATACGACCGGGGTTTTCCTCTCCTCCATTGAATACGATTACACCTTCAGGAATTCCATCTTCATCCAGTTTGAGGGGTTTTACAACTCCAATCCCACAAATTCAGCCAATGTACTGATCAACCAGTTCAATCCTTCCCTGCTCAATGCAAAAAATCCATTTCTCAACGGGTTTTCGATCTTTGCCAATGTATCATACCCGGTTACTCCGCTGATCACCCTGGCGCTCGCCGGGATTTACAATCCGCTGAATAAAATGGTTTTCGCCATCCCCACCTTTACCTTTTCGCTCATGAACAACCTCGATCTTTCGGTGATCGCACAATCCTTCCAATCATACGATCCCGCAACGGTAAGCGCCAGCCAGACCTCCCTGTTCATCAGGCTGAAAGGTTCGTTTTAAGATTCGAAAACTATTTATGGCTTTTTTTGGATTAGCAACCTGTTTATTGTATCTTTACTGGTTGTTAATGAAAACGTTATGAATAACCTGGATAAAACAAGGGAGGAACTTATAACAGAAATTGAGGAACTCCGGAAGGAAAAGGCTTTGACTGGTTCTGAAACCAGTTATCGCCGGCTGTTTGAAACAGCGAAAGATGGCATTCTTATCCTTGATGCTGAAACCGGAATGATTAAGGATGTGAATCCATTTTTGATTGAACTATTGGGATATTCCAAGGATCAATTCATTGAAAAAGCCATATGGGAAATTGGATTCTTCAAAGATATTGTCGCAAATCAGGACAACTTTTTAACATTACAGCAGAAGGAGTATATCCGGTATAAGGATTTACCCCTTGAAACAATCGACGGGAGAATGATCCACGTGGAGTTTGTGAGCAATGTTTATTTAGTAAATGATGTCAGGGTGATCCAATGCAATATCCGGGATATGACCGAACGGGTATGGGCAGAGCGACTTCAACTTCTTTCCAATGAAATTTTGCATATCCTTTCCAGTGAGGTTAGCTTTAGTGATCGGATTGTTGCTGTTCTAAAAGCCATCCAGGTCGAAACGAAAGTTTCTGCAGTAGGCCTGCGCCTCGAACACGAGCATGATTATCCCTATTTTGCACAATTCGGGTTCACCGAAGATTTTCTTCTGACAGAAAATACACTCACCATGAAAGGCAGGGATGAGGGTTTGTGCAGAGATGAAAAGGGAAACCCTTTATTAGAATGTACCTGTGGATTGGTCATTTCGGGGAAAGCAGATTCGTCGAATCCATTATTTACGAAAGCAGGCAGCTTTTGGACAAACGACTCATATCCCTTGTTGGAACTCACCGCTGAGCAGGAGACAGGATTGAATCCCCGAAACAGATGTATTCATCTTGGTTTTGGTTCTGTGGCGCTCATACCCATTCGAACAAATAAAAAAGTTGTTGGCCTTCTCCAGCTCAATGAAAAGAAAAAAGGAGCTTTTTCGAATGAACTCATCGCCTTTTTTGAGGGGATCTGTTCAATTATTGGAACGGCACTGATTCGTAAACAGTCGGCAGAAGAACTTATCATTGCCAAGGAGCATGCCGAAGAAAGCGACCATCTGAAATCAGCTTTTCTGGCCAATATGAGTCATGAAATACGAACACCCATGAACGGTATTCTGGGTTTTGCCAGCCTGCTGAAAGAGCCCGGCCTTACAGGTGAAGAACAGAAAAAGTACATCGACATTATCGAGAAAAGTGGTGTTCGCATGCTGAGCATTATCAACGACATTGTCAGCATCTCGAAAATTGAATCGGGACAAATGGAAATTTCTATTTCAGAGACGAATATAAAAGATCAGATTGAATTTATTTATGTTTTCTTTAAACCGGAGGTTGAGCGAAAAGGAATTCAGATTTTCTTAAAAGAATGTGTGCCTCCTATAAAAACCATCATTAAAACAGACCGCGAGAAACTATACGCCATTTTGACCAATCTTGTTAAAAACGCGATAAAATTCACCCATGAAGGTTCCATTGAAATCGGATATGAGCTGAAGGGGAAATTCCTTGAATTTTTTGTGAGAGATTCAGGGGAGGGCATTCACCAGGACCAAAAGGAGATCATTTTCGAAAGATTCAGACAGGGCAGTGAGTCGCTGACCAGGAATTATGAGGGGGCTGGATTGGGATTATCGATCTCGAAGTCATATGTCGAAATGCTGGGTGGGAAAATATGGGTGGAAAGCGAGCGGGGAAAGGGATCAGCATTTTATTTCACCATTCCATACGGTACCAGGCCTAATGAAAAAAGAGCCGTTAAAAGTGGTTTCCCGGTTTATGGAGATGAGAATTATCAATTTAAAAAGCTGAAAATATTGATAGCAGAAGATGATGAAACCTCTGCCATGTTACTTTCAATGACAATTAAAATAGTGGGTAAAGAAATTTTATCAGTCAGAACCGGGGCTGAAGCTGTTGAGGCATGCCGGAATAATCCTGACCTCGATTTGATTCTGATGGATATTAAAATGCCGGTTATGGACGGATATACAGCTACCCGACAAATTCGACAATTCAATAAGGATGTGGCCATCATTGCACAAACAGCCTTTGGGCTCTCCGGCGATAGAAAAAAGGCACTGGAGGCCGGATGTAATGATTATATTCCAAAACCTTTCAATAAGGCCACACTGATGGTCATATTGCATGAACTTTTCCGAAAAAAAAGCGGGATTGATCAAGCATAAAGAAGTAATCACCACCTTTACCTTTTACCGGTATTTGGATACAGATACTAAAAAAGCGTTAACGCTTACTCATTATGATTTGATTTCACTCTTTTGAAATATTACTATTGCGTAATAAATTCACAAAGAGATGGAACCGAACGAAATTCAGACATCTAGCCACCCCATTTTTACCATGGTTTCGATTAGTTTTTTCATATTGAATACCATTGTATTCATATCCCTGGTGGTATCCATTACCAGGAATATCTGATCTCTGTGTACATAAGCCGGGCCCCCTGTCCGGTAAGATAAAATAAAATAAAAGGTACCTCAACGGCCTTCTTCATTTTCCACCCGGATTTTCCTACATATAATCATTATTTCAGGATACCATGATTCGTTAAGGTTTGGAATCTGGTACAGAAAAAATAATATTTCCACAATAGACTTGAGATGAGGTCTATGGCTGTGTTTTCCCCGCGACCGAAAAAGATATAACTCCTTTTAATAGGAATGGCAGTATGATGTGAGTATCTTTACCAGTTGAGAATGAAATTATTATGAATGATTTAAATAAAACAAAGAAGGAACTAGTAACAGAAATTCAAAAATTCCGAAAGGAGCTTGAGGCACTGAAGGCCTCATACAAATTCGATGTGACCGACCGCACCCGGGAGGAAAAAGCTCTGACCATTTCGGAAACCCGTTATCGCCGTCTTTTTGAAACGGCGAAAGATGGAATTCTCATCCTCGATGCTGAAACCGGAATGATTACGGATGTAAATCCATTTTTGATTGAACTATTGGGATATTCGAAGGATCAGTTCATTGAAAAAGCCATATGGGAGATTGGATTCCTAAAAGATATCATCGCCAATAAGGATAATTTTTTAGAAT
>Ga0247842_10002123_pt1 | contig 30414 bp, 47 predicted proteins | sample LaCruzMarch2015__3_FD_192411 | JGI IMG/M metagenome (GOLD analysis project Ga0247842, IMG submission 192411) | Freshwater microbial communities from meromictic Lake La Cruz, Castile-La Mancha, Spain - LaCruzMarch2015_19m | ecosystem: Environmental > Aquatic > Freshwater > Lake | place: Spain...
CTCTGGGTTCCCTTATCGCACTTTCGTGCAGTGTAAAGTTTTCGCGCCTGCTGCACCCCGTGGGGCTAGGACCCGTGTCTCAGTGTCCTTCTCCGGGCGATCTCTCTCAAGACCCGTACAGATCTTCGGCTTGGTGGTCCATTACACCGCCAACTACCTAATCTGCCGCCAACTCATCCTAAGGCATTGCTTTTAAAAGAAAAAACATTCCAGTATAATTCTTCTATCCGGTGTTACCCTCACTTTCGCGAAGTTATCCCAGACCTTAGGGTAGATTATCGACGTGTTACTGAGCAGTTTGCCTCTATTGCTAGAAGACTTACATGGCTTAACCGAACCCAAATAGCAGCAACCTCCCGCAGGATCAACGGGAATTGTTTAATAATTCTATCTCTAGAATAATCCTGTATCGAGTTTATTTGGTCGCACTATATAGATAAACTAAAACCTAATTTTACAGAAAATCTTTTCAGATTTTCTGAATCCATCGTTGGTTGATACCAACTTCAGGATATAGAAATTGCGCTCTCACAATAATATATTGTATACATAGCTGAACAAACTTATTCATACACAAATGCGAAATTTGCGCATACATCTAAGTATTTTACCAAGTTTGATATTGGATTCTTCTACACGAGTTTTACGAAGAAAATTGGTGGCGATGTTTTATCGTGTTCTATTGGATAATAAGGAGTTATTTATAAAGGTTTCGGAAACGTTTTCTCGACGTTTCCGAAGCCCAAAAAACCTGATGGTTTTTCTGGTTTCTATTCGGTAAATGAGACGGGAGAATTTTTGGGATACTTTTATATATTCTGAAGATAAAATAAATTGATAATAGGGTGGTGTGAAAATGAACCTTTTCAAACTAATCAACAAAATATCAAAGCAAACATATTTTGTAATTATGATATTTTCATTTCTTATGGTGCATCAATTCATAAGTGTTGCTGTTCAATCAAAAAGATATTATCCAAGTTACAACAACACACCGGAAATAACTATTGTGATAATATTTTTAATAATTGGTTTGTTTGCAACACAGCAATTTATATGGAAGAAAAAGGTTGAAGAAGAAATTAAGATAAGTAAAACTAAGTCAAAAAGTTTAAAAGAGAGATGGAAAGATTTTTGGTCTGATGTATAGTATTAGTTGGGTGGTATGAAAACGAAAACTTTATTTTTTATTTCTGTAATAATGTTAATGATAATAATAAGCGGATGTGATTCTTTAGAGGATAATACTATAACAACAAATATAAATTATGTTTCTTCTTGTAATCTTTCTGAAAATCAGTTAGCAAAAGCAAAAATACTTACATCAGATGCACAAACAGATGAATTCGGTGGAATTATTAGGTGGGATAAATGTGGAAAAAATGAATCAGAGAACACTTATTTGATAAATATTAGTAAAAAACAAACTAATATCTCACAAAAGATTACTCAGAGTTTAGAACAGGTTAAAGAATATGTTTCATCTATAAATATATCAAAAGAAGACTTTAGAGATGAGGTAGATATAGAAAAAACTATTTTTAATCTTGTAAACGAAGAGAGAGCAAGTAAAGGGATTCATGAATTAATTTGGTCTGATAAATTGTATAGTCTTTCTAAAAGTCATAGTAAATCTATGATTGAAGAAGGTTTTTTTAAGCATAGTGGCGATAATGTTGGTGAAAACATAGTGCAAACACCACTACACTATTCGGTTCAAGGGTGTGGTATTGTTTATATAGACAACCAAATTGCCAATTGTATGTTCAAAACATGGAAAAGTAGTACTATGGGGCACTATGAAAATATGGTTAGTAGAATGTACTCTTATACTAGTGTTGGTGTTGCTTGTAATTTATTTGAGTGCAAGGGCACTCAAAATTTTTGGTGAATAAAATAGAAACATTTATATACTATCATGATATACAATGTTATATAGTGATACAAAATGGTGAAAATACAAATTGATTTATCAGAAGAAGAGGACAAAATTGTAGAGATATACAAACTAGTTAACAACCTTAAAACCAAACAAGACGCAATAAAGCAGATGGTTAAGTATTTTAAAGTAGATATAAAACCAAAGAATATAAGAAAAAATGAAGAATATTATGAAAAATCACTCAAATTTTAGGAGGTAATAAAAATGAATTATATAATAATCGGAATCTTTGCGGTTATAATAATTATAATCTTGTATATATTCAATTATGTATACAGAACTTATAATTATTTGATAAATCTTAGAATGAATGCAGATAGGCAAGCTAGTCATCTTCAAGCACATCTAAAAAAGAAGTTTGATATGATTCCTGCATTAATAGAAATTGTGAAAGGTTATACAAAACATGAAAAAAGTACCTTGGAAGAGGTTATAAGACTTAGATCTCAATGGGGTGCAGCAAAAAATATTACTGTGAAAACAAAAACCGGAAATATGCTTGAATCAGCACTCTCAAAATTAATGGTGGTTCATGAAAGATACCCTGACCTAAAAGCAGATCGAAGTTTTATGAACATACAAAATGGAATATGGCATGTTGAAAAAGAATTACTTAACGAAAGAAAGGTTTACAATAAGAGGGTAAGTTTTTATAATGTAAAACTTCAAGAATTTCCTTCAAATATTATAGCAAAGATGTTTGGATTTGAAGAAAAACCATTTTTCTCAATGGAAGAAGAACCAAGCGAATAAGAAAAAATGCCAGATTTAACAGAGATCATATATTTGATAATAGTACTTATTTGTATATGGCTTTTTATAAGATTTCTAAAAAATCTTTTTAGAATACCAAAAAGGAGGAGGAGATTTTACAGAAGAAGATTTCCTAGAAGGAGAAGATTCTTTCGTCGTAGAATAAAAATAAGTCCTAACACAGCTTTTCATAAGGAACTTCATAAATTAAAACGAAAAAAATCTGGAATACCATTAACAAAGAATGAGATGTATCGAGCTGCTATTACAGCAAGTCACAAAGTAATAAAAAGAAGAGGAAGAAAAGGACATAATATTCGTCAGAAAATAAGAAAAAGATTGCTAGAAGGGCATCATGTAGTTAAGAGATATAAGATGAAGTAGGACAAATATTTATATACCCAGTCCTATTTAGAAGCTTATGCATATCAAAGATTATATTTTTAAACCAAGTACACTCATTTTAATTGCTATTATAATAATATTTATAATTATGGCTTGTGTGGCTATAAAACCTACACCAGATGCAACGTTTATGACTTCAGGGAGTGATTTATTAAAAATATTGGGTGGAGCTGTTGCTGGAGCATACAGTGGTGAAAAATATAATCAGTATGTAAAAAGGAAAAAATGAACAAAAAAGCACAGAACATAGATATTGAAGGAATAATAAAAGCAGGAGTATTATTACTTATAGTTGCTGCTCTTTTCGGAGGCACATTACTTTCAAATAATATGAGTAAAATTTTTTCAGATTTGGGAGTTTTTTTAGTTATAATTGCAATTATAATAGGTTTTATATCTTTGTTCTTTCCATTTATTAGAAGAAATTTTAGGTAATCTATTCTTTAGAAATAAAAAATAAAATCATCTCTCCCAGCTGCTCTTCTTCCCAGAATATCCTCTTGGGATATCGCTGCTGTTATCGCTTCTGCTATGACTGGAACTTTCTCGCCTAGGACGTGAGAAATCTCCTCTTGGTCTTTCTCGCTGTCCTGAAGAGCTTCCTCTTTGGAAACTGCTTCTCTGCCCTGAAGAACTGCCCCTTGAAAATCCTCCTCTGGAATTGCCTCTTGAGAAATTTCCCCTTGATTCTCTTCTGTCTGCAATCCAGCCAATCTGCGCTCTTGCAATCTCAGGCATTTCCTCTTTCTTGATTTTCAAGTCATTGTCTTTCAGCACTCTTGTGAAATTGTCATAATCCCAGCTTGACAACAAGCTTATTGCTTTTCCTTCTTTTCCAGCTCTTGCTGTTCTTCCGATTCTATGCACGTATTCCTTGCTGTCTTTTGGAATATCATAGTTGTAGACATGCGTAACTCCTTTTATGTCAAGCCCTCTTGCTGCAACATCTGTGCAGACAAGAACATGAGCTTTGTTTGAGTGAAACATATCCATTGTCCTGTTTCTCTTGTCCTGAGAAAATCCGCCATGAATTGCAATTGCAACAAGGTCTGCATATTTTAAATTGTTTGCAACAAAGTCAACATTTTTTCTTGTGTTGCAGAAAACCATTACAAGCCCTGAGCGTTCATTTTTTAAAAGATGCACAAGCAATGAAAATTTCTGCTTGTCAGGAACATCATAGTAGCTCTGCGCTAACTTAGTTGGGTCAACCTGATTTTCAGCAGAAACCTTTATTGGATTTTTCATATATTTTTGCACAAGATGGTCAATCTCTTTTGAGATTGTTGCTGAAAATAATAGTGTCTGCCTGTTTACAGGGCATTTTCTTATTATTCTTTCTACATCTTCCTTAAATCCCATGTCAAACATTCTGTCTGCTTCATCAAGCACAAGAATTTTCAAGCGTGAAAAATCAATTGTCTGCCTTTCTATGTGGTCAAGAATTCTTCCAGGAGTTCCCATTACAACATCTGCTCTTCTTAATTGTGAAATCTGCGGGTTTATTGAAACTCCGCCATAAACAGCAATTATATCCAAGGGCTTGTATTTTGAAAATTTCTTCATTGCCCTTCTGTTCTGCTCAGCCAATTCTCTTGTTGGCGTTAAAATCAAAGCTTGTATTCCTTTTCCATGCTCGCAGTCTTTTATAATTCCTGATGCAAACGCTAAAGTTTTTCCAGAACCTGTTGCAGACTCTGCAATAACATCTTTTCCCATTGTGACTAAAGGAATAGTTTTTTCCTGAATCTCGCTTGGCTTTTCAAATTTCTCTTCTTCGATAACTCTTATTATAGGCGCTATCAGTCCTGTTTTTCTAAATTTTTCCATTTTTTATCTTTTCTCCATTTATTTTTCAGAATTCTAATTTGATTATGAATTCTGAATTGTTTTTTTAACAGTTATAATATCAAGAAGACGTAATAAAGTTGAGTTATTTTATTTATCTTCTTTCTATCTATTTAATTAAACTGCTTTTCTCTTTCTCTTTTCTTTCTTAATCCTCTTTCTCTGCCACTTCCATCTCATCTGTCTCTTCTTCTTCCATCTGCGCGAGGATCTCTTCATAACATTAAAGAAATTTATGTGTGTTTAAAAAGCTTTTGTTTTGTTTAGATATTGTCCTTTATCTCTTTTACGCACTTTTCAATTATTTCACTATAATTGTATTGTGGGATTCCAAGCTCTGTAAGTTTTTCCAATGGTAGTTCTATTGCTGGTGTTTTATTCTCTTCATCTTTAGCTTCTGCTTTTATTCCAAACTGCGATAAAATGTCTCTTGCTACATCAAATCTTGATTTCATTTCAGGAACAGAGACAGGAATTATTTCTCCTGTTATATTTTTTTCAAGAACTGCTTCGATTGTCTGTGAGATATGCCCAAGCCATGTTGGCTGAAATTTCCATGAAGAATCATAGACAGCAGGAGTTTTTTCTTTTATATTCTTCAAAATCCTGTTAAAGGGCCTGTCATTTTCTGCGTTTGGGCTATAACCTAGCATCAAAGAAGGCCTTAAAATTACATAGCCTGCTTCTGTCTCTGCAGAAATAAACTCCTCTGAATATTTTTTCGTCCTTCCATATAAATCCTGAGGATTAGCTGCAGCAGAGGATGATAAATATATAATCTTTGCATTAATAAAATTAGCAGCAGTTATCAAATATAATGTTCCTGCTACATTTACTTTTCTTGCCTCTTCCCTGTTTTTATCGCAGAATCTTGGGCTTGGAAGAGCTGCTGTATGTATAATTACTGACGGATTTATGCTTTCAACTGTTTTTAAAGTATGGGTATAATTTGATATATCCATTTTAATCAGCTCTGGAAAAAGCTGATTGTTGTGATAGGTTCCAACAACTTTATGATTTTTTATTAAATCAGAATACAGCCGTGCTCCTGCATAACCATTTGCTCCTGTTATTAAAATTGGTCTCTCTTTCATAACAATTTGATTGAGGCACTGAGTATTTAAGCTTTACTCTTTTGTAGTTACTGTTAGGTAACAAAATAATCGAAAGATTTATAAACCATCATAAAAAAATAGGTATATGAAGAATACACTTGCAGTTATATTAGGGGGTGGAGAAGGAAGCAGACTCTATCTTTTGACTAAACTAAGGGCTAAGCCAGCTGTTCCTTTTGGAGCAAATTACAGGATAGCAGATTTTTCTTTGAGCAACTGCCTTAACAGCGGAATAAAAAGAATTTGCGTTCCTACCCAGTATGAATCTGTTTCATTAAGCAATCATCTTGAAAGATGGGCAAGAGGAAAATTCAGCGTTGACCTTGGAGAATTTTTAAGAGAACTTTCTATAAAAGGAGAAAGAGGAGAGCAGGAGGTTAGGTATAAGGGAACTGCTGATGCTGTTTACAGAAATTTAAGGCATTTCAGAACTAATTATGATGAAATGCTTATTCTATCTGGAGATCATATCTACAATTGTAATTATACAGAATTTCTTGATGAACACAGGAGAAAGAATGCTGACCTAAGCATTCTTGTTACAGAAGTTCCTGATGATGAAAGAAGCGGATTTGGAATTCTTGAAGCAAATGGAGGCAACAAAGTTATTGGGTTTGAGGAAAAACCAGCAGAACCAAAATCAAACCTTGCTTCAATGGGAATTTATCTTTTTAACAGGGAATTTCTTGAAGAGGTTTTAAGAAAAGATGCTGAAGATACAAGTTCAAATCATGATTTTGGAAGAAATATAATTCCTATGCTTATCAGGGAAAATGCAAAGGTTTACTCTCATAAATTTTCAGGTTTCTGGAAAGATGTTGGGACAATTAAAGCTTTTTACGAATCAAATATGGACCTTGTAAGCGTAAAGCCAAAACTTAATCTTTATGATTTAGAGCATAAAGTTTACAATGATGGAAGCTCACTACCTCCTTCAAAAATAAATTTTGATTTGCTTATAGGTGATGGAAGTATAGTAGTAGATGCGAACATACACCAGTCTATTCTTGGACCAGGAACAACAATTGGGCCAGGACATGATATATCAAGAACTATATTCTTTGGTTCAGATACTGATTTAGGAAAATTATGTTCTGTGGATTCTGGATGCATGATAACAAGAGCAATAATTGATAAAAATGTCAGAATAGGAAAGGGATGTGTAATAGGTCATGGCGGAAAGCCGAATTACAGCGAAAAAGGGCTTGTCCAAGGACAGGACTTTGATGTTTATGATGGAATAACAGTTGTTGCAAAAGATGTAAATATTCCTGATGGAACAGTTCTTTAGTAATATTTATATAGTTAAATATTAAATTTCTTTTATGGCAGTTGGACAGACAGCAGAAGAACCAGAGGATAGCCCTGAAAAAAATCCTCAGATGATAATGTTCATGGGTTTAGTTCTTATTGTTATGGGCGTATTGATAACAAAAATAAAATTTCTTCTTCTGGTTGGAATTTTGATAATTATTGCAGGTGTTGTAATCTTTGTTTTTTCTATGAAAGAGGATGCAACAAAGCCTGCTAAACCAAGAAGAATTCAGGAAGATGAGGATAAGCCAGAAGTTATTTAATTTTCCTTTATTTCATTTACATTTCTTCCAATCCATTTCATAATATTTTTTTGGTATTTGAAAGGAGCTTCATATTTTTCTGATAGCAGAAGATATTCTTTTTTTGCCTGCTCTAAATTTGTGTTATGAATCCCTTTTAGTTTGCTGAAAATTAATGGATCTGAAATAGCTGCTCTGCCAATCATAACGCCTTTTACTCCGATTGCTTTTAATTGCTCGACATCTTCTTTTGTTTTTATGTCTCCGTTTGCAATAATGTTTTTTCCTGTCTTTACGCATTCTTCGTAAACTTTTTTATCAGCTGGCTCTGAGTATGATTGCGAGCCATAACGGGCATGAACTATGAAAAAATCTGCTTTGACTGCATTGATTAAATTCAGATAAACCTTTTTTTCTTTTTCATATTTATTTAATCCTAAACGCATTTTAATTGAAGTTTTATAACCTCTATCTTTTATTATCTCTGCAATTTTTCTTACTTTACTTATTCTTTTTACCATTGCACATCCATAACCTAAGCCAACTATATCTGGACTTGGACAGCCGAGGTTAAGGTTAAAGCCCTGAAATCCTTTTTGCGGCTCAAACATTGAAAGAAATCTTTTAAAATATATTTCTCTTGCTCCAAGTAACTGAATAACTGTTGGTGTTTCGTCTTTGAATTCCAACCTCTTCCATGTTGACCTGTTTTTCTTTGCTAATCCTTCAACTCTTGTCATCTCTGTAAATGTTAAGTCTGCTCCGTATTTATGACAGATTGTTCTGAATGCGCTGTCTGTCATATCTTCTATTGGTGCTAACATGTATGTAAACTGGTTCATAACTTTGAGTAAATTTTTGGAGTATATAAAATTTTAGAAAATAATCATTTTATAGCAGAAATCAGTTTTTTAATAAATTTAGTTTTGGTTTCTGGCATTTTTGTTCTTAGAAAACCTCTATAATACATTTTCTTAGCTGAATGTGATAATTCTCTAAACTTTTTAAGAATCTTATATTTTTCTAACAAAACTTTCATTTCTCTAGGCATTTCAGGATTTTTTGGTATGCCTTCATCGTGAGGTTTTTTTCGTAAACCTTCTTTATACATTTTAATTCCAAAAGGACTCATTAAACCTTTTTTTAAAAGTTCTTTTCCATAGGATAAAGTATTCATGCTCCACTTGCTGTTTTTGTTTCTTTTTACAAATTTCTGTGAATACCTGTCTTTATCAATTCGTTGTATAGTTGTATCAATCCAGCCAAAACATATTGCCTGTTTCATAGAATCCATATTGTGAATAATTTGTTTTCCAGTATGTTTCTTATATTTGATTAGAACAACTTTATCTTCTTTAAGATGATTTTTCTCCAGCCATTTTCTCCAGTCTGCTGAATCTTTAGCGCAAAATGTTTTCATAGATTAGAATAATCCTATCGTGTATATTTAATCTTTACCATTATAAAAAAAGAAATGCCCCCAACGGGATTCGAACCCGTGTTTCAGCCTCGAAAAGGCAGAGTGATGGACCGGGCTACACTATAGGGGCATGTAATTTTAGTTTAATGACTGATTTATAAATATTTGGTTTTAAAAATAATTAAAGCATTATAATTCTAAAATCAAAAAATTTATAAACAACATAGTTACAGTAAACCAAATACAGGAATCAGCTTGCTGGTTCTTGTATTGTATAGAAAACCAAACGTGAAAACGTTATCAGGAGGAACAAATATGGCATACGGAGGAGGAGGAAGAGGCGGCTTCAACAGAGGAGGCGGCTTTAATAGAAGCGGTGGAAGCGGCGGTGGCTTTAGAAGAAGCTTTGGCCCAAGAGAAATGCACGCTATAAAGTGCAGCGAATGCGGAAAGGATGCAGAAGTGCCTTTCAGACCAAGAGAAGGAACACCTGTTTATTGCAGGGACTGCTTCATGAAAAAGAAAGGAATAACTCCAAGAGAACAAACAGATGCTCCTAAGAAAGAGGAGTATGAAGACAAGGAAAGTTTTGGCGAAGATTCTGAGGAAAAAACTGAAGAAGTTTCTGAGGAAGCTGATGACCAAGATACGGATGATAATCAAGAAAATTAAATAATAAGTTGTCCGTAAGATTTTGAATTTCTATTTTTTTATTTTATTTATTCTATCGTCCTTATCATATATGTTATAATTGCGAAAAATTTATAAAGAAGCTCTCGAAGGTTAGCGTATATGGCAAAAGAGGAGACAATATACGACGAAGAGGGAATGGAAGAACAGGTTGACAACGACGAAATCAGCTCTGAAGAACAAGGATTTATGCAGGGTTATGGAAAAGACGAAGAAAAAAAAGAAGTCAAAGAAGAACCTGAAACAGAGCCTGAAGAATAATTACATAAATTTTTTCTAGTTGCTTATAGGGGTAAGTGTTCTATTTTTGAAGGAAACAAATATAAACCAACATTATATTCTTAGATTATGAGCAGTTTTAACAAAAAGAAAACAAGTAAAGATTATGATCTTCAAAAACGCAAAGGAGGAGCCTTTGACGAAATGATTGACAAGGTAATTGATGAATCAGATATTGTCATGCTGATTGTTGATGCAAGAAGAGTATTTGAAAGCATAAATGGAGGTATACAAGATAAAGTAAGAAAAGGAGGCAAAAAACTTCTTTATGTAATAAATAAAGTTGATATGATTACAAAAGAACAGCAGGATGCAATAAAACTGAGAGATTCTGTTATGATTAGCGCGAAAAAACGTTTAGGAACAATGAGGCTTTTGAGAAAATTAATGGAGCTTTCAAAAGGAAAAGATGTTGTTATTGGAGTTATAGGACTTCCAAATACTGGAAAGTCAACTATAATCAATGCATTGAAAGGACGTCATAGTGCTCCTACAAGCAAAGTCAGCGGATTTACAAGAGCTCTGCAGAAAATAAGGATAAACAAAAGCATGATGCTGATTGACACTCCTGGAGTTTTTCCATATTCGCCAAGCAATAACATAAATTTTGTTTTAATGGGTGCTTTGGATTCTGAAAAAGTAAAAGACCCTGAAAAAACAGCAGTAAGAGTAATAGAAGCAATGGAAGGAAAGGTTGAGAAATTTTTTGGAGTTGAAAGAAACTATGATGAGTTTGAAACTCTGGAAGCAATTGCAATCAAGAAAAAAATGCTGAAAAAAGGCGGTGTTCCTGACACTTATAGAATGGCACGTATGCTGATAAAGATGTGCCAGGATGAGAGGATTAAATAAGAAAAGATTATTTTGTATTCTACAACATATAAAAGTTTTTAAACTACTCTAGAATAGTCAATTATATGGCGACAGAAGAAAATAAAGATTTACATTCTACTAATATTTCTCTTGCACTTCCAATTCATCCAGTTGAAAAAACAAAGTCTAAACAATTTATTAATGATGTTGTAAATGGAATTTCAACAGGAATAGGAATGATTCATAATGTTCCTAAACTTGCTGAGAAAGAGCATATAATTCCTTACAGCAAGAAAGTCTATAGAACTGCAAAATTTGCAACAGTTGCTATTGAGGCAGTTGCCTATTATTATCTTACAACACATGTTTATCGCTATTCTTTGCTTGTACCTTTTTTTTCAAACTTCCTTGGTAGTATAAGTTCAGAAGAAGTTTAGAATAATACCTAAGTTTTATAAACAAAATCTTTTTCTTTAGATTTATGCATAAAAAAATTGATGAATTCATAAAAAATCCAAGAAAAGCTTTGCTAAAGCTGGCTTTTCCTATTGTTATTGCAATGATGGTGCAGACACTATATAATGTAGTGGATACTGCATACGTAGGACGACTTGGCAATAATGCAATCGCTGCCTTAACATTCTCATTTCCGCTCTACTTTATCCTGATTTCCATTAACGCTGGGCTTGGAATTGGAATGGGGCAGAGAATCTCAAGATTTTTAGGAGCAAAAGAAAAAAAAGCAGCTGAAAACGTTGCAATGCATGGCTTGCTTGTTTCAGTTATTCTTTCAATCATCATAATTGTGTTAGGCATAATTTTTTTGAAGCCAGTCCTTTATTCTTTTGGAGCAGAGCAAGAAGTTTTGAAACTGTCTATTGACTATATGTCAATAATTCTTTATGGAGTTATATTCATGTTTCCTGTTTACATAATCAGCAGTATTTTTTCAGCACAAGGAGACACAAAAATGCAGATGAAAATACAGCTGACAGGACTTATACTGAATTTTATCCTAGAGCCAATCTTCATTTATGGCTTTCATCTCGGTGTAAAGGGCTCTGCAATAGCAACAGTAATCTCAATTTTTGTAACTTTCATAATGTCTCTTTATTATTTGAAAAAATATTCTTATCTTAAAATTGAGCCAAAAGTTTTCAGATTCAGGAGTTATATAGTAAAAGAAATTTTTACAGTTGGAATTCCAGCAACCCTGATGATGCTTCTTGTTTCAATCTATGTTATTTTTCTTAACAAATTCATGGATAAATTTGGGGTTGATTATGTGGCTTCATTTGGAATTGTTTCAAGGCTGGAAAGCGTTGCAACAATGCCTGTTTTTGCATTTTCAATGGCAGCTGTAACATTAGTTGGAATGTTTTACGGAGCAAAAAGATATGATTTAATAAAAGATATAAGCAAGTATGCAATAAAAATAGGATTAATGATAACATCTACTGTAGGAATTATTTTCTTTGCATTCCCTCATCTCTTCTTGAAAATATTCACAACAGATGCAAATTTGATTGCAATTGCAGTTCCTTATCTGAGACTTGATGTTTTTACATTTCCTTTGATGACCACTGGCATTATGATTGGTAGAATAATGCAGGGCATGGGCTCTGGAATGCCTGGGTTGTGGATAAATGTAATAAGAATCTTTGTTGTTGCAGTTCCTCTTGCAGCATTGTTTGTCTATGTTTTTGGCTATGGATATCTTTCAATAGCAATTGCAATGATTTTAGGAGGATTTGTTTCTTCTGTTGTAGGAGTTTTCTGGCTGAGAGCTAAAATTACAAGATTAGGAGCAAGGCAGTAAAAATCAAAAAGATTTTTAAAGCCTGAAAATAAGCATTATTATATGAACTGGAAAATCAATCTTTTTGTTGTCATAAGCATAGTATTTGTCAAGATATTGCAGCTGATTAATATTTCTGTGCTGAATACATTTGCAACAAAAAACATTGTGATAGATATATTCTATCTCTCAGTTGGTTTTATCTTTGCTGTTTTTATTGCTGAAATTCTGCTTGAGCAATATGACAAATTAAAAATAAGAAAATATTTCTGGATGCTTGTAGTTGGATTTATTATTGTTGTTTCAGTTTTTTCATGGATAACTGCTGTCTCTTTTTTGTTTGGCTTGTTCTATTATGCTTCGTTAGGAGCAGAAGCGCAGTTGATAAAAAGAATGGAGGAAAAAATAAAGCTGAAAGTTATTTATTTCTTGCTTATTGCAGGAGTTGTAAGCCTTGCATTTACCAAATATGACCCTGTAACATACAGTCATTCAAGCATTATTGTTCTGGCAAGTTCTATATTCTCAACAATAATTGCGTATACACTTAAAGAAAGCAAGTCAGTGATATTGTTTATATCAAAACCTCCTGTTGGAGTTGGGATTGCATTAATGTCTGTTTCTGTTGTGCTTTATTATTTCTTTTTCAGATATCTTGCTTTCATTGCTCCATTCATGTTTCTCTTTTATTTCGGAGGAGCAACTATTGTCTATCTTTTTATTGATGATTACATAAATGCTATAAAAGTTAAAAAGAAATAATTCTTATTTTCCTAAACTCTTAATAATTTCAGTTCCATACAATAAAACAACCCCGATAGCTATAAGGATTATAGGAACTAATTTATGGATTAAAACATTGTCTCTGCTCATTTTTCCAACTCTTTTGTGCATAAATCTTTCAAAAAACAGCACTGCAAGGGGCTGTGTTGCTGCAACAGAAGAGACAAATGTTGCAGGCAATTCTTTCATCGCAACATAAAGCGTGCCTATGCCAAGAAATGTAAGGCTCTCGCTCAAAAAAGCCCATCTTATATTCTTTATTTCCTTGAAAAATTCTCTCCTTATCCCTCTAAAAACAAGGCTAGGAATGACTGTGATGCCTACAAATATTAAGTTAACAGCCAGCCCATTGAATTCAGGCAGTTTTGTTGTTGCTATTTTTATTGTGAATTCATTCAGCGCAACAGCAACGATAAGAGTGATGATAAGCCAGATGCTTGCTCTTAGTTTTATCTTTTTAAGCCTTATTGAAAGCATCAAAGCACCTGTTAAAATAAAACCTACTCCAATATATCCTACAAAACTAATTACTTCATGCAGGAAAAAGAAAGATAGAACTGTAACAATTACAGGATAGATATAAAGCAAGCCAATCATGCTTGATATGTCCTCTTTTTTTATTATTAAATAATATACAAAGAACTGCGAGCCCATAAAAATTCCTGCAATTGCAGGAGCAATCATCTGTTTGATTGCAATTCCGTTCCAGTCAAGGAATAAAGCAAGAATAATTCCCAAAAAACATGTTACAGCTCCTGCAACAACTGCAAAGCCCAATGGCTTCCTGACTTTGTGGGCTATTACATATTTATCCACAGTATTCATCAATCCGAAAATTACAGGAGAGATTATTGCAGCAAGCATTGCGATAAAAATTGGGTATTGCATTTTTACCTTTTTCAATTAAATGTTAAAATTTCTTTTATTTAAATATTTATGCAATAAAGGAAACCTAAAAATTATATAAAATTTAGTTCAGGTTTCCTGTATCCCTTGATAAATTTTTATCAAGGGATGGCAAAGTTTAAAAACTCCAATTTTATATTGTTTTTATGGCAGAAAAAGAGGTTAAATTAGATCCTACAAGGAAATATATTCAAGAGCTTGCATGGGGCAAGCATGTAAATCTGCATGAAGATAAAAAAGACAACCAAGCTGGACAGAAAAACCTGTTGAAGATTTCTGAAATAAGCCTGATTCTTGATAATTATGATGATATTTTCTCTGACTTTGACCCAAGGCCGTATCCTGAGAGAGCTTTGTCAGACGACTTTCTTATCGAGGCAAAAAAAGCAAGCAGAGATGTGAAATCAATTGGTTTGAGTTTAAAGCTTATGATTCCTAGAAAAGAGGAAAACAATGAAAAAGAGAGAATGATAAAAAAGAGATTGAAGGAGCACTTCAAGCATCATGCTGAAATGACAAGGCAGGAGATTAAAGATACAATAAAAAAAGGTGTATTGATGGCTCTTTTAGGTTCTTTGATGCTTATTGTTGCTAGCTATTTTTCAACTCTTGCAGGAAGATTTGTCACACAGGAATTTTTGCTTAATTTAGTTTATACTTTGCTTGAGCCAGCTGGCTGGTTTATTGCGTGGTATGGGTTGGATGAGATTTTCTACAAGTCAGCGCAGAAAAAACCTGACAAGTATTTTTATGACAAGATGGAAATATGCGATATTGTGTTTGTTGAATACTGATTAATTTCTTAAAGGTATGACTATATCAATCATTAAAATACAAAAAAAACTTTTTGTTTAGAAAGAATTTTTATTTACTCTTTTTTCACATTAACTGCTTTAAGGCCTCTATCTCCTTCTTCTACATCATATTCAACTGCATCATTTTCCTGTAGATTTACGCCTTCTCCTAGTGATGATTTATGGACAAAAACTTCTTGACCATCTTCACCAGCAATAAATCCAAATCCTTTTGTCTCGTTAAAAAATTTTACTTTTCCTTTCATTTTTTCACTCCTCACTATTTTATTTTCAGAAACATTTTAACAAATTGTAACAACGTTCTGATATATGTGGAATAGAGGGTTGGCTTTTAAATGCTTCTATTTCTCTTCCAGTTTAAGAAAAACAAAATTCCTGTAAGAAATGCAGGGCCTGCAATTGTTATAGCCCAAGAGAGCATGTACCATTGAGGAGGAGGGTTTGTTAATATAGTAATTAATAATCTTGCAATATACAATAAACCTGCTAAAGTAAAAGTAATTGCTCCTACTAATTCATGTTTCCAAGCTATGAGCACAACAACTAGTAATATTAATGTAGGTATATTGTGCATGAATAATCCTAAAATTGTTCCCCAGAAACCATAACCATTGCCAAAAACATCTAAAGAGAACATTGCTAAAAATAGTAGATATAAAATTGATAATATCCTTGGAGCTAGATATATAAAATTCTTTTTCATAAGAATTTTTTATCTTCTTCTAAAAATAGAAAACAAATCAATCTTTTTATTTACTTTCTTTGATTTTTTTGACTGCTGGTATCTTTTGATTTTTTTTATTTTAGAATCCTTGCTCTTATTGCTAGGACGTCTGCCTTTTACTCTTGCAACTCTCTTTACTCTGCCATAAACTTTCTTTGCTTTTTTTACAATTTTCTTTGCCATTCTAGCTCTATCAATATGTTTCATGAGTATAAAACTGATGTGCTGGACTCGGTGAAAAAGTGCCTTAAATCTTTTGGCAATCTCAATCTTAACCTATTGCCGATTTTAAAGGTTATCTTCTTCGCGCTGTATAGAAGCTTAACAAGCACAAGTTTCGTATAGTGAGTTATAGTCCAGTCACCATATTCATGGCTGATAGCTTGACAGTGGCTTACACAGACACATCCTTTTCAGGACAACCGAAATGTCCACATCAGTTAGTGATATAATAATAAGTATATAGTTAAATCTTTCTTGTTATTGTTTGGTAGTAAATGTAATGATTATATAGTAATAGATATATTGCGATATATAGATTAAGTAATATAATCATAAAATTATAAAATTTTTAACAGCAACCTTTATTAAATCAGCAAAATTATTTATATTATGCACAACAAACTTCCGTATGAATCAAAAGAAGTAAAAATACTTGTAAAGCGAGAGGAAAAAACTAATCCTAGCTATGGAAGAAATCCAAACGAGATTTCTACAGAAGAACTTTTGCATACAGGTGTTATTAATGTCAACAAGCCAAAAGGTCCTACATCGCATCAGGTAAGCGATTACATGAAGAATATTTTGCATCTTGGTAAAGCAGGGCATTCAGGAACTTTAGACCCAAAAGTAACTGGTGTTTTAACTGTTGCACTCGATAAAGGAACAAAAATGCTGCAGGCATTGCTGAAAGCAGGAAAAGAATATGTCGCTATAATGCATACTCATAAATTAGTTGAAAAAGAAAAATTAATCAAAAAAATAAAAAGTTTTGAAGGAACAATAAGCCAGATTCCTCCTCTGAAAAGCGCTGTTGTGAGAAAAGAGAGAAAGAGAACAGTTTATTATATTGATATTATTGAAATTGATGGACAGGATGTTTTAATGAGAGTTGGATGCGAGGCAGGAACTTACATAAGAAAATTAATTCATGACATAGGATTGCAAATAGGTGGAGCGCATATGGCAGAATTAGTAAGAACAAAAGTTGGTTTTTACAATGATAACAACATGTTTTCAATGCAGGATATTTCAGATGCATTTTATTATTATAAAGAAAAAAATAATGATAAAATGCTTAGAAAAATAATCAATCCAATCGAAACATCTATTGAGCATCTTCCAAAAATATGGGTGGATGATGCTGCTGTTAAATCTTTATGTCATGGTGTTGCACTAAAAATACCAGGAGTTAGCAAGCTGACTGACAATGTTAATAAAAAAGAGCTTGTTGCTTTAATGACACTGAAAAATGAGCTGATTGCACTTGGTGTTGCAGAAATGAATTCTCAGGAAATTATGAAAAATGATAAAGGAATTTGCGCAAGAACAGACAGAGTTATGATGAATCCTGATGTTTATCCTAGATTGAATTAATTACTACTTACTTCAGAATATAAATATTTATATATTTTAAAGATAGCAAGTGTTAAAATGGAAGATTTACACTTAAATAATCTTGTTGAAAAAACTGCTGGAAAGTATGACAGATTTCTATACAGCGACGCTTTATACAGGACAAAAGAGCATATTTCAAGATACAAAGTGCTTTATTTAACTGCTGCTGTTCTAGCTTTAGTTGCTATGACAAGCGGATGTGCTACAGGTCCTGTGGGGAATGTTTTTACAGATACGCGTGATGCAATAAGAAATGTAGGGCATGATATATGGAACTCATTGCCTAAAGATTAATAAAAAAATGGGGTGAAAAAAATGGAACAAAAACCAACAATTGACAGTAAAATTGTAAGTCCTGCTAAAACTGGATTTAACAAAAGAAATATTACTTTGGGAGCAATACTGGCTTTAATCCCAGTATCTATTGGATTGAGTGGATGCGGTGAAATGGATTATACACTTCTCGGAGCTGGTGCAGGTGCTCTTATAGGGCATGATGTAGGAGGAGACAGCGGAGCTATAATTGGTGGTGTTTTAGGAGGAATGCTTGGTAATGAGGTATACCAGGAATCAGAACAACAGAGTGGAACAGTTTACAGAGAAGTAAGAGTTAATCCTAGAACAGGAAGCATATATTACGATACAAACGCGGTATATGATTCTCAAACAGGAGAGCAATTAATAAGAGGATTTGTACCTGTGAGATAAAGTCTCTGCAATAAATTAGCCCATAAGAGAAATCTTCTTTTTTTCTTTTTTTGATTGAATTTTTTTTAGAAGTAGAATTCCAATAATAAATACAATTATTGAAGTATACTGTCCTACAATAAGCCCTAAATATTTTGTATCATTCCTGAAAAAGTCAGTGATAAACCTGAAAAGTCCGTATAGAGCTATAAAGCTGAAGAAAATTGTTCCGCTTTTAATTTTTAGCTTGCTTTTGTTTTTGTAGAGCAAAAATAATATTCCAAATAAAACAAAATGAGAGATTGCTGCATAAATCTGGTATGGATGCCTGCAAAAACTGTCAACTTTTGTGTAAATAACACACCATCTAACATTTGTTATTGTTCCTACAAATTCAGAATTGATGTAGTTAGCTATTCTTCCAAATCCTAGTATAAATGCTAATGGCAAAACAGCAACATCAGTAAATTTCAGCCATTTTATTCTCTGCTTTTTGATGTAAATCCATGGAAATAAAATTCCAAGAGCTAAACCACCAAAAAAAGACATTCCACCGTGCCATATTCTTAAAAATTCCAAAGGGTCTTTTATGAAGTTTGCAAACTCTAAAGAGCCAGAAAACAAAAAATGCGCTAATCTTGCTCCAACAAGCATTCCTAAAGTGATTAAAATGAAAATATTGTCTAATTGCTTTTCATTTATGTTCATCTCTTCTTTGTTTTTGTGCAAAAACCAGTACAAAATTAGCAAACCGAGTGCATAGACAATTCCATAGAAGCGAATTTCAAGTGGACCTATACTAAATAATGTTGGATTTATGCTGTTGACGAACATAGAAATTAAATAGGATAGCTTATTTATAAATTTGTTGTATACTTAATATATTCTCAAGGCAACAAATATTTAAAAATAGATTTATTTTATTACTATAAAATGATTAGAACAGCACAAGTTTCTATTTGCGATATCTGCGGTTTGTATAATTTCAAAAAAGAAAAGATTATTGAGCATCAAAAAAAAAGCTGGAGCACCAAAACCAGCCACACTTGACGGAACTATTGTTGGATTATTTGCAGGTTATGCAGTAATCACAATAACAGGAAAGTTTGATACAGAACACAAGCCTTTGTATGACACTAAAATCTACAGAAAAAATTTAACTTTTAAAGCAGAAACACCAGATCTTAAAGAAATCAGAAAAATGACAGAAGAGATTTTACCATATAGGGGTTTTGATGAATATTGGACTAGAAGAGATTTCTATAGAGGCAATGACCCTGCGGTTAGAATTTATGATATCCTCAACAAAAAGGAATTTGACAATGTTGCAAAACTATTAAAATCAAAATATCCACAACTTTATGGAAATACAGATTTCAAAAGAATCTCCTTGATGAGTGATGGGAAAATATTATAATTCTGTCTATAAACTCGTTATAGGAGTAGTGCTAGTTGTGCTTTCATTCAGCATTTTCATAGGAATATATTTTTGCATTGTTCTTGGGTTTGGCAAAGCTACAACAACATCAATTCCTCCTGGAACTCTTTTGTAGAGATCTGATATTTTCATCTTCTCGACATCATGCCCCCATTCTTGGTAAACAATAATTTCACCTTTTTTATCAATTCCAATCATCATATATGTATGAGTAACATAATTTCCTTTGAACAAGCTTCCAGGATAATGCGAGCCCATAAGAATAACATAGCCCTGATTGAACAAATCCTTGGCAATTTCTTCTGCTTCTCTTGTATTTGTCTCTTTTAATTTTGTAATAATTGAAGAATAGCTGTCTTTTTTATTTTCTTTCTTTAATCTTTTCAATGTTTCAGAACTATACTCACCTTGTGCTTCATTTTTCTCCCAGACAACATAACCATTGTCCCTTAGATTATTAAAAAGATTCCATGTTCCGCCTATTCTTTCTCCGTCTCCAATTATGCCATTTTCAACGCAGAACTTCTTAGTATACAATGATTGAAGAATCTGCTGTATAAAAGCAAGGCAGAAATAAGGATGCTTTGCTTTTATTCTTGCAGGAGAAGCTTTTTTTCCTCCAACATAATATTCTAGACATGCATTTGTGTCAGTATTTACTTTATCATCAATTGAAGGGTTTGTTTTCATTTTATTTTCCTGATTTGCACTTAAATTTGTGCATGCTCCTGCATAAAGCACTGCTACTGCGGCAGTTGTTAACAATGATTTTGTGAATGCATTCATTTAAAACAAAGTTTATTTATTGCTTATAAATCTTTCTTTGTTTACTACTTTAGAATAGGCATAAAATTTAGTCAGCTGTAAACAATTCAGAATCATGCACGTCAAATATTCCTAAACGAGCTCCTGCATCAATCCAGCCATGAGCATAATTTAGCGCTGCAAAGGCATTAACTATCTCGCCTTTTTTCTTGAAATGCAGAGCATCTGAGAAATATCTGTTAATCATGTCTAAAAAATCCTTTCTTTCATTGATTAATTCTGTTCTATTTGCACTTTTTTCAATTACTTCGATTGCTTTTGCAGTTACCTTGAAGTATTTCTCCAATCTTTCATCTGTTATTTCGTTGCTCATAACTTTTTCACCATATCTTTTACATATTCGATAGACTTTTTCATTTCCTCTTTTTCTTCTTTGCTTAATTCAATTTCAACAATTTTTTCAGCGCCTTTTTTTCCAATTATGACAGGAACTCCAAGGAAAATATTATGTGCCCCATATTCGCTTTCGCACAATACAGAGCAAGGTATGATTTTCTTTTTGTCGTGAATAATTGCCTCTACAATTGCTGTAATTGCCTTTGCAGGAGCAAAATAAGCGCTGCCTTCTTTCAAAAATCCTACAATTTCATCTCCAGCATGCCTTGTTTTTTCAACTGTCTGTTCAATTTCCTCTTTTTTCATTATTTTGCTTAAAAGTTTGTCTTTTACTTTTGCATGCTCTTTCAAAATTACCATTAAATCACAGCTATGGCATCCAATAACCATTGCATCAACATCTTTTACAGAGGATTTTGTTTCCTGTGCAATTAATGCTTTAAATCTTGTCGTATCCAAGCTGTTGCCCATTCCAATAACTCTTTCTTTTGGAAAGCCAGTAATCTTCCACGCCTTGTAAACCATTGCATCTAATGGATTTGTAACAACAATCATTATTGTCTTTGGACTATATTTTTTTATTTCCTTGGATATATTTTCAACAATCTCTGAATTTTTTTTTAGCAAATCCTCTCTTGTCATTCCAGGACGTCTTGGCAATCCAGCTGCAATAACCACAATATCAGAATTATTTATCTCTCTGATGTCAGCTGTTCCTTGTATAATAATATCTTTTTCCTCAATAGGCATTGAGTGCATTATATCCAATGCCTTTCCTTTTGCCTTTCCTTCGTCAACATCAACAAGAACAACATCTCCCAATCCCTGCATTGCTATGAATCCAGCAGCAGTGCTGCCTACATTTCCAGCTCCGATGATTGATATTTTCTTATTCATAGCAGGATAAAGTGAGAATAGCGTATATAAAACTTGTGCTGTGTTTATTCCTTGGCAATCTTAATCATTTTCTTCATGAAATCTTTGCCGTCAAAAACACCTAAACTTCCTTTTGCGCACTCTCTTTCGCTGAAATGCATTACACTGTCTGGCTTAATTCCCTTGTAATGAACCAAAACAGGAACAGGGTCTGCTGAATGGTCTTTATGAGAGCAAGGTGTTGAGTGGTCTGCTGTAATTACTATCATTGCGTCAACATTCATCAAAACTTTTATTGCTTTGTCAATTTTTTCTATGAAATCTTTTTTTCCTTTACAGTCTCCATTCTCGCCGTAAACATCAGTCGGCTTTACATGCACAAAAATAAAATTATGATTTTTTAAAACTTCTTTTGCTTTTTCAAACTTTGCCTTGACATTTGTATTAGTCATTCCTGTTGCTCCTTTAACCTTAATCAAATCCATGCCAGCCATTGTTCCTAATCCTTTGTATAATCCAGCTCCTGCAATGCAAGCTGACTTGAAATTATACATTTCTTTGAAAGATTTTAACTGCTTGTAATATCCAGGCCCTCTTGTAAGCAAATAGTTTGCTTTCATCTCTCTTTTTTTGTTTAATGGATTTTTTTCAAGAATCTCGTGAGCTTTTTCAAGGAATTCCTGCAAAACTTCTGCTGTAAATTTTGCTTCTTTGCTGTTGTCCAATGGCTTTATCTTATTTACAGGCAGATTTTCCCAGTGCTCTACAATTTTTTCTTCTGTTACATAATGAACATCTGAATTTGTTATTTTGTCTGACAATCCTTTTCCTCGCATTACTAATCCAACTCTATGTCCTGTGCCTGGTTTTACAATAAATGTAATGCCTTTTATTTTCATTCCATCCAAATCTTTTACAAATCCTGCTGTTGTGTCAACTCTGCCTGCTCTTCTATCGATTACTCTTAGTTTATCATCAACTGTTGCAACATTTGCCCTTATTGCAACATCACCGTGCTTAAGATTTATTCCAATACCTGCTGCTTCTATTGGCCCTCTGCCAGGATAATCTGTTTTTAGATTATAGCCAAACAATGTAAGATGAGCTTCATCGCTGTTTGGTCTTACACCTTTTCCAAGAACATGCATCTGTCCGTTAATGCCCTCTTTTGCTAATTTATCCATGTTCGGAGTATTTGCAGCTTCTAAAGGTGTTTTGTTGCCGAACTCCTTTATTGGCAAATCTCCCATTCCATCGCAGATAATCATTATTATTTTTTTCATCATTTTCTTGATATAAGAATTACTTCTTTAAATAGTTTTTCTAATTCTTTTTTATTTAAAGTTTTAGCTCTCTTTTTTGCTTTGTTTATGATTTCTCGCTCTCTTTTTAAGTCAATAAGTGGAAGTTTTTGCTGTTTTTTGATTTGCCATATCTTTTTTACAATACTTTTCCTTTTTTCCAACAAATCAACTAGATTGTCATCGATTTTGTCAATCTGGTTTCTTAATCTTTCCATCAAAAACAACAAACTTTTGCTTTATTTAAACCTTTTCAAATAGTATTATAGAGAATATAAACATTTATAAATTTCAGAGTGACAACAACATAATTAATACATCTATTAAGAGGAAACAAAAATGGCTGAAACATTTAGTTTTTTTAAAAAGGAAGGAACTGTAGAATCTGAATTAGAAAAGAAAACTAAAGAAGAAGCGCTTGCTCCAACAACAAAAGAAGAGTTATTTGCATATTATGAGAAAAGAGGAATAGATAAACAAAAACTATTAGAAGAAGAAGCAAGATATGGAGAGGAATATAATAAAAGCACCCACTATCCTGTTTGTTTTGCTGTTATCAAAGACCATTTCTTTCGATTATATGTATTGCAAGAGAAACCTAAAACTCCTTCTAAAACTTAGAACATATAAAAAAACAAAAAACTATATATAACACCTATTCCTATATAGCTGTATGAACATAAAGGGCTGGCACATATTTGTAATGCTTGTTTTATTCATAGGGCTTTCTTTTTCTATCACTAGATATGGAGGCATGACAGGATTTGCTGTTGGAGATTTAACCTATGGAGAAGGAAAAAGAACTATAGAGCTTAATTACCTTGATGCGCAGGTGTTTTATGTCAATGGCCAGAGATATGTTGCTGTTGTTGGAGATGCGCAAAATGATTTTGTAAAGATTAATATAAATCCAGGAACAACAAGTGTTATAATTAAAGACGGAGAAACACAGTCAGTTGATGTTAACAAAAATGGATATGATGATTTGAAAATAACCTTGACAAAAATAAACTTTGTCAATGGAAAACCTCTTGGAGGAACTTTTGATTTTGAAATCCTTGATGAAAAATATATACAAGAGCAGGAAGAGCTTGAATTCAACAAACTTGCTCCACTAACTGTTCCAGAAGCTCCTCAAGAAGAGGCAGAGGTTTCTGCTCCTGAAACAAATATTGTTGAAATTCCTGAAATTGTTCCAGAAGAACAACTTTCTCCTGCTGAAAATAAAAACAAAATTATTTTTGTTTCAACAGGTATTGCAATAATAGTTCTTATGGTTCTGTTTGTAATGCTGACAAAAAAGAAGAATCATAGATTATGAGAGCTAAATTTCACTTATTGATTGGCACAATTGCCATTGCTTTTCCTTTGTATATTTTTTATCTTAATTATGTTCCTTCAAAAATAGATGTATTAGTATTTGTTATAGGAGCTTTTCTTTATTTTATCGGGCTTATTTTGCCAGACAGCGACAGCCATAATGCTGGCTCTAGGATATTTCACACTAAATTTTTTATTTTTGGTTATTTTACATGGCTCTTAGAATATCCTGTTTCAAAAATACTTGGAAAACCTCTTGGACACAGGCAGTCATTGCATACTATAATTGGAATAGCTATAACATCTTTGGTTATAGCTGCTTTAGTATTGTTTGTAATCAATTTTTTTGTAGCAGGGTTTAGCTTTATTTCTTTGCTTTTCTTGTCTAGCTGCCTGTTTTTAGGGCAGTTAGTGCATCTTTTGTGCGATTTTCATCTAAAGTGGATATAAAGAAAATAGAAAAAAATAATAAAAAAAATTTTTAAGCAATCCTTATTTTTTTAACTGAATTTGCTTATTCTTTCAATCTTTGTTGTGAATGGAACTGGCTTTACATTTGAAACAAAAGTCATGTACCTGTAAAACTTGTACATTTCAGTGTTCCAGTATTCGCAGAAATTAGCTAGTTCTCTGTTTCTGTGGCCTGAAAAAACTGTAATAATCCAGTTTAATATTGCCAATAGTTTTATCAGCACTTGCCATACACATAGCACAATTCCTGAGATAAGTCCAACCCAAATTCTCATCCACGCTTTTTTACGTTCGCTTCTTTTGATTACCATAATAAGATATTATTATTTGAGTATATAAAGATTTGTAGGGCGAAGAAGATAGAATATCTTACATATTTAAAATTAAGTTTGCTAATTTATCTGCTTTGTCTAAAAAAGCTTCTGAATTATAGACTTTGCTAAGAACATAAGCTGCTGCAATTCCTGCAAAACATAAAATTGATGCAGCTTCTCCTTTATTGTTATTAACCCATATCTGTCTTTTTGAATAACCCAATGTCTTGCCTGCTTCTGCTCTTACTTCTGGAACAGCATTAAATCTGTAGGTTTCATCAATTAATTCAAATAATTCCTTAGATTTTGTTTTTGTGTATAGGGAAGATACTTTTTTTAGTGCTTCCTTCCTTAGCTGGATGTTTGGTTCTGTTCCTTCGTGTGTTTCTGTATCAGAAGATAACTCTGTCCTTAGTGAAATAATCATAGCTCCTAAATCATTGTTCATAGCGTCTATTCCGTTTTCCATAAACTATAGAAATTCATGCAAGGTTTATAAATTTATTGCTATTTTGTAGTAGTTATAAGAAGATAATTTTATATACTCCTCATTACTTATCGATTAAAACATGATAAAAGATTTTTTTGACAATGTTAACAGGGAATATGTTGAGCAATTTAAAACTCAAAGAAATGAAACCCTTGGAGTTGAATTAGGAGCTCCCAGTATATTATACCTAAGTATGGGTGGAGGTTTTGAAAAATATCACAGCGGAGAGAGCAATTTTATTGATTTTTATCAGCATTTAGACAAAGCAAAGGAACTTTTTTTGATAACCTATAACCTAGAAAAGCAAATTCTTCAGAAAGAAAATATTTTAAAAAAAGTTTGGAATTTAAACGAAGAAAGAGGCTGGGAAAGAGATTCTGTAATAATACCAGGGGTTATAACAGGGTTTGGAGAATTTCATCATGACTGTTCTCATCTAAAAAAAACAGAGGAACCGAGTAATTATACAAGGAGAAGAATGGAATGCGCTGAAATTATTGATAAATGGCTGCCTGAAGGATTGAGAGCTTTCATCAATGTTATGTCTTCGAATGTTCCTGAAGGTGATCCAAGAGGTTTTCATTTTTATATAAATTTGCATTCTAAAGTTTATTTCACAGAACAGATGGCATATATCGGCTCTGCTAATCCAAACTGGGGGCTTAAATCTCCAAATGGCGAATCAGGAGTTATTACACAGGACAAAGAGGTTATAGAATTTTTAAAATCCTTTTATATTGCGCTTAAAGAAGAAGCTGTGCCTTTGGACCTTGTAACAATGCCAGAGAGCAAAAAGGATTTGATAAGGAGAATTACTTAGAAAATTTCTTATTTATATCCAAACTTTTTATTATATTCTTTGTGGTCAACTATATCCAGAACAAAGGCTATAATTTCTATCTCTTTTTCACCCTCTACTACTGTGTAAAGCATTCTCCAGTAATTTGGAAGCTCTACTCTAAACAAATTTTTAATTTCATATTTTGCTTTGTATTCTTCAGGTATCAAATCTTTAGCAACAGGATTTCCGTAATGAAAATTTGATTTTATCAGCTCTATCTTCTTTTTTATGGCTTTTAGAATTGTTTTTTCTTTTTTGGATTTATCTTGGTTTAGATAATTATAAACTTCTTCTGCTTCTTTTGAGAATACAACTTTTATCTCTTTCATAGCAGTATTATGATTATCTTATTTAAATAGCTTTTCCGTGCACATGTCCAGTGCTTTATAGAAACATTTATATACTAGTTAGTAAATATTAGTTATTAGTTAATAACTAAAATGGCTAAACAAATACTAACACTAGAGCATTCACCAACACTAAATACAGTGATTATGGTAGAAAATACTCTGAAGAATATGAACGAAAGTACAATAAAAGTTTCAGAGCTGAAAAGAAAATTACCCAAGCAGGTAAATCATAATACCCTAAAAGTTATTCTTGACTATCTTGATAAAAGCAACAAGATAGCTTTTGGGATAAGAGGAATAACTTGGATATATAATCCAAATACAAGGTTAAGAAAAGCAATAAAAGAAGGAATGGTTTTCTAAAAACCTAATGCTTTCTGCGTTTCTCTTGTTAATGATTGCAATGTGAATGCTGTTGTTAATGCTTCAAAGAAATGCATTTCATACTGAATCAGATTGTAAAGGATGAAAGCTGTAATGATTGTTAATAAAAAGCCAGCAATTGCAGATGGAAGGAACTTTTTTTGAAAAGTTATTGTTTTTCCTGGATTTCTTTTCACTCTTACTAGAAAAGGAACAACTGTTCTTAGAAGAACGCCAGTGAGAATACCTGCAAAAGTAATTAATTGCGCATGTAATGCCATGTTAATATTTCTATATAACGCTTGTATTTAAAGATTATGAAAATATTTATATTTTCAGAACCCAAACACAGAAAATAAAATTTTCTGTGCCACTCGTAAACTCGTTGGAATCTGATGATTTTTTAAGGTTGTGGCAAAGTTTAAATATTACAGATATAACTCTGTATAAAATGGAAAATTTATTAGCAAAAGTGGGTGAAGAATACAAAAGGATAGTGACTGCAGAGGCAGATTCACGCAGTGGACTAACAATTTTTAATTCTTCCATGCCACACGCAGCATATGTCACAAAGAAACTTTTAGAGAATACACATGAAGAAGTTAGGATTCTCTCTGGAACTTTTTTAGAACCTTTTTATGCTAATTTGAAAGATACCATAGAAGAAGCACTTGTTCATAGATTAAAACTTTTTAGAGTTATTACACTTTATAATAAATCTTCTTCATTTGCAGAAACATTAAAAAATAAATATCCAAATATTTTTGATTTCTATTCTTTGGGCTTAGATGCGACAAAGAAGGATGTACGTGAAAAGTTACAAGAAATAAATCATTTTTCAGTTTATGATGAAAATAAATGCAGAATTGAAGCAATACATCCTGCAGATTTAATAGATAATTCTATAGTTAGAGCAGAAGCAAATTTTAATAATCTTGAAGTTGGAAAAAATCTTAAAAATGCATTCGATGAAATATGGTTATCAATCTCAAAAAAACGAGCTGTTGGTAGATTAAGATCAATATTAGTAAGTTAAAATAAATAAAGGGGTGGTATTATGGCAAAAAAGAAAAGAAATAATATAAAATTTTTAGCATTCCTTGGGTTTTTGGGACTTTTAGGAATTACAAATTCAATATATTATTTGTTTTTCCTGTTTTTTTTATTTTCATTAGCTTTTATTCCAAACAAAAAGAGGTGAATGATATGGCGAAGAAGAAAGATAAATGCAAAAGTATGAAAGGCTGCGGACAGGCAGTTTATGGGCTTGGTTTTGTTGGAGCTGTAATTTACTTTATTTCTACTGCAGCTGGCTTCTGGATGGGTGTTTTAGGAGTTCTAAAAGCTATTATCTGGCCGGTATATTTGGTTTACGGACTGCTTAAATTTTTAGGGCTTTAAGATTTTGTTACTACTACTAAAATACTACACAATAGAAAGATTTAAATAGACATCAATGTTTATAATATAAAATGGACTTCGCAGAACATATAGCATCAGGGTTTAATACAGACTATCTATTAACCCAATATCAAAATTTGGCTAAAGTAACTAAAGAAACCCATGCAAACGGCCAAACAAGATATAGATTCAAACCAATTGACAATACGCCAGGAGTTTGGATATCAAAAAATGATGCGAGAAATAGACTTGAAGTAGAATGTGCAAAGCATATGACTAGATTAAGTCAATGTGGTGCAAGGAGATATATTTCTAATGATATAGGGACTTCTAGTCCTCAACACACAGAATATTTGTTAATGGCTAGAAAGTAATAATTCTTTTTTAGAGCATTTTATTTATTTCTTAGAAGATTACAAAAAAGAATTATTTTAGGACTTTACTTTTTTGTTGCTGCAGAATAAGCAAATGCAAGACCTAATCCAAATCCTATAAGAGTATCTGCAACAATATGATTTGTTAAAAGCCCTGCTCCTATTCCTACGAATAATCCTGCTGGAATAAGTGTTCCGTATGCGCTTTTCTTTAATAAAGAAGTTTCTTTTGACATATTATCACCTCATATATTTCATTGGATAGAAAGTATATAAACTTTTCTAAGCAAGTTAGAATTTTGACAAGATACGTTGCCCTATCTTTGGAATATACTCTTTAACATCCTCGCTTCCACTAGAAGTAATATGAATTAAGTATAAATCTTTTGTAATCCAGAGATGATAATAGTAAACATTTGGATTATTGTACTGACCTCCATAATCATTCACATTGTTAACACGAAATCTGCTCTGATCTCCATAAGTATTCTCGCTTATTAGCCCTTGAGCGCTGAATAAAGGCAGGGAGAGATATTTGAGCCAAAAGGGGATTTTATATCTAGGATTTGAGGAAGATTTAAGTATTCTTTTCATTATATCAACATAAATGGCTGATGGAATATTATTAGATAAACCAAATAATGAAGAATTAATCAAAAAACTTAGATTTATACCTGTTGAAGTACTTAGAACACTCACTATAGACTTATTTAAAGGATGCGAGAAGGAATTAATAACGTTTCTAGAAGAAAAATTTGAAAAAAAGGTCAGAAATGTTATATCCTTTATAGAAAAGTTAGATAAGGAGGATTTATCATTTATATTAAGTTATAGGAAAAAATTACCAAAAGATAAAATTGAGAATCTGTATAATGAGTATCTCCATGGAAAATATCCTACTCTATTTCTCTTTGAGGTTGATAAATCTAAACATCTCTCACATAATGAACTTAAAGAAAGGATAAAAAAAGAATTTGAAATATTAAATCGTGATTTAGAGGAATTAGAAAATCCAAAGGAAAAAAATTTTGAAGTTACAGATACCAAATTAGAAAACAATGTTCATGAAATATTATTCTCATTTTTTAATAGATTAGACTATATCGATATTAAAACCGATCAACCTGATTGCATATACGGTAAAAGCTTTGGAGCTTGCTGGATTTCCTCTTCCTACAATTCTATGATAATCAAATGTGGAAGCTGGAAAGCATCTGACATGATAAAAAAAATAATTGAAACCTCATGTAACGCAAATATTTATTCTTTATATCTCAACAAAGAGCTAGTTGACAGAATCATTAATCCAAACACAGTTGTTGCTGGGAGATATAAAAAGATTTTTCCAACAGAAGCTGAAGTAGAAAGTAAAAACCTTAGAGATAATCACCTCCTTTCAAAAGATGAAGGTAAAGAAACTAATAAAAACTATCAAAGAAAATCTTCTATACACGAATTGGATATATTTGGGTACCAAGTTAATGTATCAATTACTGAATATGGTAAAATACATATCAATAAAGAAATGAGAAAATCAGATTTAAGAAACTGGGCTTTTGAACT
>Ga0247842_10002126_pt1 | contig 30404 bp, 30 predicted proteins | sample LaCruzMarch2015__3_FD_192411 | JGI IMG/M metagenome (GOLD analysis project Ga0247842, IMG submission 192411) | Freshwater microbial communities from meromictic Lake La Cruz, Castile-La Mancha, Spain - LaCruzMarch2015_19m | ecosystem: Environmental > Aquatic > Freshwater > Lake | place: Spain...
CCCATCCCCGTTTCCAGCACCTGGAAGGCAGCCCCTTTGTCCCTGAAATGAAGGAATGCCATGGCGGTCAGCGCCTCGAACGTGGTGATCTTGCCGAAGCGCGCCTCCCTGTTGATGGCCTCCACATGCGTTCGCACGGCCCCTGCCAGGCGGGCAAAATCCCTCTTAGTTACGGCATGGCCGTTGACGGCCATCCTTTCCTGCCAGCTGTAGAGGTGCGGGGATGTGAAAACCCCGGTCCGGTGGCCGGCCGAGACAAGGATCGAGGCCATCATTGCCGCCGTGCTGCCCTTGCCCTTGGTGCCCGCTATGTGAACGGTTTTCCTGCCCGTATGTGGCCGGCCCAGTTCCTGCAGCAGGGTTTCGACCCTGCGCAGGTCGAAGTTGGCGGCGTTGTAAGCGGTGGCCGGTGATATCTCGTAATCAGTCAGGCCTGCGAGGTACGCGGCGGCGGCAGAATAATCCATAATTTCAGGGCTTTACGAACTTGGGCATGCTGCGGCCCTTCCAGCGTGCCTTGCCCTGCATGGTAAGGACCATCGAAGCGACGGCGACCACGGTCATGAAGATGGCGCTGAGGGGGTAGATAAGAACAAGGTAAAGGGGGAAATGGAACCGTGTATGGTTGACCGTCCACAGCGCAATGTTGAGTATGACGGCCATGGCTGCCATGGCCGTTACCTCCACCGGCACCTGCGGTTGCGCCAGTCCGATCCCCAGCACCAGCGGCGGACTGATAAAGACTATCACGACCAATACCCACATAAATATCAGGAAAAGAGGGTCGAAATTGAACGTGGCAAAGGTGCTTTTGGTCAACCCTTTCCAAACCTGCTGGAAATTGTGGTACATCCTGCAGGTGACCAGGCCACCGCCATCCAGCAGCTTGTACTTCATGCCCATGGCGTGCACCCGCCTGCCTATGGCGATATCGTCAACCACGTTTTGCCTGACTGCAGCGTACCCCCCGGCTGCCTCGTAAGCGTCCCTGCGGAAGACCAGGAACTGTCCCAAAACGGCAAAGAGCAGCGGGTTGCGCTGGAGGCGGGTAAGCCCCAGGGGGACCCCGCACAGCATGCCAAGGTAAAAGGCCGGTATGCTCAGCATCTCGGACCAGGAGGCAATGATCTGCCGAGGCAGTGCTGAAATTAGAGCCGCCTTCTCGTATACCATGGCAGACGCTGCACCGCGCAGCATTCCCGGTTCATGGTACGTGTCCGCGTCGACAAAAACCAGCAGTTGGCCGTCCGCGGCCTGCGCAAGCTGGCTGCATGCCCAGTGCTTGCCCAGCCAGTCGTCGGGCAGCGGCTTGCCCTTCAAAAGCACAAGCCCGGGATATCTGAGGGCGGACTCCTGCAATATTTGCCAGGTCCGGTCTGTGGAGTTATCGTCCAATACTATGACCTGGAAATCGGGGTAATCCTGGCCCAGCAGGCTGTTGACGCATCTCCCAATGTTGTCCTCTTCATTGCGGGCCGGGACCAGTACCGAGCAGCGCGGCCAGGCAGGGGGTTCCGGGTAGCTGTAAAGGCGGCGCAGGTAGCGCAGGTTGGCGAGCGCTATAATCAGCAATACAACCATGCTGATTACTACAGCCGACTGGAGGTAGAAGAGGATGTCTGTGAATAATATTTGATGCACTCGGTCCTATGTCATGTGTCAGGCGGCGATATATTTCCTCAAGGCGTGTATTCAGGGTACCTTGTGTTTGGGCAATTTACGGTCCTTCCATGTGGCCTGGCCCGAGAGGGTGAGGAACATGGATGAAAATGCAATTGCTGTCAGGAGCGATGCGCTCACCGGGTAAAATAAAACGATGTAAAGCGGGAACTTGAAGCGGTAGTAATAGGAGCCCAGCAGGGCCAGGCAAGCCACAACGCAGATGGCCGCCAGTCCTACTGATAATACCGGCGGGTATTCGGGTATCTTGTGTACGCCCAGTACCACGATAGGCTCCCAGAAGACGAAGTTGATCCACAGCCAGGTGAATGTAAAAAGCGGAACGTTATATCCGTAGGAGGGGAACACATTTTTTGACAGGCCCTGGTGCAGCTCCGTCCAGTTACGGTACATGCGGCAGGTGGTGTTATCTGTCCCGTCGAATACGCGGTAGCGCATCCCGAGGAGCGATACCCTCTCCGCCAGTTGCAGGTCATCCAGGACGCTCTGCCGTATGCTCCTGAAGCCCCCTGCGGCTTCGTAAGATGCGCGCCGGAACAGCATCAGTTTGCCGCTCGAGGATACCATCTTGGTGTTCCCCGGCCTCAAACGCGCCGGCAGTGGTATGTTGGCAAAAGCCCCCAGGGCGAAGCCGGGCATGATAAGCTTTTCGGCCAGGGTACCCAGGATATGCCTGGGAAGGATAGAAAGCATATCTGCCTTTTCAGCCAGCAGGGCCGCGGCGGCGCAGCGCAGGGTGTCCGGCGTGTGCACTGTATCCGCATCGGTGAACAGGAGCAATTCACCATCGGCCGCCATGTAGAGCTGGTGGCAGGCCCAGTGCTTGCCCAGCCAGTCCGGCGGAAGCGGCTGTCCGCTTATGACCTTCAGCCGGCTGTCGCCCTGCCCCAGTTTACTTAATATTGTTCCGGTGCCGTCGGTGGAATTGTCGTTAATCACGATCACCTGGAAATCCGGGTAGTCCTGTGCCAGCAGTGAGCTGACGCAGGGGCCGATGGTGGCCTCTTCATTCCTGGCAGGGACCAGGACGGAGATACGGGGATGGGTCCCGGAGTCGGGGTAGTCGCGAAGGTTGCGCAGCTTGCTCATGTTGATAACAGCGACTACCACCAGGTAAAGGACGCAGAGTACCACCAGGATATTTGGCAGCAGCAGCGGGTCGCCTGCAATCATGGTTTCCTCAACATTTTGCCGAGCCAGGTCTGAGGCTCCGGCCAGCTTCTAAAATAGGAATAGCGCCTGATGGTGAGGATGGCCGTTTGCGCCAGTCCGGCACAGACGAGAGGCACCCTGTTGTTAATGTAAGGTTCCGGTATGAGGAGCAGGAAAATAAGGAAAAGGAGCATGCCGCACACTGAGGCCCACACCCAGTTCTTTTGAAAAATAAACATGAACCCGATACACATGGCAATGGCCAGCGGCCCCAGCCAGCCCGTCAGCCCCAGCCATACGCCGAAGGTGGTGGCGACGCCCATGCCGCCCCTGAATTTAAGGAAGGGGGAAAAGGCATGTCCCATCACCGGGGCCACGGCAACTGCCGCCAGGTCCCAACCGGCAACCCCTGACAGGTTCTGGGCCAGGAACACGGGCACGGTGCCTTTAAAAGCGTCCAGCAGGGCGGCGATCACGTAGAGGAACTTGCTTCCCGCCCGGGCCACATTGGTGGCCCCGGGAGAACCGTCGCCGTACTGCCTTATGTCCGTGCGCAGGAATATTTTGCCGATCCAGACCGAGAAAGGCAGGGAGCCGAGAGCCAGTCCCGCGATTATCCATGCCAGGCTATTCATCAGCTGAATATTATATAATGAAGCCGTGGAATTTGTAAGCCGCCTCTTGAATGCCTCGCGGGGCAACCGCAGCCTTTTGTGCGTTGGACTGGATCCTGACCCGTCGAAATTGCCGGTCAGGGATGTTTTCGAATTCAACAGGGCCATCATTGATGCTACCGCCGACCTGGTCTGCTGCTACAAGCCAAACCTGGCTTTCTATGAGGCCATGGGTATACGCGGCCTGCAGGCTTTGAAGAAGACCCTGGCACATATCCCCAAAAATATACCTGTCATAGGCGATGCCAAGAGAGGGGACATCGGAAATACTGCAACTGCCTACGCAAAGGCGCTTTTCGGCTACTATAAATTCGACGCGGTAACGGTCAATCCCTACATGGGTTATGACTCGGTAAAACCATTCCTTGATTACCGGGACAAGGGCATCTTCGTCCTTTGCCGCACCTCCAACAGCAGCGCCTCAGACTTCCAGGACCTGGTGGATAATTTCGGAATGAAGTTTTACCAGACGGTGGCCCTGCGCGCCGGTGACTGGAACAAAGGCGGCAACGTCGGCCTCGTGGTGGGTGCCACCTTTCCCGAAGAGTTGAGGGAGATAAGAAAGCTGTGCCCGGATATGCCCCTGCTGATCCCCGGCGTAGGCGCCCAGGGCGGTGACCTTGAGCTGTCCGTCAGGTACGGTGTCGATGCCAATAAAGAGAAGGCAGTCATCGTAGCCGCCCGCCAGGTGCTTTACGCTTCCAAAGGCCCGGACTATGCGCAGGCGGCACGCAAGGCTGCCGGCGAATTGCGTAACGCTATCAACAGGTACCGCGGAATATAGCGGTTTACACGGAACAGTCGATGGCTGAGATAATCAGGCCTTCCTGCCGCACCATCTTTCATGTCGATCTTGATGCTTTTTTTGTCACGGTCGAGCAGGTGCTCAACCCTGCCCTGCGTAACAAGCCGGTGATAGTTGGCGGAAAACCTGAAGGCAGGGGAGTGGTGGCGGCGGCTTCCTACGAGGCGCGCAAATTCGGCGTTCATTCGGCCATGCCCCTGGCCAGGGCCAAAAAGCTCTGTCCCCGGGCCGTTTTTCTTACCGGCAATTACCGCCAATACGTGGAGTTTTCACAAAGATTCATGGATATACTCGGTGAATATACCCCGTCTCTTCAGCCGGGTGGATTGGACGAGGCCTACTTGGACTTGACGGGATGCGAGAATTTCGGCTCCTGGCGCGGCCTGGCCATGAAAATGAAGCAGCGCGTTACCATGGAAACAGGCCTGGTTGCATCGGTGGGGATCTCCTCCTGCAGGGTAGTGGCCAAGATAGCATCCGGCCACGGCAAGCCGGACGGCCTGGTCGAGGTGCTGCCCGGGCAGGAGAGGAGCTTTTTGTCTGACATGCCTGTCCAGAAACTGCCCGGGGTGGGGGACAAGACGGGCAAGGTTCTGAGGACCATGGGCATTGACACCATCGGACAGCTGGCAGATATGCCGGACGCTTTATTCAGGACGCGGTTCGGGGATGGCATGGCGTGGCTGCAGCAGCATGCCAGGGGGATAGATGACAGCCCGGTGGAGGTAAGGGGAGAGGCGAAATCGGTCAGCAGGGAGACTACCTTTGAAAAGGATACGGTGGACTCGGCCATGCTCAGGGCCACGCTACGCTACTTCGCGGAGAAATTGGGCGCGGAACTGAGGGACATGGATAAGATGGCCAGGACGGTAACGATCAAATTAAGGTACGCGGATTTCGAGACCGTCAGCCGGGGCTCAACATCGAAGGAGGCCACTAACCTGGACGATACCATTTTCCAGGCGGCCGTGCGGCTGCTGGAATCGGCCCTGGGTAAAAAATACAGGCCGGTCCGGCTTATCGGGCTTGAAGTGTCAAATTTCAGCGGCGTGGCAACACAGCTTGGCCTGTTTGATGCCGGGGCAAAGCGGCTGGAAAAACTGGACCGTGCCATCGACAGGGTGCGCGACAAGTACGGTTTCGACGCCATACAGACGGGCTATACAATTGAATTGAAGAAGCGGCAGAACCCCGGCAGGTATATGAAATGAAATTGCAATATAATGGTAAGAGATGAGTTTCAGGGACTGCCTCAACGTATCACTGCAGATACTGCGGGCCAACAAGATGAGGTCGGGACTGACCATCCTTGGCATCGTCATAGGCGTAAGCTCTGTGGTGTTCCTCATCTCCTTCGGCCGCGGGCACGAGGCCAACCTGATGGCCATCTTCAAGAGCCTGGGCGCGGAGACAATATATGTCACCAGTTCTTCACAGATGGCCGACCAGATATCCGGCATAACGCGCAAGCTGACCATGGAGGATGCCACGGCGCTGGAGAATACCAGCCGGCTGCCCTCGGTGGCCCTGGTGTCCCCCTTCATTGAGAAAATGTCCACGGTAACCTATGCCAACGAGAAGGTGAGCACGGATGTAATGGGGGTAATGCCCAACATCCGCAGCATAATCGATTACCCTATTGAGCGGGGTTTATATATAACTGAAGAAGACGTTATGTCGGGTGCCAGCATAGTTGTGCTGGGGGCCACGGCTCGGGCCAACCTTTTTAAGGATGAAGACCCGCTGGGCAAGAGTATACGTGTGGACGGTCGCATATTCGAGGTTGTGGGCTTGCTGCAGGCCAAGGGGGGGTTCCTGCCGGGTGCGGACGACTTTGTCATGATCCCGCTGACTACCATGCAGGCCAAGCTGATGGGCGAGACCACCACGGAGGGACGGCCTGTACAGACCATAGCCGTGCGGGCCGTGTCCGCGGACCATATCGGCAGCGCCAAGGACGAGGCCATATCGGTGCTGAGGCAGCGCCACCATATCCGCGAGGGCGAGGAAAATGATTTCTACGTCATGGATATGCGCGAGATACTCAACCAGATGAAACAGGCGCTGGAGGTTTTCCAGGTCTTCCTGGCCAGCGTGGGCGCAATATCCCTGGTGGTGGGCGGTATCGGCATCATGAACATCATGCTGGTATCGGTCACGGAACGCACCCGCGAGATCGGCATACGCAAGGCCGTGGGCGCACGGAAACTGGATATCATGAAGCAGTTCCTGGTTGAATCAGCCATTCTCAGCATATCGGGCGGAGTGGTCGGCATCATCATCGCTTTCCTCTTCGTGCTCATGGTGACCGGGGTCAACCTGGGAGGCTATACCGTCCAGGCGCCCTTCTCCCTCGATATCGTCCTGATCGCACTGGGGGTTTCCACCTTTATCGGTATATCTTCCGGCCTCTACCCGGCCTTCCATGCGGCCAGCATGGACCCGGTGGAATCATTGCGCTACCAGTAGGAGGATTTATTAATGGCAACGGTTGAGACAGAGAGACGCGAGCAGATAATTATTGTGAAGATAAACCGGCCCGAGGCCCGCAATGCCGTCGATGCCGGGACAGCCGGCCTGCTGGAAGCGGCTGTGAATGAGTTTAAGCGTGATCAAGGGCTGAGGGTCATGGTGCTGACAGGCGAGGGCGGCCTCTCCTTTTGTGCCGGCGCCGACCTTAAATCAGCCAGGGGGCTGATGGAAAGGAAGGGTGCTGATAGGAGCGGGCCGATGGGTTTCAGCAGGATCACGGACACGGGAAAGCCGACCATAGCTGCCATCAACGGTTACTGCCTGGCGGGAGGGCTGGAGCTGGCATGCTGGTGCGATTTCAGGGTCGCGGCTGCCGGGGCACAATTCGGCGTGGTCAACCGCCGCTGGGGCGTGCCGCTCATAGATGGCGGGACGCAAAGGCTGCCGCGCATCGTGGGGTTGGGCAATGCCCTCTACCTTATCGAGACAGGTGCCATGATAAACGCAGATCAGGCGCTGCGCATGGGTTTAATCCAGGAGGTGGTGCCCGACGGGGCGGCCCTCGACCGGGCGGTCGAGTTGGCCGGCAGGATGGCCGGGTACCCGTGGACCAGCCTGGTCAACGACAGGCGGGCCGCTTACGAGGGGTTGGCCCTCGGCCTGCCTCAGGGCATCCGGCTGGAAAAAGAGATACACATGGCGTCTCTCAGGGAAAGCGAGATGCTTGAAGGGCTGGAGAGGTTCAAACGGGGACAGAGGCCGGCGCCGCCCAGGCCGCCAGGCTGACGGTAGCGGCTTGCAGGTGCGGGCACACGTGGAGGTACGCCATTGAGATGCCGGGCTAAAGGCCGGTCTTGAGGTTCTTGACCAGGTACAGTATGCGGCAACTGATTTCAAGCAGTTCCGTGAGCACGTAGGCTTCCTCGAGGGTCATGCCCCTGGCAAAGCTGCCGTGGCGGTGGACCATGACCACCGGGTGCGTTTTCAACGCCTCAGCGATCTCATCTGCCGCCCCGCCCGGCTGCGGCTCTTTGCCGAAGCCTATCACCGGTACCTCCGGTATAAAGATCTTTCCTCCCTCGTCCTCGGGGTGTATTACGTGCCGCAGGAATGAGAGGGCTGTAGCATATACCGGGTGGCTGTGCACGATGGCCCTGGATAAACCCTGCCGGTAGATGGCGCGGTGCACCTGCAGTTCCGACGAGGCTAAACGAGTGTTATCGTCGTCTTTATCGAGGCCGGTTGTTATCAGGTCGGATTCCGACAGGTATCCCAGCCGGCTGCCGCTGCGCGTGATGACAACGGTGTCATCCTGCCGGACGCTCAGATTTCCGCCATGCACTGAGACCATGCCGTTGCTGAACAGGTCCGATCCCACAGCCTGAAAACGTGGCAATAATTCGCTCATCACTTACCAGCCTCCGGTGGCAGGCTATTTCTTATTTGAAGCGTTGAGCTTCTTCATAAGGCGTGACTTCTTGCGGGCGGCAGTGTTGGCATGTATAACGTTACGTTTGGCCGCCCTGTCCAGGGAGCTTATGGCCTCGGTGACGGCCGCGCTGGCCTCGGCACCTTTCTTGGAAGCCATGAGTTTCTCCGCTTTGGTGACCGTGCTCTTGGTGCCGCTCCTGATGGCCTTATTGCGTTCGGCTTTCCTTTGGGCCGATCTGGCTGATTTTTCCGATGTCTTAGTCTTGGGCAATTGTGGCTACCTCCTTTGATGTCATGAACTTACGTTCATCTTGGCAGTATGGGCCTTGGTGGCGTTGATCACGCCCCGCAGGCTCATCAGCCTGTTTAAAATATGGTTCAACTGCGACATATTTTTTATCTCGATCGTTGCAAACATGGTGAATACGTCGTCGTTGTACTGTGTATTCACGCTGGTTATATTTATTTTCTCCTCGGCCACGGCCGTGGTGATGTCCCGCAACAGCCCGACCCGGTCGAAAGCTTCTACCTGGATATTCACCGGGTAAACATCCTCCACCTGGCCCCAGCTCACACTGATCAGCCGCTCCTGCTCTTCCTCGTTTATAACGTTTATGCAGTTTTTGCGGTGCACGGTGATGCCGTGGCTTCGCGTAATGTACCCGATGATATCATCACCGGGCACCGGATGGCAACATTGAGCCAGGCTGGTGAGCAGGTCGCCCACACCCAGCACCTGTATGCCTGAGCCCTTGTGCCTGGCCGGTGCAGCCGTAGGCCTGGCCGACTGGGCTTCCTCAGGCTCGCCGGCAAGCTTGGTGGCGATCTGGTGAGGTGTTATGCCGCCGTAGCCCACGGCAGCCAGGAAATCATCGGCATTATCATAATCAAGCTGTTTGGCGAGGTCCTCGTAGCTGGCTACATCGAACCCCAGCCGTTTGAGCTCCTTCTCCAGGATGGTCCTGCCGCGCTCGATGTTCTGTGTCCGCTCCTGTTTCTTGTACCAGGCGCGGATCTTCTCCTTGGCATGGGCGGTCTTGACGAACCCCAGGTCCTGGTTGATCCAATCCAGGCTGGGCGCTTTCTCGGCCTTGCTGGCCACGATCTCGACTATGTCGCTGTTTTTTAGCTCGTAGTTAAGGGGCACCAGCTTGCCGTTGACCTTCGCGCCGATACAGCGGTGCCCCAGGTCGGTATGGATGCGGTAGGCGAAATCCAGGGGTGTGGCGCCACGCGGGAAAGGCCTGATCTCACCCCTTGGGGTGTAAACGAAGACCTGGTCGGCAAAGAAATCTTCCTTGAGCGAAGTCAGGAATTCCTCGCTGTCCAGCGAGCTCTGCCAGTCAATCAGCTGGCGCAGCCAGGAGATCTTTTCCTCGAAATTCAGGTCCGGCTTGGCCCCTTCCTTGTAGCGCCAGTGCGCCGCCACACCATACTCCGACATGCGGTGCATCTCGTAGGTGCGGATCTGTATCTCGAGCGGCGTGGACGCGCCGTCCCCGGTCATTACGGTGGTGTGCAACGATTGGTACCCGTTGTCCTTGGGATTGGCGATGTAGTCGTTGAATTCATCCGTCATCGGGTGCCAGGTATTGTGGATGATGCCCAGCACCTTGTAGCAGTCGGAAACTGAGTTAACCAGCACGCGCAGGGCGAAGAGGTCGTGGATATCCCCGAAACTCCTGCCGATGGCCGCGTACTTCTGTATTTTGTTGTAGATGCTGAAAATATGCTTGGGACGGCCGTAGACTTCACCCTGTATGCCTGCTATGACCATCTCGTCGCGCAGCACGCGGACGGCATCATCGATGAAACCTTCGCGCAGCGAACGGCGCACCGATACCATGCGGGCAATGTCGTGGTACTGTTCCGGTTGCATGTAGCGAAAGGCCAGGTCTTCAAGCTGCCACTTTATCTCCCACATGCCCAACCTGTGTGCCAGGGGGGCGTAGATCTCCAGCGTCTCCTGGGAGATGGCAAGACGCCTGTCGGGCGGCAACGCCTGCAGCGTATTCATATTGTGCAGCCTGTCCGCCAGTTTGATGAAGACCACGCGCAGGTCCTCGGCCATGGCGATCAGCATCTTGCGCAGGTTCTCAGCCTGCGTCTCACGGCTGCTGACCGCCACGTCGCGCCTCCATGTCAGCCTGCTCAGCTTGGTCACACCGTCTACCAGCTTGCTTACATCAGGGCCGAACTGCTTCTCCAGCTGTGCTATCGGTATATTGCAGTCCTCGGGTACGTCATGCAGGAGGGCGGCTGACAGGGTGGAGGCATCGAGCTGCAGGTCGGCCAGTGTTATGGCCGTCTGGAGGGGGTGTTCCAGGAAGGGCGCGCCGGATTTGCGCTTCTGGCCGTCGTGGGCCTTGAGGGCATAAGCATAGGCAGCCTCCACGATCGCCAGCTTGTCGGGAGGCAGGTACTCCCTGGCCTTGCTAAATAAGGGGGTGGCATCCATGCGTTCACCGGTCAACTGTATGATAAAGCATGGCTGCAACCTGTGGCAAATGTTTTCCGTATGCAATGTGACTTCGGTCATTTGCATGCTGTATCCCCAGGTATTATCATACTTGGACTGGCGGTACCGGATATTCAGTATGAATCTGATTGCTGGTGGGGCAAACCGCCGGTGCAACGACCAAAATTCTGGAGGTACTTAAAATGAAAATTGTTAAACTGTGCCGCGAAGGCTCCTGCTGCCCGGCAGTAACCGTGTTCGAGGACAAAGTGGAGATAGGCGAAGATGCCAATACCTGCGTCCTGACCCGCGACGAGTTCGAGATCCTTAAAGAGAAGATCCTCGCCAAAGAAATCTAAAAATACCTGATTAATAGATAAGCAATTAGGATCCGCCGTCCCACCCGGTGGGTCCTATTTTGTTGGGCAAAGGCCGGCACCGCAAATTTGAATTTAACCCGCTGTAAAGGTATCCTTTGAACGCCGTGGGCACCTCAAAATTTAACGAACTTGACAGCATATTTTTACCCCGCAATGTTGCGGTCATCGGCGCGTCGCCACTGGACAATTACACCTGGTCACTACTGGGCACCAAGATTCAAGACAGGCTCTTCTTTGTAAACCCGAACTACGAGGAGGTTGTGGGCAGGAAGTCGTACGCAAGCATCCTGGATATTGATGCCCCCGTTGATTACGCCGTGATAGCGGTCCCCGCCAGGTTCGTACTGTCCGCTGTCAGCGACTGTATCAGCAAGGGGGTGAGGGGCGTACACATATTCACGTCAGGTTTCAGCGAGACGGGTCTGCCGGAGGGTATCAGGCTGGAAAAGGAACTGGCAGAACTGGCAAGGGGGAAGATAAGGATCATCGGGCCCAACTGCATGGGCTTGTATTGCCCCAAGTCGGGCCTGTCGTTTAACCCCGCGTCCACTAACGTGGAGGGCAGCATCGGGGTAATATGCCAGAGCGGCACCTTTGCCCAGATGTTTGTCTATGCAGGCAGGTCCATGAATGTGAAAATCAGCAAGATGGTCAGCTATGGCAATGCTGTCGATCTCGATTGTCCCGATTTCCTGGAATACCTGGCCGATGACCCCGACACCAGCGTTATCGCCCTGTATATAGAAGGTATCAGGGACGGGAAGAGGTTGAGGGCCGCGCTGGAGTACGCTGCAGGTAAAAAACCACTGGTTGCGCTGAAGGGCGGCGTGACAGGGGCGGGCGGACGGGTAGCCGCGTCGCACACCGGTTCGCTGGCAGGGGCGGGTGAGACATGGGCAACCATGTTCAAACAGAGCGGTGTGGTACAGGTAGATGATATAGACGACCTGATGAATGCAACCGTTGCCATGAGCTCATCGAGGGCGCCTGCCGGTACAGGGGTGGCGATCGTGACTTATTCCGGAGGTTTCGCCGTCGTTCAGAGTGACATGTGCGTCAAGGCAGGCCTGCAGGTCCCGCAGTTTTCAAAAAAGGCCATCGCCGAGCTGAGGAAATTTGTGCCGGCCGCAGGTACCATGATCGGCAACCCGCTGGATTCCTGGCAGCTGTTTTACAGGTTTTCGGGCGAAGGCAGGCTGTCGGACGTATTGCGCATCGTATCGGGAGAGGAGCCCATCCACACCATCATCCTGCAGTTCGACATAATAAGGTTCATGACCATGATGTGGAGTGAGCGTACGGAAGAACACTTAAGGGCTATAGCCGCAGATTTCCTGGCAGGCTGCCGCTACGCACGCGATGAAGCGGGCAGGCTGGTAATTATCGCCATATATTTGGACCCCTACACTGATAACGAGATGGAGAGGCGGCTCTCCGTTTTACTCAAGAAGATGTGCGAAGAGGAGGGGTTTCCGGTGTGCCCCTCACTCAAAGAGGCCATAAGGACGGTATCTTACATGTGCAGGTATGCTACCCTGCAAGATAATAGAAGGATAACGGGGGGTTAAGGCATGGAGGAAACGACCGGCTTTGCAGTGGTGCTGGTGACAGCTTCGGGACTGGAGGAAGGCAACAAGATCACCTCCACCATACTGGATAAACGCATGGCTGCCTGCGTCAATATCGTGCCAAAGATATCCTCCCTCTTCTGGTGGCAGGGTAAAATCGATGCTGCTGACGAGGTGCTGCTGATCATCAAGACACGGGCATCGCGGGTCAACGACATTATATCCGTGGTAAAAAGTATCCACAGCTACTCGGTACCCGAGGTGATTGCGCTCCCAGTCATGGCAGGGCACACGGCTTACCTGGACTGGATCGCGGGAGAAGTGGCGGAATGAGCAACGTTTTGCCTGCCTGTACTATAATAATGGCCTGAGGGGGAGAGCGTCCACAGTGTTTAAAGCACCGCGCGGAACAGCCGACACGCTGCCTGGTGAGCAGCCATACTGGCGCTATATCGAGGACAGGGCGCTGGAGATTTGCCGCCTGTACGGCTACAGCCGCATCAGCACACCTGCCTTCGAGGAGGCAGGCCTTTTTCAGCGCAGCGTGGGCGAGGGCACGGATATCGTCAGCAAGGAGATGTATATCTTCAAGGACCGTAGCGATAATGAGATGGCCCTGCGGCCTGAGGGCACCGCCCCGGTCTGCCGTGCCTATTTGGAGCACGGCATGGACAACCTTCCGCAGCCCGTAAAGCTGTTCTACTTTGCCGATATATTCCGCTACGAAAGGCCCCAGGCAGGACGTTACCGCCAGCATCACCAGTTCGGCTGTGAGGCCATCGGTGACCAGTCACCCGTGCTGGATGCCGAGATAATCCATATGGCGCTGGGCTTTTTCAGCGCCCTGGGACTGACAGATATCTCGCTGCAGGTCAACAGCATCGGTTGCAAGCAATGCCGCCCCGGCCACCTGCAGAAATTAATAGAACATTACGCCCCTTTCAAGGAGCAGCTGTGCGCCGACTGCCGGGTAAGGCTGGAGAAAAACCCGTTGCGGCTGCTGGATTGTAAGAAACCCGCCTGCCAGGCAGCCGCCGATATGGCTCCACGCAGCGCTGATTACCTCTGCCAGGAATGCGGGCAACATTTCGGCTCGCTGCAGGGTTACCTCACGGCCCTCGGTATCAAATACGTGCTCAATCACAGGCTTGTGCGGGGGCTGGATTACTATACCAAAACCGTGTTCGAAATCCAGCCTGCTGAGGGCGGCTCGCAGAGCGCCCTGGGCGGTGGCGGACGCTATGACGACCTGATCACCATGATAGGCGGCAAGCATGTGCCGGGCATAGGTTTTGCAGCCGGCCTGGAGCGCATTGTCCTGAACCTGAAAACGCAGGATATCAAGGTCCCGCCGGCGCAGCGGCCGGCCATTTTCATCGCCTGCATAGGTGCGGATGCCAGGACCGGGGCCTGCAGGTTGTCTGCAGCTTTGCGGGCCGAGGGTATCCCGCTGGTAACGTCTTCCGGTGAACGCAGTCTCAAGGCCCAACTCAGGCATGCCAATGCTGCGGGTGTAGGGTATGCCGCCATCATCGGTGGGGATGAGATGCAGGCGGGGATCGTGATGGTGCGCAACATGGAGACGGGCGAACAACAGGAAATGCAGCCTGAAGAGCTGGTCGCGATGTTAAAGGCCGGCGAATAAAGGGCAGGAGAAATACCGCGATGGACACTTTTGAAGCCATTTTCAGCAGGCGCAGCGTACGCCAGTACAAGGAGACCCCGGTTCCCGATGAAGTGATCAACAGGGTGCTGGAAGCTGCCCGCCGGGCGCCCTCGTGGGCCAACACCCAGTGCACCCGCTACGTGATAGTTAAGGACCCGGAGACAAAGGCCCTGCTGGCTGACTGTTTGAACAGGGGCAACCCGGCGACCGAGGCCATCAGGAAGGCCCCAGTGGTTATTGTTGCCTGCGCGGAGCTTGGGAAATCCGGTTATTACAAGGGGAGCGCGGCCACCGACAGGGGAGACTGGTTCATGTTCGACGTGGGCATCGCCATGCAAAACCTTGTCCTAGCGGCGCAGGCCCTGGGCCTGGGCACTGTGCATGTTGGATTGATACCGGATTCGACCAGGGTGGACGTGGTAATCGGGCTGCCGGCCGGCGTGGTATCGGTCGAGATGACACCGCTCGGATATCCCTCTGCCGAATCTAAAAGTCCCCCGCGCAAAGAGCTGTCCGAGATAGTATTTTACGAGAAGTACGGCAGGCATTAGAATTTGGTCCGCACACCGTGCGGGCCTGTGATTTTGTAAAGGAGGGAGACATGGCCAGGACGATCGCAGAGATCAACGAGAAAATTAAAAAAGGCCAGGCGGTCGTGGTCACTGCTGAAGAGGTGATCGGCATCGCACGCAAGAAGGGTGTTGCGGCCGCAGCCAAAGAGATAGATGTGGTGACCACCGGGACCTTCGGGCCGATGTGCTCATCCAGCGCCTTTTTTAACCTTGGCCACAGCAAACCCAGGATGAAAGTGGGTGGGGGCAGGGTCTACCTCAACGATGTTCCGACTTACACGGGTGTAGCGGCCGTTGACATCATCCTGGGCGCTACGGCCATGCCGGATGATGATCCCAAGAACAGGAGTTACCCGGGCGAGTTCAAATACGGCGGCGGCCATGTCATCGAGGAGTTTGTTGCTGGTAAAGATATCAGGATGGTGGCCAGCGCCTACGGCACGGACTGCTATCCGCGCAAAAAACTGGAAACCCTGATAAACATCAACAGCATTAATGAGGCCATCCTTTTTAACCTCCGCAATGCATACCAGAATTACAATGTGGCCGTAAATGTCAGCGACCGCATGATCTACACTTATATGGGCGTGCTCAAGGCCCGGATGGGCAACGCCAATTTCTGCTCCGCAGGCCAACTTTCCCCCCTGTTGAACGATCCCCTGTACAGGACTATTGGCATAGGTACGCGCATCTTCCTGGGCGGCGGGGTTGGCTACGTGGCCTGGCACGGAACGCAGCATAACCCGTCCGCGCCCCGTACGGAGAAGGGTGTCCCGACGCGCGGCGCCGGTACGCTGTCTGTGATCGGCGACCTGAAGCAAATGATTCCGAAGTGGCTGGTGGGGACCAGTTTCCTGGGCTATGGCACGACGCTGACCGTCGGCATAGGTGTCCCCATACCCATCTTGAACGAAGAGATATTGCAATATACGCTGGTGACAGATGCTGACATCCTGGCGCCGGTGGTGGACTATTCGGATGCCTACCCCAACCGCAAGCCGGATGTGCTGGCCGAGGTGAGCTACGCCGATCTGAAATCGGGTAAGATCAAAGTGGGCGGCAAAGAGGTCCCGACTGCCGCTTTATCGAGCTACCCCGGGGCGGTGGAGATAGCATCGACGCTCAAGCAATGGATCAGCAGCGGCCGTTTCCTTTTAAGCGACCCTGTCGCGCCCCTGCCCGGGGTGGAATCCGGTATCAAGCTCAACACGCTCGAGGAAAGGCCTTTGCCCTGAAGGAGTCAAGGATATGAAAGTAGCCAAGAAAATCGTATTGCATTTCACGCAGCAGACCATCGATAAGCCCATTGTCAGCAGCCTGATCAGGGAGTTTAACCTTGATTTCAATATCCTCAAGGCGTCCATATCCCCGGGCGAAGAGGGCCTGATGATCATGGAGTTGACCGGCGAACAGAAGGACTACGACCGCGGCATAAAATACCTGCAGTCGGCGGGACTTGAGATACAGTCGCTCAGCCAGGACGTGCTGCGCAACGACGACAGGTGCACCCATTGCGGAGCATGCATAACCATGTGCCCCACGCGCGCGTTCACCCTCGAGCAGGATACACGCAGGGTGCTCTTTGATAATACCAAATGCATAGTCTGCGAGCTGTGCGTAAGGGCCTGCCCGCCGCGGGCCATGGAACTGAAATTCTAAACTGTCATTGCGAGGAGCCGTAGGCGACGAAGCAATCCACTGCAGGAACCGTAGATTGCTTCGCTCACGCTCGCAATGACGGGTTAGAGGGGCAGCAATGTACGAGCAGCGCACCTACCGTAACGACATCAAGGGCATCGACCTTGTCTCCTTCCGGGCGGTGGTAAAGGAAACCGACCTTTTCATCCGTGCCTCGAGAGACCTCAGCGATGAGGCCGTGGCTGCCATCAATGATGTACGGGACCCCCTGGAGCGCTATATACGGGAGCATCCCATCTTCCTGCACAGCCTTGAACCCCTGCCCGTTGAAGAAGATGCTCCCGAGATCGTGCAGAGGATGGCACATGCAGCAGGGCTGGCGGGTGTTGGCCCCATGGCGGCGGTGGCGGGGGCCGTGGCCGGGATGGTCGGTGAGAAGCTGCTGAAGTGGTCGGCAGAGGTAATCGTGGAGAACGGCGGTGATATTTTTCTGAAGGTCGGCAGCAAACGGACCATCGGTATATATGCAGGGGAATCTGCGTTCACGGGGAAGTTGGCCATCGAGGTGGAGCCTGGCCGTACACCGCTGGGGGTGTGCACATCTTCCGGGAAAGTCGGGCCGTCCCTCAGCCTGGGACTGGCGGACGCGGTAGTTGTACTGGCGCCGTCTGCTGCCCTGGCGGATGCGGCTGCTACGGCAGTGGGAAACCGGGTAAAGTCTGCTGATGATATTGAGGCCGCGCTGCATTTCGGGCAAAGCATCAGTGGGGTCACGGGGATGGTAATAATAACCGGTGACCGTATGGGCGCCAGCGGTGACGTGAAGCTGGTGGAGATTTAGATTTTATCCGCCGCAGCATTTAACGGTAACAGACACGCTGAACGAATTATCACCGCCCTTGCCATCGGACACATCGCAGGTGATTGTATAGGACCCGGTATCGCCTGCCGCAAGCCACTCTATCTTGGGGCCACCACCTATTATTTTGCCCCCGGTCGCCCTCCATGTGTAGCTCAGGTTATCGTTGTCGGCGTCGGCTGCCACGCACTCGACAACCGAAGTTTTATATTTTACTTCGACCGGCGGGTATTTCTCCTTTTCTTTGTCAGTGGGGTTGGGCTTTACAGTGACCGTGGCCCTTCCTTCAGGCGTAAATTTTATAGCCGATATGAATGGCGGGTTGTTGGGTTTTTCTGGCACGGTTACGGTCGCGTCCCTGGTAGCAGCACCGCCTTTCCCGTCGCTAACGGCCACTGTAACCGTGTAGCTGCCCGGGTCCTTGGGGGCCGTCCATGTCACGGCTGCCTCTGAACCATCGATCGTGCCCGCGCTGGCTGTCCAGCTATAGGCAAGCGCATCGCCGTCGGGGTCGTTGGCTACGCAAGTAAGGTTTGATTTACCCAGGGGCTGAACCTCATAAGGGTTGGCCTGGAGGGCTGTGATGAGGGGGGAGCTATTGACCGGTTCGGGGGGTGCCTGGATTGGCTGGGGAGTAGCCTGCCCGCCACAGCCGGGCAGTGTGGCCGTGATGACCAGGCACAGCACGCATGCAATCACAAGTCTTAAACTCAAATTTGAACGCATAGTAAAGGTACCTCCTGTCTGAGGGGGTAGGCGGGGGTTATGCCTTGTCCCTGGACATTATTTTATTGATCCAGAATTGATGTGCGAAGAAGGACCCGGGATGCACAATGATTATGATTACTGCCAGGATAAAGAGGGCCACGTCGTAGTACATCGACTGCAGCGGGGTCAATCCACCCAGCCATTGCTCCCAGACGCCGAAGCAGGTGCAGTCCGGGTATTTGTCCAGGCCCTGGGCAATCATGAACGAGTTATTGGCCATGAAACCCAGCACCATCGGCAGCACCAGTATGGCTATGAACCGGGGCCAGAGGCCGATCACCAGCAGGAGCCCCATGATTACTTCGGCGATAGGCAGGATCCAGGGTATTAAGACCAGGCCGATGAAGCGGGCAAAGTCCGGGGTCATGAGGAAGTCGGGGATGAACCTGTCGAGGAACTCGGTCTGCCCGGGTATCGTGCCGAGGTTGGCCAGCTTGCCACCTCCGGCAAAGATGAGTGTCAACCCGATGAGCATGCATGCAACAATACTGATAACGCTGCGCACCATGGGTTGCCTGTCGTATTCATAGTCCAATGGCATATTACAATCCTTTTTTGTGGGGTTTAAGGGATCTTGACTTGCATAAAATTATAATCTACACTATTCCGAGTATGCAAACCCTGGTTAACGGTGAGTCTTAAACTGGCTGCCTCTTAAATCGGGAGACCATAATGCCGGGATTAAGACTCCCAGCGTATGTTTCAAGAGGTCCTGGGCCAAACAGACCCGTCACAATCCATGGTGCATAGTTATTATCAACAAGGAGGCATCAATGGCCCTAACGGACAAGAACCTTACCTGTGCTGAGTGCGGCGGAACTTTCGTCTTCACTATCGGCGAGCAGGAATTCTATCAGTCGAAAGGACTGCAGAACGAACCCAAGCGCTGCCCTGATTGCAGGACCAACAGGAAACAATCCCGCTCTGGCGGAGCCGGCAAACCCAGGGAGATGTTCAAAGCCACCTGCGCAAGGTGCGGCACTGAATGCGAAGTGCCCTTTGAGCCGAGACAGGAACGTCCGGTTTATTGCAGCAGCTGCTACGCATCGTCCAAACCGGAACGTTAAATATATTACTCCCGCAGTCTCCCGCGGGAGTTTCTCTTTTACATTAGCTGCAGTGCGGCGGGCGGACTTCATTGAAAGTAGGCGTCTGCAAATTGAAGATACATATCCCTGGGAGCAGGTCTCTCAAGGATAAGAGGAGCGTCGTAAAATCACTGTTGATGCGCCTGCAGAAGCAGTTCAACATCTCCATCGCCGAGGTCGGGGACCACGACCTGTGGCAGATGACCACCATCGGGATAGCCTGTGTCTCAAACCACACTGACCGCGTTGACGAGGTCATCAGCGCGGCCATCAGCCTTATAGAGCGGGATTTTCCGACCATCGAGATAATCGAGAAAGAGCAAGATATATTTGGTTAAACTCTAATATCTAAATCCTAAACCCCAAACAAATTCCAGGTCTAAAACATCAAATTCACCAGCATATATTTATTCATTTTGATATTTATTTAGAGTTTAGTATTTAGCATTTAGAATTTTTATAATTAACTTATGGACACCTCTTCATTTCTCGACTACCTTAAAAACGATCCAGAGTATAAAGGCCAGGCCGTTCACGTCCAGTACATACCGCCGCGCGATGCCCGTCCCGGCTGGCCGGACAGGCCGCTTCACCAGGTACTGCAGGACCGGCTCGACAAACTTGGGTTGAGCACCCTCTATTCCCACCAGGCTGAGGCCATAAATTCTATCAGGCTGGGCGACAATGTCATGATCGCAACTCCCAGCGCCAGCGGCAAGACCCTCTGCTACAACATTCCGGTTCTTGGCACCCTGCTGGAGGAACCCTATGCCCGGGCGCTCTACATTTTTCCGACCAAGGCGCTGGCCCAGGACCAGTTGCGGGGACTTACCTGGCTGGCCGGCGACACCATCAACCTTCCGTGGGAATGCGCCACTTACGACGGTGATACGCCCAGCGAAGAGCGTTCAGGTATCAGGAAAAGAGCACGTATTGTGCTCACCAACCCGGATATGCTGCATGCCGGCATTTTGCCCAACCATAAATCGTGGGACAAATTCCTGCGGCGCCTAAAGTACGTGGTGGTGGATGAGGCCCACGTTTACCGGGGCGTGTTTGGTTCACATGTAGCCTGTGTGCTGCGAAGGTTGAGACGTATTTGTGCTCATTATGGCAGCAGTCCACAATTTGTGTTCTGTTCAGCTACGATTGCCAACCCGGGACGGCATGCCGAGGCGCTGGCGGGGTTGCCTTTCAAGGTAATTGACGGTGACGGTGCTCCTTACGGGGGCAAGTCTTTCGTCTTCTGGAACCCCCCTATTATTGACGAGGCCCGCAGCCTTCGGCGCAGCACTAACAGCGAGGCCGCGCAACTATTCACGGAGCTTATACGCAGGCAGGTGCGCACCCTTGCCTTTGCCCCGACACGCAAGTTGACGGAGCTTATCTATGTGTACAGCCGCGACCTGCTGGGCAGCCCTTTGGGCGAGAAGATAAAGCCGTACCGGGCAGGGTACCTGGCATCTGACCGGAGGGAGATCGAACGGGAGTTGTTTTCGGGGGAACTGCTGGGGGCGGTTGCTACCAGCGCCCTTGAACTGGGCATCGACATCGGGGGTCTGGATGCTACGGTCCTGACCGGGTACCCTGGCAGCATCGCCAGCACCTGGCAGCAGGCCGGGCGCAGCGGGCGGCGGGGGGAGAGGTCGATCACATTCCTTGTAGCACATAACAACCCGCTTGATCAGTATTTCATGCATAACCCCGATTTCTTTTTCGGCAAGCCCTTTGAGAACGCCCTCATCAACTGGGAGAATATCAACATACTTTATCCTCACCTGCTGTGTGCCGCATGGGAGAAACACATCGATGCAAAGGACGGGGAATATTTTGGTGATACGCTCGATGCAGCCATAACTGACCTGGGCCAGGAGGGGAATCTGAGAAAAGCCGGCAGCCGCTGGCATATTGCGCCACAGCTCTCGCACCCGGCGCAGGAAGTGAATATCAGGACTGCCTCTTCCCACCAGTACCAGTTGCTGGACGCTTCAAAGGGGTACCAGTTGCTGGAGACCGTTGAGGAGGACCACGCCTTCTGGCAGGTGCACCCCGGCGCTATCTACCTTCACCAGGGCGATTCCTATTTTGTAAAAGAGCTTGATATTGAAAAGCATATAGCGGTGGTGGAACCGGCCGCAGTCCCTTATTACACGCAGACCATGGAGTTGACCGATATCAAGGTACTACAGGTGATGAAGGAGAAAGAGGTCGGCGGTGTGAAAGTTTGCATAGGCGTGGTGGACGTGACCAACCAGGTTGACGGCTTCCGCAAGAAGAAACATTATACCGACGAGGTGGTCGGCGAAGAGTTGCTGGACCTGCCCCCCACGCGCTTTATCACACAGTCGCTGTGGTTCGACCTGCCGCAGAAGGCGTTGGACACCATCGAGAAAAGCAAGCTTGATTTTCACGGCGGCCTGCATGCGGCCGAGCATGCAGCAATTGCTATACTGCCCCTCTTCGCCATGTGCGACCGCAACGATATCGGCGGGGTTTCCACACCATTTCATATCGACACCGGGCGGGCCCAGATTTTTATTTATGACGGCTACCCGGGCGGCATAGGTATCGCCGAGAAGGGCTACGAAATAATTGAGGGGCTGTGGGCGGCCACGCTCAAGGCCATTGAAGAGTGTCCCTGCCGGGACGGTTGCCCGGCCTGCATCCAATCGCCCAAGTGCGGAAATAACAATGAGCCGCTGGACAAGAAAGCGGCGGTCATTTTGCTCCGTGGCCTGCTGGGCGAAATTTCTGAGTAAAGGAGAACCATGGAAACCTACAACTATGTCAAGCACGTGATCCGCAAGGCGTTCAATTACACCTTCGGGCGCATCACGTTTTACCTCACCATCTTCAACTTTTTCATGCTGGCCTCGTGGATGTACGAGAATACATCAGTGGGGGATTTCCTCAAGACCAACGGCTTCCGGCCGGGTGACATGCTGGCTATCATCCTCTTCACCATCTTTTTCATATCGGCTCTCGAATACGTGATCATAGGGCGCGACAAGGAAGAGGAAGGATATTAGGTCCGTACCGGTTGTGAAGGGTTCAGTGGCTTAAGATCTTGCCCAGGAACTGCTTGGTCCTCTCGTGATGGGGAAAGTTGAAGAGGACGTCCGGCGGGGCCTCCTCGATGATCTGTCCCTCGTCCATGAAGATGACGCGCTTTGCCGCGGCGCGGGTGAAGCCCATCTCGTGCGAGACCACGGCCATAGTCATGCCCTCCCCGGCAAGTGCAAGCATCACTTCCAGCACCTCCTTGATCATCTCGGGGTCGAGGGCGCTGGTGGGCTCATCGAAAAGCATGACCTTGGGGTTCATAGCCAGTGCCCGGGCGATGGCCACCCTCTGTTGCTGCCCGCCTGAAAGCTCGGCCGGTCTGGCCCCCGCCTTGTCGGGTATTCCAACCTTGTTGAGCAGGTCAAGCGCGGTCTGCCTGGCTTCACCGGCAGGCCTTTTGCGCACCACGCGCTGGGCCAGCATGAGGTTATCCAGGACCGTGAGGTGGCTGAAGAGGTTGAATGACTGGAAGACCATGCCCACCTCCATTCGCACGGTGTTTATGTTTTTAGCATTGTCCAGCGGGATGCCGGCCACCGCAATATTGCCTTTCTCATAGGTCTCAAGGCGGTTAATGCAGCGCAACAGCGTGGATTTGCCTGAACCCGATGGGCCCACGATGACCACGACCTCTCCCCTGGCTATGTCGAGGTCGACGCCGCGCAGGGCGTGTATTTTGCCGAAGTATTTGTGCACCCCCCGGATGCGGATGATAGGTTCAGCCAATCATTACCTCTCGAATTTGGTTTTCTTTTCTATCCAGTTCACTACACGCGCCGAGAAGAGAGTCATAATAAGGTACAAAAGGGCCACCAGTGCCCAGACCTCGATGGGATCAAAGTGCATCGACGAGTACTCGCGTCCCCGGCGTGTCAGGTCGGCCACTGCCACCACGCTGACCAGCGATGAATCCTTGAGCAGGGCGATGAACTCGTTGCCGATGGGCGGCAGGATAACGCGCATGGCCTGCGGCAGGACGACATGCCGCATAGCCTGGAAGTAGGTCATGCCCAGGCTGCGGGCGGCCTCCATCTGTCCTTTGGGGATGCTCTGGATGCCGGCGCGGTAGATCTCGCTCATGTAGGCCCCGTAGCAGAAGACCAGTCCGATTATGGCCATTACAACGGGGTCTGCCTGGAACCCCTCCAGCGCCGGGAGGCCCCAGGCCTTGCCCAGTGACTGGATCATGACCGGCACGGCGAAGTACCAGATAATAAGCTGCACCAGCAGCGGCACGCCGCGCACCAGCTCCACGTACAGGGTGCAGGCCATATAGATGAAGCGGTTTGTCGAAAGCCTGCCCAGTCCGCCAAACATGCCTACGAACAGCACCAGAACGAAAGAGACCAGAGTGACTGTTACCGTTATCACGATGCCGTCCTGGACGAACTTGAAGATGTCCATGAACGGGTCGGGCCAGGCGAAAAGCAAGAGTGCGGTTATGCCGACCACCAGGGCTACCAGCCACCACCAGGCGTCGATACGTGAGGAGGGCTCAGCGCCTGGTATGTGGTCCAGTTCTTCCTGGGGGTTGTGTGGTTTTTCGGGCATGCTCATAGAACCGGGTTACATTATACGCCTAAGGCGGGGGATGGGGCTAAATGAGGCCGACTGCCTACTGGCCGATCCACTTTTGGGACAGCTGCTCCAGGAATCCCTCGTCCTTGAGGGATTTGAGAGCGGCGTTGATCTTGGGCACCAGGTAGGCGTTCTTCTTGCATATGGCTATACCGAAATACTCGTCGGTAAAGACGGGGCCGACCGTCATGAGCTTATCCCTGCTCTTATTGACGTAACCGGCTGCGATAGGGTTATCGGCGATGACTGCGTCGAGTTGGCCGTTGATAAGATCCTGGAAGGCGAAGCCGACCTCGTCAAAGGTCTTGACCTTAGTCCCCGGTATCTTGCCTGCCTCGATGATCCCTGTGGTGCCGATCTGGCCTCCCACCGATTTGCCGGTCAGGTCATCCTTGCTCTTGATCATGTCATCATCCCTGCGCACTGTGACTATCTGTCCCGCCGCGTAGTAAGGGTCGGAGAAAAGGATGGTCTTTTTCCGCTCATCGGTGATAGTGACTGAGGATACCGCCATGTCATATTGGCACTGTGATACTCCGGCCAGCAGGGAATCGAAGCCCACGTTGACCAGTTCAATATCGAGGCCTGCCCTGGCTGCAATGGCGCGCATCAACTCCGGCCCGAAGCCGTCCAACTCCTTGGTCTGCTCGTTGACTATCTCAAAAGGCGGCCAGGTGGCGTCGCAGGCCACTGTCAGTTTTGTCCTGGCTGATGGGGCCGGGCTGCAGGCAGGCACCAGCATTGCCAGTAAAATGCAGGCAGCAACAGAAAAAATTAAGAGTCGTTTCATGGATGTTCTCCCTTGCCGGAGTACCGGCAGGACTTATTATACCACCTGCAAAGTTAGGTCCTCACAGGGAACTAAAGGTAACCCGTATCCTGCAGCTTCCACTCACGACGGAAATCCGGCTCAACCGGTATGCCGTTCTGCGTGGCATACAGGCGCAGGCGGAAGTGGTCGTAAAAAAGCGTGGACAGCATGCGCATGCGGCGGTGCTCCTCGGGGAAGGTGTAGTTGTGCGTGTCGAGGATAATCCTGATTATGTCCGGGCGTTCCGGGAATCCGAACGTGCCGTTTTCCGGGTGGTTAAGGTGGATGGTAATCAGGTTGGTAAGTTCGGGGTCCATGCAGCCTACCAGCATGGATGGATCGTAGAATGTACCCCCGCCGTCGCGGTATTTCTGTCCATTGAGCTCGGTAGGCTCTATGTAGGTGTTCATGCTCCAGCCGGCAACGACGGCCCTGATGATCGGGGCTTCCAGTACCTTCCAGGTGCGTCCGCCGAACTCGAAATGCCGGTCCAGGGAGGTCATCCCCAGGAAATCTGTGAACCCGTCTGTGCGCGCCACGGTGACGGTCAGTGGGAGGTGTATATCGTCGAAGGTTAGCTTCTCGGGGGCGGCTGCCCCGGTGTATTCTTTAAGCCTTTCGGCCAGGAAATCCTGCAGGGGGTCGAGGTTGCCCCATCCCTGCCAGAAGCGAACGGGGTTGCGGTTTATCCTCACGAGCCTGTCGGTCTGCAGGTTGGCGATGAAGTTCTCGAGGTCTTCCAGGGCATGCTGGGCTGCCGGCCGATACATATCGGGGTGAATTGCGGCGGCTACCTGTATGGCGTGAAAGAAGCTGTTGAGGACCCCGGCCGAGACTCCGTAAATCTGCTTGATGGACCCGCCTCCGTTACTGAAGCCCTCGTCCACAGCACGCGCGGTGACCAGGCCCCCCAGTATGCCTGAAAAGCCGCCTGCGCCGTAGATAATATTGGCCGGCTGGTCAAATGGGAAGCTGTCCATCTGGCCGTCGAGTATCTCGTTGAAGCGGGCCATGATAGCAACGCGGTTTTGGGAAGATTCCCGCATGTTGGTGGCGGCCTCGGTGGAACCCACGTAAGGCAGGTCTACCATCCCGATTGTAGGCAACGGCCCCTGTAATTTAGCAGAACTCAGCGAGAATCCGGGCTGTTTTCCCCTGACTTTTATCAGCAGTTCGGCCTGGCGGCCCAGCAGGTCGAGGTAATAATCGGCCAGCATAGCCTGGTTGCGCTCGTGCTGTGAGTGCATGATAAATACTGTGGTAATGAAATTTGGCTTCCACTGGCGTATCACTGCGCGCGGTTTACTGCGCAGAATAGGCCTGGGATCGGAGGCCTCGAGGTCGGCCACCATGGCGCCGGCGTCAACTATCGGAGGCCGGCAATCGTATACATACTGGCCGTTAACGGTGGACGGGCTGGTTGACAGCAGTGTACTGACCGCTGCTACCAACGCATCGGCGAGAGGCGCATCTTGCGGCGGTCCGATGTGCTGGAACTGGTAATCGCACTGCAGGCTGTCGTCCGGCTGGCCTAACATGGTCAACAGGGCATCCCTATCCATTGTGCAGATGTAAAGGGGGATGCCGAGGTCTGAAATATTTAACTGCAGGGGCGTTGCTTTATCTGCGCCCATATAAGTACTCAACCGCTTCTCCAGCCATTTCCTCAAAGGATTGAGGTTGGACCGTCCGTACCAGATATTAGTGTTGCACGTTCGGATCTGCCAACCGCGCGCCCTGCTGAAAAAACCGCGGAAATCTTCTATCGCTGTTGAGGCCTTGCCCCACCTCGCCGGATCCTTCTTGGCTGCCAGTGCCAGCGCAAATGCTGTAGCCACCAGGGCCCCGCCGCTGACCCCGTAAATGCGCCCGACCGGCCTATCCTCTTTCAAAAGTGCCGAGGCGCGGTCAAGTTCCCTGACTATGAAAGGCAGATCGCCAAGCTTGGCGGACTGGAAAATGACTGAAAGTTTAGCGGCCATAAAATAGTTTATCAAACTTCGTGATAAGATAAAACCAAGGTTATGCTTAAATATTGTAAAATGAGCACATAGGATACCTTAGGCGCATTAGGTATCAGGTTAGAATTGGAATCTAACTTGGATTAATTATATTACACATGTAGTGGGAAAAGTCTCGTGGAAAAGCGGCTCAAGCAGTTCCTAAAAGGCGGAACTTTTACCGACGTTAATACAAATAGATCATATACTATGTCGCGTATACGCGGTAAGAATAATGCGTCTACAGAGATCCGTTTTAAAATGGCATTGGTGCGTTCAAAGCTGAAAGGATGGACTTTGAATTGCGGTGAAATGCCGGGAAAACCCGATGTTTATTTTCCTTTCGAGAAAGTAGCAATTTTTATTGATGGTTGTTATTGGCATGGGTGCCCCAAATGTGGCCACATTCCGAAAACCAGATCAGAATTTTGGGAGGCAAAGATTAAAATAAACCAAGAGAGAGATGTTGCTGTCGACAATATACTCACCACGCAGGGAGTAAGGGTTGTACGTATTTGGGAGCATGAATTAGTAAACAATCATCTACTTTATAATAAATTAAATAGGATAATTAAATATTTGGGGGTCGAATGAAAAAGGACACTGTCGAAAGGATAAAGGTAATTGTTGAAAGCTGTGTTGATAATGTCATCCAAAGGGCCAACAAAAAGTTAGAGTCAAAACCTTTCCATGAAGCATTGCTTACAAAAAAATTAATATTAGCGTCAGCCATCGAGCGGTCATTTTCCTCCTCGTTTGGGCAAACTACTATTGAAGAAGTATCTAAAATTATCTCGGATGAGAGGGGGGGTCAGGTTGAAAGGCTAAAGCATACGTGGGTAAATGTGACTCAAAGTGCCATTGACGAGATTGAACGTATTATGACTTCGCTTAGAAGTGGGGGCGCTAAACCTAATTGGAAGCAAGAAATCGATCGGGTGGCTGCATGCAGTGGTGGAGTTACTGTTCCTAGGAGGATTATCTCAGATTTATGGATAAATCGTGATCAGACGCAACACTTTATATCTTTGAAAACGGTAAAACCGAATCTGGGTCAGTGCATAGAAGCCAAGCAAGATATGCTGTATATAAAAGCATACAATCGAGATTATCAAACTTATATATGTCTTTACTACAATCCGTTTGGATCAACGCGTAAAGAGTATAAATGGTCATTTTTCAACAAAGTATTCGACGTTGCAAGAGACGATTGCGTGCTAATTGGTAAAGATTACTGGGATTTTATAGGAGGCAAAGGTACTTACGTACAATTAATAGGTGTATTTAATGAAATTGGCAATAAAACTCGAAATAAATTGGAGTCCATTGGGCATTAGGTCTTAAACCATTAGAAATTGTTCAGACTTTCTCTTATTGTCAATATTAGCTTGCCAACTGGTATCATTAGTATGAAGATAGCGTGAGTATTTGAAACTAGGGTATTCTGGAATTTGCTCATTTCGCATATATTTTATCAATAATGTCCCGATTGCTTGTCCCAAGCTCACTGGCACTGCATTTCCTATCTGACGATACTGTTCAATAATGGTTCCCTCAATGATCCAGTCATCCGGAAATTCCTGTAAACGTCTGTATTCCTCAATACTGAGTGGTCTGTCTTCCACCGGGTGAGCCAGATCTGTCGCCGGCATGGCTGGGTGCGTGACCAAAGTTGGCGCTGGTTCGTTCCAGCTAAGACGTCTAAAGAATCCGGTTTTACCACCGTTCGCAAAATACGATTTCCCCAAAGCCTCTTTTTGCAAATGTTCTGGCAGATGTCGCCAATGTTCTCCAGCACAGAGTAAGCGATAATACTTGAGACGTTTTTCCGGGAAATTAAGGTGATGATTACCTGCCTTTAGGTCTTTGGTGGCATCATAAAAGGTGCGCCAATAAGGAAGACCAAATTCACCAGTTTTGGAATGAGTTGGAGTCAAATAAGGTAACTTATTGCCATCGCGGGAGCAGATAATTATCACTCGCTCACGAATTTGAGGTGTCCCAAAATTGGCCGAGTTATAAAGATTAAAGCTGATCCCATATCCTTTAGAAGACAATAGGTTTAATATATATGTTAGAACCCTGCCGCTTTCCTCTATAATTTGTGTGGAATCGGATGAATCTATGGATTCTTCCGGCTTTAATCTTAAGGGAGCCGACAGAATTCCACGAACGTTTTCAATCACCGCAAATGATGGTTCAAGATCCAATATTAAGTGCACAAATCTTAATAGTAAGTTCCCACGAGAATCTTGAAAACCTTGTCGTTTTCCGGCTGTGCTAAATGTTTGGCAGGGAGGCCCCCCTATTACCAGGTCAATATTATCTGTTGGCTTTAAACCAGCTGTCTGCTTGATCGAAGGTGCGTCATATTTGCATATGTCGCCAATAAGGGCAATATCCGGGTGGTTTTTCACAATTGTCTTTCTGCATGCATTATCAGTTTCGCAAGTCAATAATACTTTGAAACCGGCACGTTCCAACCCAATATCCAGTCCCATAGCGCCGCTAAAAAAACTCAGTGCAATCGGATTTCCCTTCTCATCATTTTCTCCACCTGTATGATATGCGACTCGATCTTCAGCAACCCCACAACTGTTGACATCGTAATAGGCCATTACATCACTTTTATATAAGAGCCAGTTACCGCCCGTCCTAAATGCCCTGAGTTTTGCTGATCGGCACAGATTCCTGACTTGCTGGGGCGTCAAATGAAGAAGTAGAGCGGTTTCTTTGATATCGATTAAGGTACTTTTCATATTTTCTCCGGGGAAAATATTGCAGGTACCAATAATATTATCAATTAATTAGTTTGAAATCAATTTCTGCCTTTTACCACCAGCTTCTTCTCGCCCCAGATTTTGCGGATAAGTGAATCGCCCCTGGCATTGCGGTAGTCGAAATCGCTGCGTGTCAAGCCGGTGAGGTTGACCGTGATGCCGGTGGTGTCTTCGAAATCTGTTATGAGCGCCAGCAACTTATCCCTGTCAATGTCCCCGACAACAAGCAGGTCAATGCCGCTTTCAGGGATCCGTTCTGACCTGGCGGCCTCGCCGTGGATGATGGCGAGGTTGATGTTGTTCAGGTCTTTCAGGCGGTCCGTGAGGTGATTGACGACTGACTGGATAGTGAGGATAGTCCCGGGCTTTGGCTGCGGGGATTGCTCCGCTGCCTCGCTCTCCGCACCCGCGGGCGCATCACCCGTAACGGCGGGTGCGGGAAGCTCAATGACATCGGGCAGGGTCGGTGGTTTGTGATTGGGAATCACCCTTGCACCGGGTACTATGGGCTTCTCACCATCTTCCTGTGGGGCACGCTTGACTGACTCGCTTATGGCTATGGAGTGCTTTGGCTGCGGGGATTGCTTCGCTTCGCTCTCAATGACGGGGGAAGGAGTTGCAGGGGCATTGGACGGAGGAGCTACCACTGCCTGGGTAAGCGGGACGGTGCCGGACTCCAGGATTATCTTCCGCCACTGAGCCAGCAGCGGGAAGCCCTTAACGACCTCATAATACTTGAGGTTGCCCTGTGCACGCGAACTGAGCAACCCTGCCTTCTCCAGGTTTCCGAGTTCCCGGCGCACGGCATTGAGCGGTTCACCCGTTAAGCGTGCCACCTCCCGGGTGTAATGAGGCTTGCCGGGGTCGAGCATAAAAAGATGGAGGACATTACGTTTGGCCTTGGAGGTGATAAAATATTTTAAAGTAGTCATTGGTGAACACCTATTATGTTCCAATGTAC
>Ga0247842_10002130_pt1 | contig 30363 bp, 19 predicted proteins | sample LaCruzMarch2015__3_FD_192411 | JGI IMG/M metagenome (GOLD analysis project Ga0247842, IMG submission 192411) | Freshwater microbial communities from meromictic Lake La Cruz, Castile-La Mancha, Spain - LaCruzMarch2015_19m | ecosystem: Environmental > Aquatic > Freshwater > Lake | place: Spain...
TGAGCCGTGCGTTACTGTGCAAGTTCATGTGAGGTGTTGGGTTGTTGGATTGAGTCTTTCATCAAACCCACTCTCTCAACCCCTCCTCGCATGAACAACCTTCTGAAACTCCACACCTAGGGGCTGTCTCGCCAAGCCTCGGCTCCGGCCGACGCTTTTTTGCTCTACTGCATGGATCCGGCTAAGGCCGCCAGTCCGCCTCGGTCACCCTCGGAGCAGAGGCACCGAACCGAAGCTCCGGCCGAGCACCGGGGCCGAGGGGGTTTTCAGCCATTGATCGAGGAGTGTTGCGTAGACGCGGCGGAAGTCGGTGTGGTGCACAAGGTCGCCGCGGTGGAGTTTGGTCAGGCTGGGATGCTCACCAACCAGGCCGCCCTTGAGCGCACCACCGAAAAGAAAAAGCGGGGCGGCCGCGCCGTGATCGGTGCCATGGCTCGCGTTCTGCGCCACGCGGCGGCCGAATTCGCTGAAGGTGAGCAGCATGACACGGTCAAAATTTCCCTGCTCCTTCAAGTCACGGCAGAAGGCGCCGACCGCTTGGTCAAAGACGGCCAACTGACGTTCATGCGCGCCGGCCTGATTGGCATGCGTGTCGAAACCGCCGAGCGAAACATAGTAGACCCGCGAGGTCATGCCTCCGCCGATCAACCGCGCCACCAAGCGCAGGCGTCGTCCGAGATCGGTCACGGGATACTCCGCCCCCGCATGGGCTTTGCGCAGGATGTCCTGCACCTGGGCCGAGGAAGCCACGGCATCGAGCGCCGTGCGTTGCAGAAAATCGGCGACATTGACGTCCGGATCGGACGCGCCGAAAAGCATGTCGATCGATCCACCGGCCGGCGCGCCCGCGTCGTCGTCCGGTTCCATCGGCGCGGGGTCCATGCCGCTTTGGAACTGGTAGTCCTGCGGCGCACCGATGGCGATCGACTGGCCGGATTCCGACCGCAGGGCCTGCGGCACCTGATCGCCGATAGCGATGCCCGCCCCGGCATCTTCGCCGGAACAGGCCGCATCGCAATAACGCCCGAGCCAGCCATAAGCTTCGTTTTTATCGGCATCGCTCGCGGTTTGCCAAATCTCGGTCGCGCGGAAGTGCGAGCGGTTCGGATTCGGGTAGCCGACGCCCTGCACGATCGAGGCCTCCCCTGCCCCGAGCAAGGCGGCGAGATTTTCCAGCGCCGGATGCAATCCGCAACGATCATCGAGGCGGTGGACCTTGGCCGCGGGAATGGCCAGACCCGGACGCGCCTTGAAATACGCATCGTCCGTGTAGGGGATCACGGTGTTGAGTCCGTCGTTGCCGCCGGCCAGTTGCATCACGACCAGGATGGTGTTGTCCTTGCCCGTGGTCGGGGTAAAAGCCGACGCGGCCACGCCGTCGAGGGCGGCGAAGGTGCGGTTGACGAAGGACGGCACGGTCGGGGCGATGGCGCCGCCCAGGATGACGGTGCGGAGAAATTTGCGGCGGGTGAAAAACGGGTCGGTCATGGTTTCAGCACAGGTTGTATTCGGGGGAGCCGAGCAGGACGGTCGATGCTTCGCGCACGGTTTCGTCGCTGCAGGGGAAATCACCTTGGGCCAGCACCGCCTCCAAGCGCTGGCGCGTGGCCGGTCCGGGCGGCACGGCGAGGAACACCTTCTCCAGTCGCCGGCCCAACGTTTCCAGATCGAAGCGCATCTCGGGCGGCGCCACCGCGGCCCACGCCGCCGCGTCCATTGACTCCGCCTCAACCGGCAGCGGCGGTGCGGCCGTGGCAAACAAAAGTGCGGTGTTGCTCCGCCGGATCAGGGTGGCGCTGTTGATCCACGCCGTGCCGCCGTCCCACCCCTTGACGCTGGGCGGCAGGAAAAGATTCTGACCCAGCTCCGCGGCCAGCGGCAGGGCCAGGCCGGGCGGCAGGAGCTGGCGTCCGGTTTCGCGCGCGGCTTGCACCATCCATTGCACGGGACTCTTGATCTGCGTGGCGCGCACGCGCGGCGCGTAGAATTCCGGGTGGGTGAAAATCATGCGCAGCAACTCGCCGGTGTGCAGATCGGTTTTCCGGTAGTGCGCCGCCAGCGCCTTGACCAGCGCGGGCTCCGGACGCGGATACGCGTAAAATTCCCACAGCTTGGCCGCGAGGAATTCCGCACAGCGCGGCTGCGCGCAAATCACCTCCACCGCCTCCGCCGCGCCGAACTTTCCCGTTTGGCCGAAAAGTTGTTTCCGTCCGTCGTCGTGCCGGCGGGCGACGAACACACTGTCGCCATTCTCCGGTTTGACCGTCCATCCGGTGAAACAGCGCGCCGCTTCCCGGATATCTTCCTCCGTATAGTGCCCTTCGCCCAAGGTGAAGAGTTCGAGAATCTCGCGGGCGAAATTCTCGTTCGGCGCCTTGCCTTGGCTCATCCGGCCATCGAGCCAGACGAGCATGGCCGGATCCCGCACCATCGCGGCACAAAGTGCGCCGAACGGTCCGAGACCCAGACGGCGGAACGTTTCGTTCTGCCCGAGCATCAGGTGATTGAACCGCACCTTCGTCTGGCTGGTGGCAAAATGTCCGTGCCAAAACAAGGTCAGCTTCTCCTGCACCCCTGCCCCACCGGCCCGCATGCGCTCAAGCCACCAGACCCGCAAGGCCTCGAACGTTTCACGCATCGACCGCTCGAAGGCCCCGGACTCCATGCGTGCGCCCGCACCCTCGCGCCGCCGCGCGGCCCGCAGTTCGCGCCGGCGCAGGTATTCCGCCGGATCGGTCAGCGGGGGCGAAGGCAACCCCCGTCCTTCATCGGCCAACAAGCGATCCACCGCCCCGTCCACCCCCGCCGCCGCCAGCACCTCCGCATCTTCCGGGCTACCCCCGAAAGCCGCCCGCCGCAGCAAGTGAGCCGCGGCCTCGGGACTCCATGGGATCTCCTTCGAGGATGACATCTTTAAAAGCATAACCCCGCGGGCTCCGGACGGTTGCGCCAAATCAAGTCCGCCGGCAACGGGAGCCAGGCTCGCCTCGCTCATGGTGCGCGGATCCGCTCTGCGGGAGGTTTGCGAAACATGGACGGTGCGCTGTTTTGGAGGAGAACCCGCGCCGTCCCGACTCAAGGCACCGCCTTCCAAACCATCAAGCGTCGCCCAGTTCCATCAGCACCGCCTGCCGTAAGCGGGACACTCTCGCTCGGCCGCCGGTCTATCTGCTCGAGTCGCCCGAACCGGTCGTGGTTGTCACGGATGGCATCTTGGGGCGATACTACGTGATTGTCTTCCTTCTTCATGCCCTTCAGCCCCACTTTCCTCCTGCGCCGCCTTGCTCCCGCCTTCTTGCTCGTGCTGTCCGGCTGCGGCGACTCCGGCCAGAGCCCGCCGCCCGAAGTTCCCACCGCGCAGGCCGAACGTCGCGACATCCGCGAGGAGATCCGCCTGAGCGGGGACGTTTCCCCCGCTTTCCAGGTCGAAATCAAACCGGAGGTCGGCGGCAAGCTGCGCGACGTCCTCACCGCCACCGGCCGCGAGGTCAAAGCGGGGGAACTTCTCTTCGTCATCGATGACAGCGACCTGCAAATCGAGCGCGCCTCGGCCCAGGTGGAAATCGACGGCGCCGTCGTCACGGTGGAAAAACTGGCCGGCAACCTCGACCGCGCCCGCCAGCTCTTCGAGGCCAAACTGATCAGCAAAGAAATCTACGAGAACCTCGACGCCGACCACCGCCTCGCCGAAAACGCGCAGGAGCGGGCGCAACGCCGCCTCGAGACGGTCGACGACCGCATCACCAAAACCCGCGTTCCCGCGCCAGCCGACGGCACCATTCTCTCCGTGCCGGTCATCGCCGGCCAAATCGTTGTTCCCGCGGTCAGCGTCAACGCCGGCACCACCCTGGCCACCCTCGCGGACCTCTCCAGCCTCATCGTCGACGCGCACGTCAACCAGCTCGACATCAGCAAAGTCAAACTCGGTGACACGGTCGAAGTCCTCGGCGGGGCGGATGACTCCGTCCGCACCACCGCCAAAATCAATTTTATCGCCCCGCTGGCCACCACGAAAAACAACGTCAAAGGCTTCACCGTGCAGGCCGTGCTCAGTGGTGACACCTCGGCCTTTCGTCCGGGCATGACCATGGCCATCCGCCTGCCTCTCGCCACGGCAACCAATGCTGTCTCCGTCCCGCTCGGCGCGGTCTTCACCAGCGGCGATGGCAAAATTGTTTTTATCCCCCGCCCCGACGCCGAACCCGAGACGCGCCCCGTCGAAGTCGGCGCGACCGATCTCTTCCACGCCGAGATCCTTTCCGGACTGGAGGAAGGCGAAAGCGTGCTGCTCAACCGTCCCGATGAGGAAAGATCCTGAGCTTTCCGCCACCGTCGATCTCAGCGAGGTGCGCAAGATCTACGGAACGGGCCCCGACCCGGTCGCCGCGCTCGACGGGGTCAACCTGCGCATCGCCCCCGGCGAGTTTGTCGCCATCACCGGTACGAGCGGCAGCGGCAAATCAACCCTCATGCACCTCGTCGGCTGTCTCGACACCCCGACCTCCGGCCGCGTCACCGTGGCGGGCGAAGACATCAGCACCGCCGGCTCCGACCGCCTGGCCCGTCTGCGCAATCGCAGCATCGGCTTCGTCTTCCAAGCCTTCAACCTTCTCCCCCGCCTCGACGTGCAGCAAAATATCGAGCTCCCCCTCGTCTACGCCGGCATCCCCCGCCGCGAGCGGCGCCAACGCGCCCTCGACGCCGCGGCCAAAGTCAACCTGACCGACCGCCTGACCCACCGTCCTTCGCAACTAAGCGGCGGCCAGTGCCAGCGCGTCGCCGTGGCCCGCGCTTTGGTCAACGATCCCGCCCTCATTCTCGCCGACGAACCGACCGGCAACCTCGATACCACCAACGGGGCGGACGTCCTCCGCCTCCTGGCCGAGCTCCACCGCTCCGGCCGCACCATTATGCTCGTCACCCACGACCCCGCCGTGGCGGCCCGCGCCGCCCGCATCGTGGAAATGCGCGACGGGCGTATCGTCAAGGACACCGCGACATGAACTGGTTTTCCGGACTGCTCATCGGCCTGCAGGAAATCCGCGAACACAAGTTCCGGAGTTTTCTCACCATGCTCGGCGTCATTCTCGGCGTGGCCAGCCTGCTCGCCATGTTCGCCCTCACCGCCGGCATCGCCACGAGCTGGCGCAATACGATGGAGCAGATGGGAGGGCTGGAACGCGTCGGGATCAGCGACAAACAGGTCTCGCTCGAATTCGCCGACCTCGCCGCCCTCTCGCCCGGCCGCACCCTGGCGGATGCCGAAGCCCTGCGCAGCCTCCCGGGCCTCGTCTCCCACATCGCGCCGGAGATGCAAGCCGCGGCCACCCTCTCCGCGCCTGACGGAAAAACCGTGAGCGCCCGGGTCACCGGCACCTGGCCCGATAATTTCACCGTATCGCAGCACGAACTCGCCGCCGGACGTTTCATCACCGACCTCGATCTCGAGCGGGGGGCCCGTGTCGTCGTGCTCGGCGACGCGAAAGTCGCCGAGTTGTGGCCCGACGAGCACGGCACGGAGGCCGATTTTCTCGGACGTAACATCACAATCAACGATCGCCCCTTCTCCGTGGTCGGAGTCCTTGCCCTCTACCAGCGCGAAGAGGACCGGCGCCGCCGCGAGGCCGCGGCGAAGGGCGCACCACCGCCGGGTCGCTTCGCCATGGGCGGACGCAGCGGCAGTTCCGGGCGCCGTGATATGTTCAGTTGGAAAAACGAATCAGTCGTCGTGCCCCTCACCACGCTCTACCACGAATTCCGCTCCGGCCAACCCGAGACCCCGCCGCTGGCCATGGCCAAACTGGACAACCTCAACTTCCGCGTGCGCAATCTACAACGCTTCGACGAGACGCTCACTGCGGTGCAGAACCTCCTGCGTGGCACCCGCCGCGGGGTCGACGATTATGATTTCGACACACGCGAGGACTGGTTCGAGCGGATGGAGACCGGTCTGCGTTCCACCACGCTGAGCGGAGGCCTCATTGCCGGCATCAGCCTGCTCGTCGGCGGCATCGGTATCGCCAACATCATGTTGGCCAGCATCGCCCAGCGCGTGCGCGAACTCGGCGTGCGCCTTGCGGTCGGCGCCCGCCGCCGCGATGTCTTTCTCCAAATTCTGGCCGAGAGCACGGTCATCGGGATCATCGGCGGCTTTCTCGGCCTCGGCGCCGGCGTCGTTCTGCTCGACTTGCTCGGACGCGTTGCCCCGCTCGACAGCCCGCCGGTCATCGAACCCTCCGCCATCCTCATCAGCGTCGGCTTTGCCACCGCCGTCGGGGTACTCAGCGGCTTGTATCCCGCCTGGCGCGCCTCGCGCCTCGATCCGATTGCCGCGCTCCGCTACGAGTAAGATGTCCATGCCGATCCGTCTTCTCATGTTGCTGCTGCTCGGTTGCCTTCCGGCCAACGCGAAGCCGGACGATGCCTACTTCGCCACCGTGACCTACGCCGAGTCCGTGCAACTCGCCTTGCAGAAAAATTTCGCCATCGCGGGTGCGGCTTACGATCCCTTGGTCAGCCGGGCCAAGTTGCGCAGTTCGGAAGGCAAGTTCGACCCGGCCCTGACCCTCGCCTACACCCGCAACGACAACGAGGAGGACCTCACCGGGCTCAATCTCAGCACAGGCCCCCAACCCGCGGACGGCCTCATCCAACCCGGACTCTACACCCGCAACCTGCGTGACTTCGCCGACGCCAACATCGGCGGACTCACCCCGTGGGGCCTGACCTACGAACTCGGCGTCACGGTGGAAAACAGCCAGACCTCGCGCAACAACTACAACGACCGCTACGCTTCCTTCGGCGGCCTGAGCATCACGCAACCTTTGCTCCGCGGCTTTGGCACCGATGTCAATCTCGCCTCGGTCCGCCTGGCGCGCGCCGATCTGGGCATCTCGCGCTGGGCTTACGCACGGCAAGTGATCGAAACCGTCACGCGTGTCGCCGAGGTCTACAACGAACTCTGGTTCTCCGGCGGCAACGCCGAGGTCGAACGCCGCTCGCGCGCGCTGGCCGCCCAACTCGCCGCCGACAACCAGCGCCGCGCCGAGATCGGCGTGATGTCACCGCTCGACGTCCTGCAGGCCGAAACCGACGTCGCCGCCCGCGAAGAACGCGTCCTCGTGGCCGAACGCCAACAAGCCGACGACGAAAATTTCCTCAAGCAACTCGTGACCAATCGCGTCGAGGACGTGCTCGCCATCCGCCTCGACATCGCCCCGCCACCCAAAGCACCGGGCATCGCGCAGGACCGCAAAGCAGACCTGGCCGCCGCCGTGCAGAACCGGCCCGACTTTCAGGCCGCCCTGCTCGAGTTACAGAAGCGTGAAATCAACGTCGTCTTCACCCGCAACGCCGCCCTGCCGCAGCTCGACCTGGTGGCCAGCCTCGGCCGCAACGGGATCGACGACGACCTTTCCGACAGCATCAACCGCAGCGTTGAAAACGGCGCGCTGGCCTGGTCCGTCGGCGGCGTCTTCAGCGTCCCCATCCCGAACAATACCGGGCAAGGAGACCTCGAAGCAGCCAAACTCGAAGCGGCCCGCCAGATCATCGAACTCAAACGCCTCGAGCAAAGCATCCTCGTCGAGGCCGACAACGCCGCGGGCCAGGTCGAGACCGCGTCGAAGCGCATCGACGCCGCCCGGCAAGCCCGTCTCCTCGCCGCAGAAACCCTCGCCGCGGGCGAGACGCGCCTCCGTGCCGGTGCGGCCACCACGTTCGAAGTCCTCCAATTCCAGCGCGACCTGGCCACCGCGGCGATTTCCGAAATCCGCGCCATGGCGGACTACAACATCGCCGTGGCCCGCTATCACCAAGCGACTGGCACCACGCTGGCCAGCCACGGCATCACTCTGGCCGACTAATGAGCGAAGGTGGATGCCCTCGGGGCAGATGCATCTTGACGCCGAGCAGAGCGGGACGATTGACTGCACGGCACGCGTGAAAGACAAAATTTACATCGGCACCGACAGCGGCGCGACCACGACCAAGATTGCCGCGGTGCGGAGCGACGGGGAACCCCTGGGGGAAGAAGTGGTGCAACGACCGACGGAGTCGGGGGCAGGACGCACCGGTGTTATCGCCGGATGGATCGGGGCGATGGACGACTACTTGGCCAGTCACGACCTGGCTTGGTCGGATGTCGGTGGAGTCGGACTCTCCATTCCGGGCCCCTACCTCGGCTACGGGATCATGGATCGTTCGGCCAATTTTCCGGCGGAATTTGCCGGCTGGAATGTTCACGAGGACTTCTCCCGGGCTCTGGCCACGCGAGCCGGCCTGGCCTTGCCTTTGGTCGTCGGAAACGACGGCAATTTCGGCGGAGTGGCGGAAGCAAGACTCGCGCGGGCCGGACGCAAAGCCTCGGTGCTCATGCTCATGCCCGGATCGGGATTGGGCTGCGCTTACGTCGATGCGGCCGGCCGCCCGTTGGACGGCGACACTTTGGCCGGGTTGGAATCCGGGCATCTGCCCGCGCCGCTCCATTTGCTCGGGTGGTCCGGAAAACCGCTGCCCTGCGGGTGCGGACGCGACTGGGGATGCGTCGAGGCCTACACCACGATCTCCGGACTGCGCCACTTGCTGGAAGACAGACTCGCCTCATTCCCCGACCACGAACTGGCCAAGTCGGACTTGCCGATCAAAGACAAGGTCCTTTCGCTCCGCGACCGCGCGCAGCATGGCGACGCCTTGGCCGTTTCCATCTTCGACTTCCAAGCGCGCGTCATGGGTCTGCATGTGGCCTCGCTGACCATGACGCTTGACGCCGGGATTGTGGTCATCGGAGGCGGACTGATGGATCCGCATGCCACCACAGCCGACTTCCGCCAACGTTACCTGCGCGTGGTGCGTGAGGCTGCTCATCCTTACCTCTGGCCAGCGCAAAAAGAACGGTTGGAAATTGTCCCGGCACGGCTCGGAGACCTCTCGCAGGCCATCGGTGCAGCACTGGTCGCACAGGCCGCGGCGGCATAACTGTCGTCTCCCGCGCGCCAACGGGCGGCCGGCGCGATCTCCCGACCTCAATCCCAATCCTTGCCGCCAGACACTGAGGCAAAGTCTCCACCTCCCCCGCACTGACTGCTGGCCTCCCTGCCGGTTTTTCTTTAAACATCAGGCAGTGCGCATTCTCCGGAAAAGCCTCGTTCTCGCTTGCGCGGTCCTGCCCTTGACCCTTGCCGCGCAAAATCCCTCTCCGGCTCCGTCGGGGCCGAAGGATGCGATCCGCAACGGGAGTTTCGAACGAACCCTGCAGACCCCGAACCTGTGGTCCGGAGTCGACAAGGACGGTTTCCTCGCCGGTTTCCGCGGTTTTCTTCCCGTCCTGAATGAGAGCGGGAATGTGGCCGAAACCCCCATGCCGGTGGCCGTGGCCGTCGGCGATCTCAACGGCGACGGATTGGCCGACCTCCTTTCCTCCGATCCTCTGGGGTACCTGCGCGTCTATTTCAACCGCGGGAGCAAGGAGCAGCCGAAATTCACCTCCGGAGAAATTGCCACCCCATGGCTCGCCTCGGGCGAAGGCGATCCGCCGTGGCGTCCTCCCGGGCTCGGCGGGGGCAACGAAATCAGCGGTTGGAACCAGAAGTGGGCCAAAAGGCGCCTTGGCGTGAGGGTGTCCCTCGCCGACCTCACCGGGACGGGCAAACTGGACCTCGTGGCCGGTAATTATTTCGGCGACCTTTTCATCGTCCGCAACAGCGGGACAGCCCAGACGGCGCAGTTCCCGCAGCCACAACCGCTGGCCAAAGCGATGGTTCCGACCAGGAAAGACTCCACCCGCCGCTGGGGCAACGTCTTCGCTCCGCTCCTGCACGACTGGGATGGTGACGGGCAACCCGACCTCCTGGTCGGCGAGGGCTCCTACTCGGCCAACAACATCCACCTGCTTCTCAACCAAGGCTCCGCGGCGGCACCCCTTTTCAGCGAGGAAAAGCAGATGCCCCTTGCCCTTGGGGAAGGACGGGAACAACTCACGCCCGCCTTGGCTGATCTCAACGGGGACACACAACCCGACCTCCTGGTCACCGATCGTCGCGGACGCCTCACTGCCTACCTCCGCCCCGGCGGTTGGAAATGGGGCGATGCCATCCAACCTTCCGGCTTCCTCTCCAAAAACGGCGGACTAACTCCCGAGGAAAACCAGGCCCTTGTTCTCGGCTCCGGCATCCACACGATCGGCACGGGCGACCTCAACGGGGACGGCCTCTTTGACCTTGTGGTCGGCAAGAGCAACGGACGCCTCGCTTGGGCGCCGAACAAGGGCAGCAAAGAAGCTCCGAAGTTCGATCCTCCATCCGACCTCTCAGGCGACAAACCCGTCCCGCCTGTCTGGCAGGTTCCCTCCCAATGGGATCTCGACATCGGCATCTCGCGCGGCAATTTCCTGGCCTATGCCACCGGCGTTTCGGCAGCCGAAGACGCCGCCGCGCAGCCGGTCAACGGCACCCGCGCCCTCAAATTCGGCTACGCCACCCCGCCAAACACCGTGCTGCCGCGCCCCGCTTTGCTCGTCCCCGCCGCGCGCAGCTTTGACCGACGCGACGAGCGCGAAGGCAGCGATGCCCTCTTCCGCGATTCGGCCGAGCAGCGTGGCATCGGGGCCCCCTCCAACCTCTTCACGCTGCGCCAACCCGTGCAAATGGAAATCGGCAAAACTTACACCCTCAGCTTCCAGGCCAAGGGCAACCAAGTGGCCAACGCCACCTACACCCTCGGCTGGCGCGGGTTCAAGCAACTCGGCGAGGACCGACTTGTCCGGGGCGAGCGTGGTGCGGTGCAGCGCGAACGCAACACCATTTCCGATGGTGAAGTGCAGTCCACGGATTTCCGTCCCTCGGGCAACTGGTCGGCCGTCTCCAAAGATTTCAAAATCCAATTCGGCAAGGAGCGCGACCTCAACAAGGAAAAATTGACTTCTGAGGGTATCTTGGAAATCACCTTCGAACTCGCTGCCCCCGACGGGTTCCTTTATCTGGACGACCTCAAACTGGTTCCCTCGAGCTGAGAGGCGAACTGGAAAGGCTTCGCGCCTCGGGCCCGGCCCGCTGCTTACTCCCCCGCGCGCACTGTCACCTTGATGCGAACAAAACCGGACGTCCCTGCCTGCGGCAAGACTGCACGGTAAATGACGTAATCAGCGTGCGCGTCGTCGCTGATTTCCGAAGCAAGCGCTGTCCAGACGGCATCCGTCCCGAGAACCGGCGACGACTCAGCCGAGACAGTCAAATCGTTCTGGTCTCGCGCCACCCGGTAGGTGACCACAAAGGTCTCGACTTCGGATCCGATCGTCACGGGCCAACCACGCGACTCAGCCACCAAGGGATTCATAAACAGGGCACGCTCGAACAAGTTGTCCAACCCGTCGCCGTCCGGGTCGGCATCAGCGGCTCCATTCCCGCTGCCATCGGTGGGAAGTCCGTATTGCGCGAGCCATGCGGTGGCCGGGTTGACGGTGGCCGACAGTACGGCGTAGAGCGTGCCATTGCTGAAGCTTAGGCTGCCGGCCGGAAAATTGGTCGAGGCCAAGGCCAGCGAAAGACTATCCAAGCCAGCAACCGTACCATCGACGGCCAACAGAGGATACGCTCCCGTCACTGCCCCCTCGCCCGGCGTAACCGCAATCGTCACGGTGCCGATTGCCGCGAAACTCCCCGCTTGCAAGGGCGCCACATCACCCGGCGACAATCCGGGGAAGAAGGCCAAAGCGGAACCGTGGCGTGCTACCAGGCTTCCGCCCCAGCGCCCCGTGCCGGTCAGCACAGTCTCGTTGGTCAAAACCAGAGCACGCACGGTGTTGGTCAGCATGGCCGCATCGAACCGCAGCACGCCGCGGTTGACGGCAAGACCACCGGTGAAAGCTGACGCGTGGCCGGAAAGCACCAAGGTGCCGCCACCGGACTTGGCCAGGACATTTGTGCTATTCTCGGCGGTGAGCGGACCGTCGAGTCGGATGGCATTGCCCGAAGGCACATGCACATCGGCCGAGTCGTTCAGGTGAATCCGGTTGGTCAGCACGGCCACTGTGCCGGTTCCGCCGGTCTCAAGTCGCAAGGCACCGAGCACCCCGAGGTTCTCGTTTTCCGGAACGCCGGAGCGACCGCTGCCGGCGAGTTGGAGAGGCCCTTTGAAAAGGTAATTGCGCGGATTGCCGGCCGAGCTGAGCCGAAACTGCCCGCCAGACTGCACCGAGTAGTTGGTCACGTTGTTGGCTGTGATGGCCGGCTCGGAGAAGGTCAATACGCCCTGCTCGATGGTGATGTTCCCCGAGAATGTCTTGCCTGCCCCGGTGATCCCCGCCATGCCGGGACCGCGTTTGACCATCGAGGCAGGGCCGGACACCAATCCCTGCAAACGGAGCGCGCCGTATTCGGCATTGGTCGACCCGGTGTTCTGCACGTCGAGGACGACTTGATTGGAGAAGACCACGCCGCCGGGCACCTCAAGGTTGGCGTGGCCGGCGCCTGTGCCGTTGACCGTCACGGTGGAGATGCCGCTGGTCGAGGCGAGGGTGAACGGTTGCCCGCGCGTGCCGTTGATCCGGCTGCGGAACGCGGAGCTGCCCAACTCAAAAGTCACAGATGCCACCGTGGTCGGCGCGTTGTTAGTCACATCGCGATTGGCTGCGGTGTTGGGCGGAATAATCACCGAAGCCGCGGGGCTGTCGGGTACCGCGCCGGTATCCCAGTTGGCCGCGTTGTGCCATACGCCGCTGCCCGGAGGTACGAAGGTTGCCGAGCTACGCACCGTCAACCCGACCGGCGCCAAGGTGGCCAATGCGCCCGCGCTGGCCGAGAGCGTGTAGCTGCCGGCGGGCAAGTCCACCGAGGCGAAAGTGGCCACTCCCGCGACCGCCGCTGCGTTGTAAGTGCCGAGCACTCCGCCGCGCCGCGAAAGCGTGAGGGTTACCGTGCCGGTGAACGTCGCATCGGTATCGCCCAGCGAGTTGACCGCGCGCACCGTAACCGGCGCATTGCTCACCCCGGTCGTCCAGACCGGCGGAGTGATGGCCAGCAACGTAGCCGGCTCTGGTTCGAACACCGCCTTGAACGTGGTGTCCGCGTCCAGCGTCGGTGTGATGGTGATGCTGGTGCTGTAGATCTCGTGGCCGGCCTCCGCATCGGAAGCGGTTACCGTGGTCGCGGTTTGCGCAACCTGCTTGAGCCAGTGCACGAATCGGTAGCCCGGCGCTGGGCTGGCCGAGACCGTCATGGGGACTCCGCGGAAATAGGTCCCAGTCCACGGGTAGGGCTGCTCGGGTACGCCCGGCGTCGAGCCTTCGAGGCCGATGGTGTTGATCTTCACCGTTCCACGTCCGCGCTGCGCCACATCGACCGTGACATCCGCCGTTCCATTCAGGCGGAAAAGGCCCGACAAATGTCCCCGCACAGCGGCCGGACGCGACGCGAGGTAGTTCCCGATGCGAGCCAGTTCATTGTTCCAGTTGTAAGGTTGGTTCCAGCGCGCGACATGTTCGGCCATGCCGGGCGCGTAGAGGGTGCGGAATTCTTCCAGTTTGGCCGCAGCCTGTTCGGCCGACAGCGTGGTGTTTAGCAGGTCGGCGAAACGGTTGATGAATTCGTTCCGGAAACGGGGATTCTCCAAGGCCTTGCGCAGGAGCAGAGTGCCGTTGCTACTGTTGCCGATGAAGTTTGCTCCGCCCGATTGCGATGCGTAAGCGAGCGTGTTGTGCTCCGGACCCTGCTGGTACCCGGGCACGTAAAAGAAATCCAGCCCGAGGGCGAAGTCGGCGTCGAACAGGATCCAGCGCCAGCGACCGTCATGCCGGGGGGACGCGCCGGACGACCGGTCGGGCGTCACCGTGCGCCAGAGCCGGACGTTGTTCCCCGGCCAGTCCGTATTGCCGGACCAGATCTGGTGTGCCTGGTAATCGATGAAATTGGCAATGTCGATCCGGTCGGCCAGCGTGTCATAACCGGCTGCACCGCCAAACTCGTTGCCGGCCGCATCGCGCAGGATGTCCTCGAAATCCTGCAACAGGCCCGCCGCATCGTTCCCGCGGTCGTACACCGGCCAACTACTGTTGCCCGCCGGAATCTCCAGCTGCGTGAACTCCGTCTCGCCGAGATCGTAGCGGTGGAAATAGTACCCCTCGTCGATCCGGTCCCGCAGATTGTGCAGGCCCCAATACTCCCCGTCGATAAAGACCACCGCCGGACGCGCCGACATGTGGTCGAGACCGGATGGCGCAGCGATCTCGCTGACCAAGGCATCGCGGAAAATCGCCTGTCCCCAGTCGTTACCGCCCGCCCGGAGCAGGAAAGTGTCGAAAAACGCCGTGTCCTTCTGGGGAAAAATGCGGTGGTTGAAGGTGGAGGGACCTTCCGCATTGCGTGCGTAAATGCGCAGAGATTTGCGCGGACGGTTGACCGTGGTGTTGCCATGCACACGGATGCCGATGTCGCCAGCAAAGGCCAGCGTGCCGTTCCTTTCGAAAAACTCGATATGCCCCGGACGCTCCCACGCGCTTCCCTCATACCAGAAATTGGGCGACACGTAGATACCCTTGGCTGAGTTGAAAAGATTGGCCGGATCTGTGGCGATGGACACGACAGGATACGGGTAGCGCCCGGCGCCGTCCGGATGCACGACGTATGACTGCGTGACAATTCGTCCGGGCGCGACGCCCACTTTGAAGATCCTCGCCCGAAGGACATTGAGGCGCGCAACCGTGCCCTGAGGTTGCTGCCATCCCTCGTAGTACGGTGGACCAACCGACTGGGAATTGGTCCGAATCCACGAATAGCGCGTGTTCTGGTTTGCCGCGGCGGTCAGCGTGATCGGTCCGTCATACGCCGGCGAAGACTCTGTCGGATCCGATCCGTCGAGCGTATAACGCACCGTGGCGCCCGTCAGTCCGGCTGGGATGGACAACTGTACCGTGACGTCAGAACGGAAGACGCCGCCACCTCGGGAGACCAAGGGCACAGGCAAGGTCTCGGTCGCCAACCCCGCCGTGGTGTTGGCCGCGCCCGGAGTGGGCGCCGCGTAAAAATAGAGAGCACCGGAAAAATCGGCGGTTCCCCGGCCCAACGAACGGCCAATGCCGCCCGACGTCCCGATGGGCAAGGCAGGAAACTCATCGACCACCATCGCGCCGTCGGGTGCCGTCAACACGATCGACTCACCCCCGGAACTAATCGCAAAGCTGGCCGATCGCAACTGGCCGGCCGGATACGGCCCCGGTACCGGAAACTCGGCGGACTGACCGCACCAGACCAGCAGATATCTGCCGGGACCGATGCTCACCGCGGGAAAAACAAACTTCGAGCGGTCGTTGAGGCTGTCTGAGAGACGGTAGCCACTCAGGTCGATGGAGACATTGGTGGGATTGTAGATCTCCACCCAATCTATGAGCTGACCGTATTGATCCGGCAACGAGGTATTGGTCGACTGGACCTCGTTGATGACTGGCGCGGCCGACAATAAGGATGTCAGCAAGATGGCGGCGGCGGGGAAATACAGTCGCATGGGGGCGGAGGAGGATCATCCGCCGGGACACAATTGCGAACCAGCGAGATGCGATAATATGAGCGGGTTCCCGGGACTGTCAAACCGCGTAGCGCGCGGAAGATCCTCGCCTGGCCGAACCACGCCGGAACATCCTGCCTGTATGCCCTCTCCGTTCCATTTCCTGCTGTCGCTGACCGCCCTTCTGGCCGCCAGCCAGGCAACGCCCGCTGCAGCCGCCGATGTTTACCTCACTTGGCAGCACGATCCCACCACCACCATGATCATCTGCTGGCAGGATCAAGCCACCGGACCGGCCGCCATCGATTGGCAGAAGCAGGACCAAAATAGGTGGCGAACATCCGCGGCCCGGCAGAGTTTGCTCCTCTCCACCGAACGTCTTGTTTCGCAAGTCGAACTCACCGGCCTTGAACCGGACGCCGCCTACGAATTTCGCCTCGCAGGGGAGAAAAAGATCCGCCGCTTCCGCACCCTCCCGGCCAAGCTCGAGCGTCCTCTCACCTTCATCGAGGGCGGTGACCCGCAAGACGGTGCACCCATGGAGCAAATGATGCAATTGGCCGCTTCACTCGACCCCGCCTTTGCCGTCCTTGGTGGCGACCTTACCTTCGATGACGGACTCCCCGAACATGCCGGCCGCGTGGAGCGTTTTTTCCGTGCGCTCGGCCGCCATTTAGTCACCCCGGACGGCCGCCACATCCCACTGGTGGTCTGCCTCGGCAACCACGACGTAAACCGCGCCGAACAATGGATCATCAATGACCAAAGCCTCCCTAATAATAGCGAGGAGCGCCTCGCCATGGCGCCTCACTTCCTGGCCTCGTGGCCTTTTCCCCGGGATCCGGGCTACGACGTCCTCGACGTCGGGGACTACCTCAGCTTCATCATCCTCGACACCAACCACCTCAACGCGGTCGATGGCGCGCAGCAGGACTGGCTGCGCCAAACGCTCGCGACCCGCCAAGCGGTGCCGCACCTCTTTCCCGTCTACCACGTTCCCGCCTTCCCCGGTGTGCGCGACATGCAGGACGAGCTGAGCAGACTCATCCGCGAAACCTGGACCCCGCTCTTCGAGCAAGCCCAAGTCCGCTTGGCCTTCGAACACCACGAGCACGCCTTCAAGGTCACGCATCCCATGCGCGGCGGGAAAACATCCGAAGACGGTGTGGTCTACCTCGGCGGCGGCGCGATGGGCGCAGCATTGCGCGATCCACGCGACTCGGCCCGTCAACCGCACTTGGCCAAGACAACCAAAGCTCACCACCTGCACGTGGTGGTTCTTGAGCCGCAGAGTCGTACCGTACGCACCCTCGGTCTTGATGGCGCCGAGATTCACCGCTTGAAGCAGGCGGTTCATGCCAAATCGGCCGATTGACGACATCCGTCCGCCCGGCCAACGGACGGCATAAAAGACAAGAACCAGACCACGTCCAGTCCTGCCTCCGCGATGTCGCCTCGACTTATCCCGGCCCGGATTATGCCCAGCCAATGACGGAGTGCATTAGCAGGCAGTGCTGGGAGGAGCTGATTTCCAAAAAACTACTCAAGATGGAAAACCTCGCGCAGTGGCGCGCTGGCCGGACTCTGGTCCGGATTCGCCGGCATGAGGTCGGCCATGCGCTTCCACCACTTTTGACAGACTTCCGTCGAGGCGATGGACGCCCATTGCTCTTCGCTTTCGATCTCCGCGTAGCAGAAGAGTTGGCGCGTTTCCGGGTACAGGAAAATCGAATAGCTCGAGACGCCGTGGTCTTTGAGCACTTTCTCCAACTCCGGCCAGATCGGGTTGTGGCGTTTTTCGTATTCCTCCTCGGCGCCGGAGTTGACCGACATGACGAAGGCTTTGCGGATTTTCATGGGTGACAGCTTCACTGACCTGAGTTTTCGGGAGGAAGCGTCACCCACCTGGGATCGGCTAGCATCTTGTTCCAGTCGGTGAATTCCTTCTTGAGCGAGTTGGCGATGTCGGGGTGTTCGACGATGATGTTCTCCTTCTCGGAAGGATCTTCCACGATGTTGAATAGGGCAATCCCGCCTTTCCGGTGGGGGGCGGAAATCCACTTCCATGGTCCGCGGCGCACAGCCGCCTCCCGGCACCAGTGCGTGTAGAATCGCCAATAAAGCGCGCGGTCGGGGCCGGTCTGCGAAATGACCGGCTCGAGGTAGGGCCACAAGTCCACGCCGTCCGCACCCTTCATCGGCGGCGCCCCGGCCGCGGCGAGGAAGGTGGGCGTGAGATCGAGGGTGCTCACCGGCCACGTCACCACCGTGTCCGCCGGCAGCCGGCCCGGCCAGCTCATGAGAAAAGGAACACGGATGCCGCCCTCGAGGAGCGTCCCCTTGCAGCCGTTGAGAGGGCCATTGCTCGAGGCGTTCTGTCCGACTTTGATCGGGGTCACGTTCTGCGAGTCGTATTCCGGCGCCCCGTTGTCGCTGAGGAAAACCACGATGGTGTTGTCCGCCCAGCCGGACTCCGCAAGCCGGGCCATGACTTCACCGACCGCTTTATCGACGCTAGAGATCATGGCGCAAGCGGTGCGGCGGTGGACATCTTCGATGTCTTGGTATGGCTCGAGATAGCGCTCCGGCACTTCGAGCGGCCAATGCGGCGGATAGTACGAGAGATAAAGGAAGAAAGGGCGCTCGTCCTTCTGCCCGAGAAACTCGAAGGCCTTCCGGGTGAAGACGTCCACGAGATATTCATCCGGGTCGACAGGGATAATTTCATCGCGCTCGTTGCGGAACATTTTTGCCTGTCCGTCCCTCGCATACTGGAAGCCCATGCCCTCCCGGAAGTAGGCGCACCACTCGAAGCCCTTGTTGAAGGGCTGGGTCTCCGCCGGCTCGCCGAGGTGCCATTTGCCGACGATACCCGTGCGATAACCCGCCCGGCGCAATTCCTCCGGTAAAGTCGGGACATCTGACGGCAGCTGATAGGTCTTGTAGTATTTCTCGTCGACCTGACATTCGAGTCCGTATCGCTGCTGGTGCCGCCCGAGGATGATTCCGGCGCGCGAAGGGACGCATTGCGGCGCGGTGACGTAGCCGTTGTCGAAGCGGATACCCGACGCCGCCAGCCGATCGATGTTGGGCGTCTTCACCTCGGGGTTGCCGTTGTAGCCAGTGTCGCCCCATCCTTGGTCGTCGGTCATGATGACGATGATGTTCGGCCGGGCAGAATGCTCTTCGTCGGCGCAGAGAGCAGTCACGGGAAGCAAGAGAATCGCCGCCATCCAAGCGGCGCGGACGACACTTGCCCGGAACGGGGTGCTGATCAGCCGAGAGGAACGCATGAATCGAATTATGCAGCCCCGGCGTGCTGACGCGGCAACAATCCTGCCAAAATCGGGGACTATCGTGCCAACACCGATGAGCAGGCCCCGATGAGGCATGCTCGTCGCCGCATTCTCCGGCGTCATGAACAAGTGCTTCGCCTGAGCCGGAACGATGCAGTTGAAGGCAAAAAGTAGAAGCGGCGCCCCTCTCCCGCAACCGGTCCGCCCATCATGTGGTATTTGGAGTTTTTTTCTACGGCATGGGCGAGAAAAAGATGGGGGATATGCCTTCTCACGCGGGACGCTGCACATGGCCTCGCTCATTATTTGAGCACATTGTGGGGGTTTGCCCTGACCGAATGGCGCGGTTCAAGCCGCTGGACGATGACACTCGTTTTACTAGGCCTCCTCGTCGTCTCGACCATCATTGTCGGCTAGGGCAGCCACCTTGACGGCAAACCGGCGCCCACTGGCGCGCGAGGCCAACCATTCCCCGGCGCGCTAGCTTCCTCGAACAAACAACGCGCAATTCTGGCGTAAAGAAGTGCCTGCGCATAGCGATCGCATTCCTCGGCCATTGACCCATCCGAACCGGGGAAGAGCCGCGCGTAGTAGTAGGTTCCGCCGAGCAATTCCGGCGCGAAGACAAGCACATCGCCGGGACCCGCATGGTCGAGAAATCCGCGCATCGCCCGGACCCAGATCGTCCGGAAGTCGGCAAAGTAGTCCACAAACCCGACGGCCGCAGCAGGGCGTGAAGCGGCGTCGTCAATGGGAACCTGCATGTGCCCGGGGCTCGCTATGCGCCCGTGCATGAAGCCGATCCGGTCGAAGATGGGCACCATGAACTCGATTTTCCGATCGAGGCCTCCGTAGACCATTTCCTGCCCGCAGTAGTAGTGGCTGAAATCCCCGTTGAAGAGAACCTCGGGAAACCGCTTCGTGATCTGGACGGTGCGCCACATATCCTGCGTGATGGTGGCGCGGTGGGTTTCGATAAAGATCGGAAGTCCGGTTCTTTCCGAGGCAGAGAGGATGGCCTCGACGAGGCGAAAGACATCGTCATCGTCCTCGACTCCCCAGCCGACGTGGACAGTCAAGCACAGGTCGCCCCGTGCGGCGTGCTTCTCGGCGAGAGGCAACGCCTCCCCGGGTTGATTGATCCGTCCCAGCCCGCAGTAGGCCAGCTGACCCGGCGGCGGAGGGCCGTCATCAGTGAGTTGAACACCCTCGAAACCGGCGGCGGCCAGTCGCGCGAGCAACTCTTCCTTTGCCACGCCGGTCCAGATCGAATCACTGCGCAGATCGACCAGACTATCCAAGTTGAGGAAGACCCGCAACTTGGGGGCATCACCCGATCCGTCGTTGAGGTAACGGGGACGTTTCAAAATTCGTCGCAAGCAATCTGTGAAGCGCTCACGCCGAGTTCGGTGAGCATCTTCCGGCACGCCTTGACCATCATCGGGGGCCCGCAAAGGTAAAATTCCACAGCACGCACGTCCGGATGGTGACGAAGATGCCGGTCGAGAACGATCTCATGGATGAATCCCGCGGGACCATCCCAGTTGTCCTCCGGCAGCGGCGAGGAAAGCGCCGGATGAAAGCTGAAATTGCCGTGGCTCGCCGCGAGTTCTTCGAAGTATTCCCCGTAATAGAGCTCCTGTTTCGAACGGGCTCCATACCAATAACTGATCCGACGCGAGGAGTTCGCGGACTCAAGCAAGTGGCTGAGGTGTGCGCGCAGCGGCGCCATGCCCGCACCGCCCCCGATATAGACCATTTCCTTCTGCGTCGGCTTGACATGGAAGTCACCGAAAGGCCCGACTGCGGTCACTTCGTCCCCCGGCTTCAAGCTAAAGACGTAAGAAGATCCGACACCCGGGGGACAATCTTGTCCGGGCGGCGGGGTGGCGATGCGCACATTGAATCGGAGCGTCCGCTCGCGGGATGCATTTGACGCCAGTGAGTAGTTGTTGCGCTTGCCGGACGAGGGATTGGCGACCTCGAGATCGAAGACGCACTGTTGGCGCCAGACGGTTGCAAACGGCTCGGGAATGTCGAAGTCCCGGAAACGAACGAGATCGTAAGGTGGGATTTCGATTTGCAAGTAATCGCCCGGAGTAAAATCAAGCTTTGCCGAAGAATCCAACGGTTCCAGGACGAGTTCTTTGATGAAGGTTGCGACACTCCGATTGCTGACAACCCGAAACTGCAGCGTCGCTTGCTGACGGGCCCCCGCTCCGCCAGCGCGGAGCACGTTGAGCCACAACCGGCCACCACGCTCCTCGATCGGGTAAGTGGCAAGCCCGCGGCATATGGGGGCCCGGGCAGGCGAACCGTCGGCGAGATGAAACCGGCCGTTGTGCTTGGGGCATTCGATAATGCCGTCCTTGACGAGGCCGTCTGCGAGATGGGTGTTGCCATGGGTGCAGATGCCATCGGTGGCATGGAGCGCACCCCGCTCGTCGCGGATCAGGGCATAGGTTTTTCGCCCGTGGTCGAAGCGCAGCACATCGGAAGCATCGAGATCGGCAGCCGCGCACACTTCGATCCAGCCCGCCGCATCGGGCTTGGCGTCGTTACCCTGCGGTTGCTCGGCGACACTGTTCCGCTGTGCCGGGAGCTTGCGCTTAACATGGTAAGATGGATCTGACACCTGCCGCAGCACGGCCGGCAATATTTCCCGCCAAGCGGCCGCCAACGAAGGATATGGGGGAGGACAGTCGTCTTTGATCAACTCGTGCAGCTTCGGAAGATTGTGATAAGGGACCAGAGGAAACATGTGATGCTCTAAGTGGTAGTTCATGTTCCAGTAAACAAAGCGACTGAACGGATTCATGAAAACCGTGCGGCAATTCAACCGGTGGTCGAGCACATTCTCCGCCAACCCGGCGTGCTGAGTCGTGTTGTGGACGATCATGAGCCACGTGCCGAAGAAATGCGGGAGGATGACCAGGAAGATCGGAATCCAAGATTTCAGCGCGATGGCGAGGACAATGGTTGCGACGTAGATACCGAGGACAATACGTGCGTTGCGGAAGATTTTTGGAAATTCGCTCTCCGGAATAAACGTCCTCTCATCCGGCGTCACACGACCGAACGCATGACCGATGAGTCCGGGGAAATACCCGCGGTAAGCGCCAATCGCGAAAAGGCTCATGAGGTGTGTCGGTATGTCCGGAGGACGGGAAACTTGGATTTCCGGATCCCGACCGACGATGATGGTGTCCGAATGGTGCCGTGTGTGGCTCCAGCGCCAGACCACGGACTCGCGCATGACCATGAATGACGCCAGTTCGTAGAGGGCGTTGTTCAGCCAGTCCGTTTTGAATGCGGTTCCGTGCCCCGCCTCGTGCCAACGCGAGTCCGAGGCCGTGGCGTAGAGCACGGCATACAGAGCGTAAGGAATTACGACCCACCAGGTGCCCCACAGGGCAACAGTGCCCCACCCCGTTAGCCCCAAAAGCGCAAACCACAGCAGAGTGTCGCCCAGCGCAGGCCCATCGCGCCGCTCCAGCAAGCCGCGCAGAGCCTTGCGCGGAACCGGGGTTTGGTACCAATCCGCCTCGGCGAGACCCATTTCGATCGCCTTGGCTGCGTTGTTTCCGGTGAGGGAGTAATCGAGACGCTCCGGTGGCTTGGTAGCCGGTGCGACCGACGCGGGGGAATTGTAGCTCATGATGCGGACATTAGTAGGTGAAATAGACAGCCGAAGGAATGGACACTACCGCACAATTGCATGTATTTTCCGGACATGGCGAAAGTCCCCGACCGCTATCGACTGTATTCCTTTCCCGAACACCAAACACCGCTCGGGCGCGTGCATTTTGGGGGTGAACTGCCGCAAAGTCAGGGAACGGGATGGGATGGCTATCGCAAATACGGCATGTATGCTGCGGTCTTGATCACGCGCGGCAGCGGCGTCTATCGGGATGCGGCCGGCCGGGAAATCGCATTGGGTGAGGGATGCGTAATTCTGGTCTTTCCGGAAGTTCCCCACCACTACGGACCGGGACCGGGCAAACTTTGGGATGAGGTCTTCGTGGCTTTCAGCGGGGCCGCCTTCGACGCCTGGAGAGGCCATGGACTGGATCCTGCTCACCCCGTCTGGCGCCTGCAGAACCAGCGGCGCGAGGCGGATCTACTCCGCTCGCTATTGCGAAAAAAGGTCGAGGACCTGCGGGGATCAATCAAACAGGCTGCGGACGTCCACGAAATGTTGGCGCGTTGGTTGGCACAGAGACCGAATGAACAGAGCATGCCGGTGTGGTTGGAAAAAGCCCGCCGGACTTTGGCTGCTTTACCGGAACAGCGGACGCCAGCCTCCGTCGCAAAAGAGTGCGGCCTCCACGCAGATGCGTTCCGCCGCGCCTTTCGGAAGTGGACCGGGGAGACGCCGGCCCAGTTCCGGCGCCGGCACCGCCTGGCCATGGCCGTCGATCTGCTCCGGCGACAAGAACTCAGTCTGGCGCAGATCGCCGAGTCACTCGGCTTTCACGATGCGTTTCATTTCTCCAAGCGCTTCAAGGAAGCTTATGGAACTCCTCCCTCCGTCTTCCGCAACATGCCTCCCGAACCAACAGGGAAGATTCTCCGTCCGTGTCGCAAGTCGACGCGGTGATAGCAGGAAAGCAGGACGGATCAATGTGCCGCCTCGCGCAACCGGCGTTGCGTCTCCTCGGCACGTTGGCGGGTGATGGGATAGAGCCACATGATGGCGATGGCGAGCAGGAGGCCGGCGCATTGGAAACCAACCAGCGCGACTTTCATTTTCCAGGCCGTTGTTTCGTCGAGACCGGTGCGATCGACGATTTGCGGATCGTAGCCCGCCGCGGTGGCCATGTAGCCACCCACCCCGAAGGTGAGTCCCTGCGCGGCCTTCAGCGCAAACCCTTTCACCGCGCTGAACATCCCTTCGCGCCGGCGACCGCTGCGCAGTTCGTCGTCGTCGCAGACGTCGGCCGTCATCGAATCGACCATCAGCCAGCACCCCTGCAGTCCGAGGAAGGAAATGAACGCCGTGACGAAAAGCAGCCACGGCCAGCGCGGGTCCAAAGCAAAAAAGCCCAACCCGGTGCCGACGAAAGCCAGGGCCAAGCCCGCCACCATGGCGGTGCGCTTGCTCGTGCGCATGGAAATCCAGCCGATGAGGAGGATGCTGGCGTAAGACAGCACCATGCCCATGGTCATTAGGGCACCTTGGAAGTTCCCCAGCCGGATGGCGTCGCCGCCGAACACGTAGTGCTGCATGAGCAGCGGCGCGATGCTCTGCGCGGAAAACAGGGCGACGATGATCGTCACGTAGGCGATGAAAAGAATGACAAACGGACGGTTGGTCAGCGTGTAGCGCACCGCCTCGAAAAACTTGATCGGCTCTTGTTCCTCGATGACCAGTTCCTCCTTGCACCCGAAGACTGGGATCATTCCCGAGACCAGCACGATGGCCGCCACCCCGACCGTGACCCAGAACGCCCCGACCCCGAGGCTCGGCCAGTATTCGTCGGCTGCGAGACGGAAAAGCCAGCCGGCCGCGAGCGAGCCGAACAACCCGATATACATGCGCCAGCGCACGACCCGCGTGCGTTCGTCATAGTCGGACGTCAGTTCGAAGCCCAACGCGGTGTAAGGCACGACGAAGAACGTGTAGGCCAGCGCGAGCAGGCTTCCCATCACGACGATGTAGAGGAACGGGACATTGCTATACCAAGGGTTCGAAGCTGTCTCCGTCATGGGTAGCGTCCAAAGCAAAGGCAGAAGAACCACGCAGCCGAGCACACCGAAGAACATGAACGGACGGCGGCGGCCGAAGCGGGATTTGGAGTTGTCCGACAGGTTGCCGATGATCGGATCGGTGATCGCATCGAAAATACGCGGCAAGCCGAGGGCCAACCCGGCCAGCACGGGCGAAAGTTTGAAATGGTTCACATAGACCAGCGTTCCGAGAGCGGCCAAGGTGTTGAACATGAAGTTGTCGGCCAAGCCGCCGAAACCCCACATCACTTTGGTGCGCAGCGGCACATGCTCGCGGCCCGGCACGGGCGGGAGATGGGAGGGATCAGACATGTCGCAGGATCAGGATGCCCAATGCGGTTTTCCCGGCCAGAAAGCAACCACCGAGGTTTCGCGGCCGCGAGGCGCCTTTTTCGGCCCCGCTCCTCATTCGCTCTCGACCTGGATTCTGATGAAGCCTTGACCGCCATCGAGCGGCAGGCGCGCGCGCCACGCTTCGATGCCATCCTGCGAGCCGAGCATTTGCCGGTCGAAGACTTCCGTCCAGCCCGACGCTTCCGACAACTGCGCTTTCCAGGCCGGGACAACCCGGATGTCTGTCTTGGCGGGATCCCGGTAGTAGATCAGTTGCAGGTAGTCACCCGACACTCCCTCCAGGTAGGGCAAGCCGCGGAATTCGCCGGGATACTGCCCGGTGCCCTCGTGGCGCAGCGGGTCGAGATTGAAGGCATATTTGAGGAGGTTGGCGATGCCATCGCCGGCCGGCGCGGCCGCCGGGTCGGCCGCCGCGCCGCTCAAGCCGTGCTGTTGCGACCACCCGGCAAAGCTTTGCGCGGCGGGAGCCACCACGAGATCGACGGCCTCGGCGCCGATCTCGAGCCACGCGCGCCGGCCACCGCCGAGATCCAGAGCCGAGGCTTCGCCGACGGGCGCAAATTGTTCCGCGTCATCCACCACCCCTTCGATCAGGCGATAATGTCCGTCCGGCGTGGCAGGATCCAAACCTTGCATCTGCGAGAGCTGAAATCCCCCGATGACCAATCCCGAAACGGTGAGTCGGGACTGCGGCGCGAAGACCCAGGCCGCACCCGCTTCGAAAGCCAGATTGCCGCCGAGCGTGCCGTCACCGCCCAGCGCGGCGCCGGGGTGGACCACCAAATCGCCGGCCGCCGAGGCGTGGTCGCCGTTGATGATCAGGCGACCGGACTCGACGAGGGTCGGACCGCCGTAGCTGTTGCGGCCGGAGAGAACGAGCGCGCCCCCGCCCGACTTGACCAGTCCGCCGGTGCCGGCCAGCGCATTGGCCACGTTCACGGTTTGTTGCGCCGCGACCGACCAACGGGTGCTGGTCATGCTGACGGTGCCGCCGGAAAAGCTGAAGCTGGGGCCGGAGAAGTCCAGGTCGGACACCGTGACTCCCGTTGGCGCCACGGTCACATTGTTCCCCGCCGCACCGTTGAATCGAGCGATGACCGGCTTGCTGTTGCTCCAGACCGCGGCGGCTTCATCCGATTGGTCCACCCACCCTCCGCCGCCGGAGGTCCAGACGCCGCCCACTCCGCCGTTCCAGCGGAAAGCGCTCGCGGCATAATCAAGCCGCACCCCGGTGAGACCCATGGCCGGGGTCTTTGCTACGCCCCAAAAAGCGATCTCCAACGGGGTGCCCGGCGCGACCCTCTTGACAATATGAGTGAAAGTCCCCGCGTTGGTGAAACTTGCATTGCCCAAATTCGCACGACCTGGACCGTAGATCGCGACTCCCACCATGGAGGATCCGGACTGCAGATTGGCCAAAGTGAAAGTCAGACGGACGTCGGTGGTCGCTTCGACCGTGCCGACATTCTGCGCGATCGGGTTGAAAGGTGCCGCAGAGCTCAACTCCCCTAGGTTGGCGTAAGTCGCGCCATTGAGCGACAAGACCGCATAGTCTGAATTGGTTCCTCCCGACCAGCCGGGCGGAAACCCTCCAAACCACCGGGCCGAGGTGTTGGTCATCACTGTCCGGTCGCTGAAGTCGCCATTGACCACGGCCCCCTGCAAGGCCGGCGGCTGGTATTCCTCTTCGGGCACGCTGGTCGGGTTTTCCACCACGAGCAAGCTCGAGGACGGCGCGATGGTGACGGTGCCGGGCAACTGAAGCGCCGTGATGGATCCGTCGAGCGGATTGTAAACGGAGACCCGGCGTGTGCCGTTGTCGGCCAGCGCCAGCGACGAGGTGAGCGCGGTCATGGCATTGTTGACCAGATAGGTGATGCGCCGTCCGTCCCTCGTGAAACGCGCGCTGAAGAACTCCTGCCCCGCCCCCTCCACCGGTGCCGACGGCTCGACCCGCAGTTCGAAATCCGGCGGCACGACCGCGCCCAGCGTGCCGGTCAGTTGGGCCGCCGTGACGGTTGGCTGATTGGAGAAGATCGCCGCGACGGACGAATGCTCGGCGGCGTTGTCGCCCAACTCCGGCCGACGCTCGACCAACTCGACCCGGCCGCCGGCCTGCCGGAACTGCTCCAACTTTTCCGCCACCGGCAGGGGAAGAACTTCGACGCACGGCAGCACGATCGTGGAATAGCGGTGCGGCCCCACCACCAGCACTCCGCCGTCGAGCACGGCATCGCGCAGCCAGTCGCCGTGGACCCAATTGAAGTCGATGCCCGCGTTCGACAAATTCCGCGCCGTGCTGTCCAGGTTGTCCTGGATGGCGCTCAGGGCTTGCCATTCGGCGGTGAGCAGATCGACCCTCGCCCAGAAGTTCGGCGAGGGCACAAAGTTGGCCTGGAAAGTCTCGATGGGATAGTAGAGACCGACCGTCGAGGCGTGGCGCGCCCCGCGCAGGGCGAGCGAGAGACGACCCACATACTCGTTCATCCCGCGGTAGATGACCGGATCATAAAGCTGCCAGAACAGGTAGGTCTGGAATTGGTTGACCCCGGAAAACACCCCCATGTTGACGATACGGCGGAAATCCTCGGCCAGCGGGGTGAGCTCCATCTGGGGACGGTAGATGATGGGATCGAGCAGACCGACCACCGCCGGCCGGTTTTTGAATTGCGCGACGGAGCTGAGGAGCTTCGGCATCCAGAAATTCCATCTGGCGCCGCGGTCGGGCATGGGCAGATCGACCGCCGGTATCTGCATGGGCTCCACGAAGCGGAACATGTCCCCATGGTTGAGCACATGGTAGATGAAGTCCTCTTCCTGCAGAGGATGGCCGGAGAAACGGACGCCGTTTTGATCACCCCAGTCGGCAATGCGCTGCGAAAAATTCTCGGCCAGCAAAGCGCCCACCGTCTCGTGGAAGTGCCGCCGGACGAGTTTGGACGCCGTGTCGGCGCCCCCGTAGAGCGCGGGTAACATGGGCCGCAGATCGTAGCCGTGGCGTTGCTGAAAAAACGCCGCCAGTGCCGCGTCCCATGGCAGGAAGCTCCGCCCGCCGGGCCGCGTGGGCGGATCGTTCGTGAACCAAGATGTCATGAGATTCGGCTCGTTGGAGTAGAAAGTTTCGATTTGCCCGCCCAGCGGACCGAGGCGGCGGACGTATTCCTCGTGGGTCAGTGAGACGAAAGCCTCCATCGCCGCCGGATTGAGCAGATTGGGATAGCGTCCGGTGGTTTGGAACTGCCCGGCCGTGCTGGTGGCTTGGTTGCCCTCATTGTTGACCTGCAGCGCGAAGGCCCGCAGCGTCCAATCGCCGGAACGGCCATTGCCCGTCACCAAGTTGTCCTGCACCGTGAACGCCCGCGGGCGGGTGAGGTCAGGTTGCCCGTTGACGCGGGGATAAAGGTAGGCGTGGACGAATTTCTCCGCGCCGGCCGGCAAGGCCAGAGAGACCGGACCCGTCCCGCGTCCCTCAAGCTGCACCTCGATCAGGCAGCGGGCCTCGTGGGCCGGATCGGCCTCGACCACGCGCCCTCCCGCCATGCCGCTGGGATAGCCGTTGTCATCCGCCATCCAGAGTCGCAAGCCCGCGTCTTTGACCGCCGCGATGTTGTTGCTCACGTTGGCCCAAGCCTGCTCGGACTGCAGGTAGCCGTCGCTCTGCATGAACAACTGGACCCCGCCGATGCCAGCCGCAGCCATTTGCTCCACCGGCACTGGCGCGCCGAGGTGGGCGCTGTAGTGCGAAAGACGGTATTCGGCCAGAGGATTGGCGAACCCGGCGTCGATCGCGGACCACTCGTCCGCCGATGCAGATGCCGCAAAAACACCGCCCAGGACGGCAACAAGCGCAAGCACCGGCCGCCCCCTGGACCGCGCAACCCGTCGATGCGCGCCTTCGTCCATAGTCGCATGGCCGGGCGGCGCACAACGGGTCGCTGAAAGGTCAGTTGTCATCCAGAGAAAAGTATTTCCGCCGCTCGGTCACGTTCATTTGGGTGATATCCAGCGCTTCGGTGTGCCCGTCGACAAAAAGGCAGAGCGCCTTGTTCCCATGGCGGGGATCCGCTTGGGCCGAGCCCGTGGTGACCGTCCTTCCGTCGAAATACCAACTGCTGTCGAACCGGCTTTTCACGGAGCGGTCCATGGCGGAGGCAACGACAACTTTTCGGCTCGGTGCGGGGATGGCGGACATCGGGGTTCCGTTCGGCTTGCGCATGACCGCGCTGTTCCCCCCGAAGCAACCGAAGAGGTGCTGGCGTCCTTTTTTGACTGCCGGATCGTAGAAAATTTCCGGCAGCCACGGGTCATTATCCGGGTTGCCCCTCACGGGCATCCCGGCATTCATGCGCAGCAAGTTCTGCCAGAACTTCGAATTCGTCGCTGTGGACCAGCCAGCCGGTTCGGCCGCCGGCAGACGGTTGTTGTTGTCCCCCACGTAAGAGGACAGGAGGCCGCCGATCTGGCGCAGATTCGACGTTGCCTTGGCCGTCTGACCGGAAGCGATCATGCGCTGCCCCGCGGGGAGGGCGAGGGCAGCCAGGATGGCGATGATCGCGATCACCACGAGCAGCTCGACGAGGGTGAACGCCCCGCGCCTGTCGGCAAGCGGGGGGCGGTGGGAAAGGGAGGATGCAATCATGGCGGGATGACCGAAACTATAGCGCATCATAAGGCAATATGCATCGCCCCTGCCCCGCTTGCGTAGATCATGCTGCCAAAAACGAGCAGAATCGTGCCACGGCCAAGACGGTCAGTCGCACCAATCTCCGCGCCGATACGGGGAGGTTACTCGTTCGGCTTAACCGCGATGGAGACGTTATCGAGTGGGGGAAAGCCCTGCACGGTCCAAAAGCCGATTTTGATTTGCGCGCCCGCCGGGACGTTACTGGCCACCACGGTGTGCGTGCCGGTATTGGTGAAGGCACCGGTGGCCAGCGCATAGGTCGTGGCGAGAGAGTCATAAACTGCCGCTCCCAGATAGAACGGATGCCCGTGCCATGGTTCCTTGACTTCGAAAGTCAGGGTCACCTCACCCGGTGCGTCCAGACGCCCCACCTCCTGCTCGAAGGCCACGAACGAAGGTTTCGTTTGGCTCAGGGCGGACACATTGGCGACAAACTCCCCGGCTTCCCGCCGGATCGAATAATTGGTCGAACCTTCCACCGCAACCGTGGTGGACCACCCGGCGGGGACACCGGCGTACCACCCGTCGGCCCGCTCCTGCAGTCCGGTCAGGTCGCTGAAGTCCCCGTTGGTGACCCGGAGACTGTCCTCGTCGGACTGCGCCGCAGCGAGCGGGACGCCGGCCAGCGAAAAAACGAGCACGCAATAAAACCTGCCTGCTTTCATGCCGCGATGCAGACCGCTCACCGCAGGCGTCGACGGCGCGCGACGTGGGCCGCCAGGCCGGCTGCACTCAACACCAGCAAAGCATAGGTGGACGGTTCGGGCACGGCTTCCACCTCCCAATCCTGGACAGTCCAAGAACTGA